>MDTB01032970.1_pt1 | contig 12426 bp, 9 predicted proteins | sample 811161 | NCBI WGS metagenome assembly MDTB01 (sample SAMN05326650, study PRJNA326480) | marine metagenome | isolation source: seawater | place: Mediterranean Sea | collected 2009 | reverse complement strand
TGCATAGAGGAACTGAGAAGCTTGCAGAAAGTAAACCATATAATCAAAGTATAGGATATATGGATAGACTAGATTATGTTTCCATGATGAGTAATGAGCATGCCTATGTTTTATCAATAGAAAAACTTTTAGATTTAAATATTCCAATTAGAGCAAAGTATATCCGAGTAATGTTTGATGAGATTACAAGGGTGCTAAATCATCTTATGTGGCTTGGTGCTCATGCGTTAGATATTGGGGCAATGTCGGTTTTCTTATATGCATTCAGGGAGAGAGAAGATTTAATGGATTGCTATGAAGCAGTTTCGGGAACTAGAATGCACGCGACTTATTATAGACCAGGTGGAGTTGCTAGAGACCTGCCAAAAAAAATGCCAAAATATACAGAAACAAAATGGAAATCAAAAAAAGAAATTAATAAATTAAATGAGTCTAGAGAAGGAACTTTGTTAGATTTTATAGAAGATTTTACAAATAGATTTCCAAAATGTATCGACGAATATGAAACTCTTCTTACTGATAATAGAATTTGGAAACAAAGAACTGTAGACATTGGAATTGTTTCAAAAGAAAGGGCATTACAACTTGGATTTACCGGACCAATGCTAAGAGGATCAGGCATTGCGTGGGACCTTAGAAAAAAACAACCCTATGAAGTTTACAAAGATTTATCATTTGATATTCCTATTGGTACAAACGGAGATTGCTATGATAGATATTTGGTTAGAATAGAAGAAATGAGACAGTCAAACAAAATTATTCAGCAATGTGTTGAGTGGTTAAAAAATAATGATGGAGAATTTATATCAGATAATAATAAAATTACAGCACCAAGCAGAGACGAGATAAATGAAGATATGGAGTCATTAATTTATCATTTTAAACTATTTACCGAGGGCTATTGTCTTCCTGAAGGTGAAGTTTATAGTGCGGTTGAACATCCAAAAGGTGAGTTTGGCGTTACGTTAATATCGGATGGCTCTAATAAACCATACAGAGTCAAAATACGTGCACCTGGATTTCCTCATCTCGCTGCGTTAAATGAAATGGTAAGCGGGCACATGATATCTGATGTTGTTGCTGTAATTGGGACTCAAGATATTGTTTTTGGAGAAATTGACAGGTAGTTTTTTATGGAAGATATGACTTTATATAATATACCAAGTGAAATTTGTAACAAAATTAACAAATGGTTACTAAAATTTCCTGCCAATGAAAAGAAGCCTGCAATAATTTTTGGTCTTCATCAAATTCAGAAAGAAAGCAAATATATTCAAAGCGCGCACGTTGATGCTTTAGCAAAATTTCTAAATGTAGAAAAAATTGATGTTTATGAAATTGCAGCCTTTTACTCAATGTTTGAATTAGATAGGGTAGGAAAACATACGATATCTGTATGTACAAATGTTTCTTGTATGCTAAATGGATCTGATGAAATTTTATCTTATCTAGAAAAAAAACTTAAAATTAAAGTTGGGTGTTCTTCTGACAAATTCTTTTTAAAAGATGAGAGAGAGTGCCTTGCTGCATGCGCAGGAGCTCCAATGATGCAAGTTGATCATAAGTATTATGAAAATTTAACGAAACAAAAAATTGACGAAATAATTAGAGACTTAGATGATGGTAGATAAAATTAGAATAAATGAGCTTTGTTACTCAACTGTGTCTAGTAACAATTCAAATACTTTTGAAACGTATGTAAATCAAGGCGGTTACTCAACTTGGAAAAATATTATTTCTTCTTCAATGGATAAAAAAGAAATTATTGAAACTGTTTTGAAGTCTGGACTCAGAGGTAGAGGTGGTGCTGGTTTTCCTACGGGCAGAAAGTGGAGTTTTATTAATCAAGACTCAGAAGATACCAAGTATTTAGTTTGTAATGCCGATGAATCTGAGCCTGGTACATGTAAAGATAGAGATATTTTAAGATATAATCCTCACGCGCTTATCGAGGGTATGTTAATTGCTAGTTATGCGATAGGCGCCGAAGTTTCATATTGTTACCTAAGAGGTGAATTTATTGATGACGTATATTCAACATTTAAAACCGCACTAAATGACGCTTATATGAATAAACTTATAGGGAAGAATATATTAAATAGTAATATTAATATAGAGCTTCATGACTTGATAGGCGCCGGAGCTTATATTGTTGGAGAAGAAACCGCTATGCTCGAATCTATAGAAGGTAAAAAAGGTTTTCCGAGATTTAAACCACCGTTTCCTGCTGTAAAAGGTTTATTTGGTTGCCCAACAATTATTAATAACGTTGAAACGTTAGCTTCAATTCCTAAAATTATTGAAAATGGCCCTGAATGGTTTAATTCTGTTGGAACAAAAGATAGCCCAGGATTCAAATGTTTTTCTGTGTCAGGACATGTAAACAAGCCTGGCAATTATGAAATTCCTTTGGGTACACCTTTTAAAAAATTATTAGAATTGGCTGGAGGGATGAAAAATGGAAAGAAAATTAAAGCTGTAATTCCTGGCGGTTCATCGGTACCAGTTGTCCCTGGTGAAATTATGCTGGAAACAAATATGGATTATGAATCTATCACAAAGGCTGGCTCCCTTCTTGGCTCTGGAGCAGTAATTATAATGGATGAAGATACAAATATGGTTGAAGTAATTCATAGAATCGCAAGATTTTATTATTCTGAATCTTGCGGTCAGTGTACACCATGTCGAGAGGGCACAGGATGGATGTATAAAATTATAGATAAAATACTAAAAGGCAAAGGCACTTTGGAAGATATAAAAACTCTTGAATCCATTCCAAATATGATTGCGGGAAGTACAATTTGTGCGCTTGGAGATGCAGCTGCAATGCCGGTAGAAAGTTTTATAAAAAATTATAAAAAAGAGTTTTTAAAGTACATTAAAAATCAAGAAGAAGTTGTAGACAATAATAATATTAATAATAAAGAATTTGTAATGCAGCAAAAATGAAAATCAAAATAAATAATAACGAGTTTAGTTTTAATAAAGGTGAAACTATAATTCAAGTTGCAGATAGAAATGGTATTCATATTCCAAGATTTTGTTACCATGAAAAATTATCAATTGCTGCAAATTGCAGAATGTGTTTGGTTGAACAAGTAGGAATCAATAAGCCGCAACCGGCATGCTCTACTCCAGCAATGGAAGACCAAGAATATTTTACTAAATCCGAATTAGCTTCTGGTTCTCAAAAAAATACAATGGAGTTCTTGTTAATAAATCACCCACTTGATTGCCCTGTCTGTGATCAAGGTGGGATGTGCGAGCTACAAGATCAAGCCTTAATGCATGGTAGAGTCAAATCAAGGTACGAGCAAGAAAAAAGAATCGTTATGGACTATAAAATAGGCCCTTTGATAACAACCAATATGACTAGATGCATTCACTGCACAAGATGCGTAAGATTTGGTGAAGAAATAGCGGGTATTAAAGAGTTTGGTGCTTTCGGAAGAGGCGAGGGTATGGAAATTAGAACATACTTAAAGACAGCAATTAATTCGCCGATGTCAGGCAATATGATAGATATTTGTCCAGTGGGAGCCTTGAATGCAGCACCTTCTCATATGAAAGGAAGAACATGGGAATTGGAAGAGGTTAAACATATATCTTCCCATGACTGTGTAGGTTCTAATATGGATTTACATGTATTAGATAACAGCGTTTTTCGAGTAGTTCCACATGAAAATGCAAAAATAAATGAAGTTTGGATTTCAGATAGAGATAGATTTTCTTATGAAGCCATGGAACATGCTGATAGGGTAAAAAAACCAATTGCTAAAATAAACGGTCGACATGTTGAGGTCGAATGGGAACAGGCATTTGAAATTATTTATGAAAAAATAAATAAAATGGAATTTAATAAATCCTCAGGCTTTATAAGCGCAAACTCTACAGTAGAAGAACAATATTTATTTCAGAAATGGCTAAGAGAAATTAATATCAATAATATAGATCATAGAGTCTCTCAAAATAAATTTGAATATGAGGATGAGTTAATTTTTCCAAAAATTGACGTAAATATTGAAGAAATTGAAAATATAAAATCTATATTACTTATTGACAGTAATATTACTTATGAACAGCCAATATTATCTCACAAAATTAGAAAAGCATTTTTAAAAAATGCAAAGATTAATTCTATTCATTCATATAACTATAATTATAACTTTGATATTAATAACTCATTTTTAGTAAATCCAAATCAATTAATGGAAACACTTATTGATATAATTGAATATTTAACAGTTATTACTATAAATGATAAATCTTTGAAAAAATTCATTGTTCCAGACGGTATTAAGAAAAAATTCAAAGGTCTTTCTAATAAAAAAATTATTGAAATTAGTAACGATATTTTAACAAATGATTCCTTAATTATTCTTGGATCTAACTTAAAGAACCATCCTGATTACTCTTTTTTTAAGATTCTAGTAAATATAATCTCTACATTAACAAAATCAAATAAAGCTTATCTTGGCAACAATAGTAATGAAGCTGGTGCGTATTTAACCGGATGCTTACCGAATAAGTCTGAAGGTTTAAGAGGAACTAAAAATAATGGACTTAATGTCTATGATTCAATTATTAAAAATATGGAGTGTTATATTATTTATAATTTAGAATTAATCGATTTTTATTATTATCCAGAATTAAAAAACTCACTTGAGAAAGCTAAATTTGTTTTAGGTTTTCAAAATTTTGTCACAGAAGAAGAAAAAAATTATTATGATGTGATACTTCCTTTAGCTACAATTTTTGAAAGCCCAGGTACTTTTATAAATATAGAGGGCCAGTGGCAGTCATTTGTTCAAGCATGTAAACCTCATCACAATTCTAAAGAAGGTTGGAAAATACTTACAAAATTAAGGTCAGTCTTTGGAGCTAATATAGAAAATTCTTTAGATTACATAGATATTTTAAATGAGGTTGATTCATCTATTCGCAATAATAAGTCTTTTGAAAGTTATGAATATACAAATATTGATATTAAAAATAACTCACATAATGGTTCACTTATAAGATCTGGTGGAAGTAGTAATTATTTCGTTGATAATGTTGTTAGAAGGGCTGCTTCATTGAATAATGTTAATATAAGTAAAAATTCTATTAGCGTAAATAGAAGGACTTTAGAACAAAATAATATTGATGTATCAAAAAATAAAGTTCTTGTTAAGCAAGGCGAAAATTCCTTATTAGCTGAATTAATTATTGATGAGAATGTTTCAGACGATTGTGTTTATATCGTAAACTCAAATAAAGAGCACTATGATCTTGGAAAACAATACGAACCTATAATTATCGAAAATGTTTGATTTTATAAATAACTTTGTTAATACAATATTCACTTATTTCAGTGAATTAAGTATCTTGCCTTACACTTTAATACTAATCAGTATGATTATGATTCCTCTTTTAGTAATTGTTGCATATTATACTTATGCCGAAAGAAAAATTATTGCCTCGATGCAGGTTAGGCTAGGACCAAACGTTGTTGGTCCAAAAGGATTAATGCAACCTCTCGCTGACGGTGTAAAATTATTTTTTAAAGAAATTGTAATCCCAACAGACTCAAATAAATTTTTGTTTCTTTTAGCTCCAGTTATTACATTTACTGTAGCTTTTGCTGCATGGGCTGTAATACCATTTGATAGTGTAATGGTCTTATCAGATATAAATGCTGGATTACTTTATGTTTTAGCAATGACTTCATTAGGTATATATGGAATTATCATCGCAGGCTGGGCATCAAACTCAAAATATGCTTTATTGGGCGCAATGAGATCTGCTTCATTAATTATTGCATATGAAATTGCTATGGGATTTGCACTCGTAGGAGTAATAATGGTTTCTGGAAGTTTAAATCTTGGAGATATAATTAATGGTCAAAAAGGCTCTATTTTTCATTGGTATTGGGTCCCCTTATTTCCACTATTTTTAATTTATTTTATTTCGGGCGTTGCTGAAACAAATAGAGCTCCATTTGATGTTGCTGAAGGGGAGTCGGAACTCGTTGCAGGTTTTCATGTTGAATACTCGGGCATGGGTTTTGCTGTATTTTTTATAGCAGAATATGCAAACATGATTTTAATTTCAGCATTAACAGTAATATTATTTTTTGGCGGCTGGTTATCTCCGTTTAATATTGGCAACTTAGGTATTTTTGAAATTAATGACTTTACTAATAATATACTATTATTTTTAATCAATGATGGATTACATTGGTTTATTATAAAAACATTCTTTTTTATGTTCTGTTTTATATGGTTTAGAGCAACTTTCCCAAGATATCGTTATGATCAGATAATGAGACTTGGATGGAAAATATTGATTCCGATAACAATAATTTGGATTTTTGTGGAAATGATATTTATTTATTACAAATTAGGGCCTTGGTTTAACTAGAGAAAATATTATGAAGAATTATTTAAAAAGTTTTTTTCTTTATGAATTATTACTAGGTATGAAAGTAACATTTCTGAATATGTTTAAAAAGAAAATAACATTACGCTACCCTGAAGAGAAAGCTCCTCAATCACCAAGATTTAGAGGTCTTCATGCGCTAAGAAGATATCCAAATGGCGAAGAAAGATGTATTGGATGCAAACTCTGTGAAGCAGTTTGCCCAGCTTTAGCAATCTCTATAGATACAGAAGAAAGGAATGATGGTACTAGACGTACAACTAAATATGATATTGATTTATTTAAATGTATATTTTGTGGTTTTTGTGAAGAAGCTTGCCCAGTTGATGCAATTGTAGAAACTAGAATATATGAATACCACTTTGAAGAGCGTGGTGAAAATATTATGAAAAAAAGTGATCTTCTAAAAATTGGCGAAAAATATGAAAAAGAAATAGCTGCTGATTTGACTTCAAAAACCTAAAGAAGGAAGTTTATGGATATTTTAACAATATTATTTTATTTAGTTACTTCTGTAATTATAATTTCTTCAATAAGTCTAGTCATTGTTAATAACACTGTTCACGCAGCTCTTCTATTAGTTCTAATATTTTTTAACAGTGCTATATTGTGGTTAACACTAAAGGCTGAATTTTTAGCAATAGTTTTAGTTTTAGTATATGTCGGAGCAGTATTAGTTTTATTTCTCTTTGTAATAATGCTTCTTGATATTCCTGTGAAAAAAAAATCTAATAATAAACTATATTTATTATTCTCTACAATTACATCCCTAATAATGTTTGCTGAACTTTATATGATAATTTTTTATCATGACTTTAGTGATAAAGTTATGTCAAATGTTGCATCAGAACTAAATAATACCTATGAAATAGGACTAATGTTATTTACGCAGCATATATTCTCATTTGAAGTAACAGCGTTTATATTGCTTGTTGCCATAATAGCTGCAATAGCTATAAATTTAACTTTAAGAGAGAGGTCGCTTCGTCAAGATCCAGGTAAACAAATATTAGAAAATAAAGAATCAAGATTAAAAATTATTAAAGGTGATGAGCTATGATTACAATGACTCACTATCTAGTTTTTAGTGCGCTCTTATTTTGTATTAGTATTGCAGGAATTTTTATTAATAGAAAAAATATTTTACTTTTGCTTATGTCTATTGAGTTAATGCTTCTTTCTGTTAACACAAATTTTATTGTTTTTTCACACTTCAGCGCTGACATTACCGGTCAAGTATTTGTTTTTTTTATTTTGGCAGTTGCAGCAGCAGAATCTGCTATTGGATTAGCAATCATTGTATCTTTATTTAGAATAAGAAATTCCCTTGAAATAAATTTAATAAATAAACTTAAAGGCTAGAATATATGGAATCATTAATAATTTATATACCCATACTTTTAATTTTAAGTACGATAATTACTGGCCTTAGTTCTAATAAACTAAATAATTTCTATTCAGGAGTTATAAGTACATCTTTGGTTTTTATTTCATTATTAATTTCATTAGCTATTTTACTTGATATATATTCGAATGAAAAAATTATATATTATGATAATTTCTACGATTGGATATCCGTTGGCGGTTTTAATATCGGTATAGGATATTTAATAGATAAATTTTCATCAATAATGCTTGTGGTTGTATTATCTATATCTTCTATTGTTCATTTATACAGTATTGATTACATGAAAGAAGAAAAAGATTTCAAAAGATTTTTTTCTTATATTGCATTATTTACTTTTTCAATGGTATTACTTGTAATATCAAATAATTTAATTCAGTTATTTATTGGATGGGAAGGTGTAGGCCTAGTTTCTTATTTACTAATTGGTTTTTTCTATAAGAAACAATCCGCTATTAAGGCAAATTTAAAAGCTTTTCTTATAAACAGAATTGGAGATATGTTTTTCATTCTTGGGATAGCAATGGTGTATGCTGTTTTTGATTCTTTCGACTATAAAACTATATTTGGAAGTATAAATATAACTAACATCTCAACATTAGATCATTATTTTGGTCTAGATTACATTGATTTTGCATGCTTGTTTTTATTTTTTGGAGCAATGGCAAAATCTGCACAAATTCCACTACATGTTTGGCTTCCGGATTCAATGGAAGGACCAACCCCTATATCAGCACTAATACATGCAGCTACTATGGTCACAGCTGGTATATTTATGGTTGCTAGATTATCGCCATTATACGAACTCGCTTTATTTACCAATGATTTTATTTTGTTAATAGGTGCCTCAACTGCATTGTTTATTGGAGTTATAGCAATATTTGAAAACGATATTAAGAAAGTAATAGCCTACTCAACTATATCTCAATTAGGTTATATGGTTACGGCCTTAGGAATTAATGCTTATAGTACATCGTTTTTCCATTTATATACTCATGCTTTTTTTAAGGCTTTACTATTTTTATGTGCCGGGTCTGTGATTATGTCTCTTCATCATAATCAAGACATAAGAAAAATGGGAGGGTTAAAATCAAAGCTACCAATTACCTATATTAGTTTCTTGATAGGCACTTTATGTATTATAGGGTTTCCTTTTACATCAGGATTCTTTTCTAAAGACTTAATATTAGAGGTAATGCTTTATAAAAATAGCACTATCTCATTTATAGCTTACTTGATGTTACTGCTTGGGGCTTTAGTGACAACTATTTACTCCTTAAGACTTTTATTTTTAGTATTTTTTAATGAATATAGAGGAGAGGATTTACAGAATATTAGAGAACAATCAAAAGTTATAACTATTCCGCTGATAATGCTTTCTGTCTTATCTATTTTATCTGGTTATTTAATTAAAACATTTGTAGAGTTGCCAATATTTATGTATCAAGCAGAGGATATTTACTATGATGATATGATAACTTTTATAAAACATGGGATATTTTCTCCTGCGTCTTTAGCGCTGATTATAGGATTCTATATAGCAAAAAAATTATACAAAGATGAGCTTAAAGTTAAATTTTTAGATAATAATTTATTAAATAATATTGTGCTTGTAATAAAGTCAAAATATAAGTTCGACGAATTTTTTATATATACTTCAAAATTATTAAAAAATTCTTCGAAGTATGTTTCACAAAAGTTAGATTTAGGATTAATAGATAGTTCTATAGTAAACGGCTTGCCAAAAAAAATTAATAGTGTTTCTGGAATATTGAAAAACATGAGTAGTGGTTATTTATATCACTATGCCTTCTCCATTGTCTTTTCTTTAGTTATTATTTTTGGAATTATATTGATGAGGGTTTTATAATGGAATATATTCTATCTTTATTGGTATGGACTCCAATCTTATCTGGGTTTTTTTTATTTTTTTATAAAAAAGAAAATATTTTTTTAGATATATTTAATATTACAATTAATTTTATTATTTTCTTATTTTCCTTACTTCTTTTTTTTAATTTTAATGAAAGCCTTTCCAATTTCCAGTTTATAGAAAAATTTGATTGGATTTCATCATTCAATATTTATTATTATTTAGGTGTTGATGCCATATCCGTTTTGTTAATTTTATTAAATACAATAATTTTTTTAATAGTTTCATTGTATAATTCAACTTTATTAATTAAAAAAAGGAATCAATATTATGCAAGTTTTCTTATTGCAAATGGTTTAACCATTGGTGTTTTTTCTGCTTTAGATGCAATATTATTTTACATATTCTTTGAAGCACTTTTAATTCCTATGTTTTTAATTATTGGTATTTGGGGAGGTTCAAATCGAATTTATGCATCTATAAAATTTTTTATTTATACTTTTCTAGGATCTATACTTCTTTTAGTATCATTTTTATATATAAATGCTTCTATCTCGTCTTTTGACATAGATTCTTTTTATAGATCCAATTTTTCTTTAGAAGTGCAAGAATGGTTATTTTTAGCAATGGCAATTGCCTTTGCTATTAAGATTCCTATGTTTCCATTTCATACATGGCTGCCTGATGCACATGTTGAAGCCCCAACATCAGGCTCTGTTGTTCTTGCAGCTATACTTTTAAAAGTAGGTGCTTATGGATTTATAAGATATGTTCTACCAGTTGTTCCATTAGGAGCTCAGTCATTAGATATGTATTTTATATTTTTATCATTAATTGCAATTGTTTATGTAGGAATAGTCGCTATTTCACAAAATGACATGAAGAAACTAATAGCATATTCTTCTATTTCACATATGGGCTTTGTAACTCTTGGTTTTTTTATAATTTTTCAATTATTTGATAACACCTCAAGCAGTAAAGATTTGATTGTTAGTTTATCAGGAAGTATGTATCAAATTATTTCACACGGTTTTGTTTCAGCAGCATTATTTATATGTGTGGGTTCTATTTATGACAGGTATAAAACAAAAAAAATATCTGACTTAAGTGGCTTATTAAATGAAATGCCAATTTATAGTTGGTTTTTTGTATTTTTTGCATTGGCAAATTGTGGTTTGCCAGGAACTTCAAGTTTTGTAGGCGAGCTTCTTGTAATAATTTCAGCATTTAAAGCAAATTATATTTATGCTTTCTTTGCTTCCACTACACTAATCATATCTGCTGTTTATTCTTTATGGCTTGTAAAAAGAGTAATTTTCGGGGAAATTCAATACGAATTAAAGGAATATATCGATGCAAATTTTTTAGAAAGAGTACTTCTTTTTACTATGGCAATAATTGTCCTTATACTTGGCTTCTACCCTGATTTCATAATAAGTTTTATGTATGAATCATTAGAAGGAATGGCTAATAACATAATTTTAAAAATATGATTACAGAAATTACAATTGACAGTTTAGTAAATTTTTCACCAGAAATTTTATTATTTATAATGGCAATGGTTATATTAATGGCTGGTATTTTTAAATTTTCTGAAAAATATGTTTTTCATTTGACAGTATTCTCAATAATTTTAGCTTTTTTACTAGGATTTCAAAATTACTCTAACGAATCAATTTATATATTTAACGACTCCATAATAAAAAGCGAAGTTACAGATTTTTTTAAGTTTCTGTGTTATTTTATTTTTTTAGTTCAAATATTTGTATCGCGAAATTACCTTGAAAATAAAAATCTAATTTCCGGAGAATTTTATTCTTTACTTGTTTTTGCCTTAATTGGTTGCTTAATAATAATATCTGCAAATAATTTAATAGTTCTTTTTCTTGGAATAGAGCTATCCTCTCTAAGCTTGTATTCTTTAATTGCTTTAAATCGGTCAAGTTTTTTATCAAGTGAAGCAGCAGTAAAATACTTCGTTTTAAGTACAATCGCTTCGGGAATAATATTATTTGGATTTTCATATCTTTATGGAATTACCGAAACTTTATTTATTGAAGATATATCAAAATTTTCCGTAACAAGTAAAATCGAAAATTTATATTTATTTTCGTATGTATTAATTTTTATTGGTGTAGCATTTAAATTTGCTGTTGCGCCATTTCACATGTGGTTGCCTGATGTTTATGAGGGAGCACCACTACCAATTACTAATTTTATAGCTTCGGTACCTAAAATTGCTTTTTTTGTTTTAGCATATAGATTTTTATATGATAACCCAATAATTAATGATGAAAATTTCTCTAGTTTTCTTTTGTTCCTAGGAATATTTTCTATTCTTGCCGGTAATTTATATGCTTTAGCTCAAAAGAAAATCATGAGAATGTTAGCCTATTCAGGAGTTGCTAACGCAGGTTTTATATTTTTAGCAATTTTTTCTGCATTTTCAAATGATTTCTCTATTGCTGCTTTCTATATTATTTCTTATTCTTTAGCAACTGTTTCTGCAATATCATTGGTAACATTTATATCTTCAAGAAAATTTGATTTAGTTTATATAAGTGATTTTAAGGGTCTTGCGTTTAAATCAGGGTATATTTCAGTTTTGTTTATGATCACATTGCTTTCAACTGCCGGCATACCATTAACTATTGGATTTTATGCCAAATATATTGTTTTAGATGCTTTGGTTAGTAGAGATTTTATAATTACCGCTGTAATAGTTGTT
>MDTB01133443.1_pt1 | contig 12427 bp, 14 predicted proteins | sample 811161 | NCBI WGS metagenome assembly MDTB01 (sample SAMN05326650, study PRJNA326480) | marine metagenome | isolation source: seawater | place: Mediterranean Sea | collected 2009 | reverse complement strand
TTAATTAATGGCGGAGAGACTGGGATTCGAACCCAGGAAAGAGTTGCCCCTTTGCCGGTTTTCAAGACCGGTGCTTTCAACCGCTCAGCCATCTCTCCAAAATTATGTTTTTATAAGCAATTATTTTAATTTCAACATTAAAATAGATTTATTCTTATTTTAATGTTTTAAAGTATAAAATACTGACATTTTTATGAATTATTCAAATTTTCAAAAAGGTATAATTTTAACTAGTCTCGGATCTCTTTGGTGGGGAATAATAGGAGTTTTTTATTTTGAATCAATTTCTTTTGTTGGACATATTGAAGTTGTTATTCACCGATGTATCTGGACTGCAGTAGCTTTAATTTTAACCTCTTTGTATTTAAAAAAACAAAAAAAATTTTTAATAATTTTAAAAAATAAAAAATTACTTTTCTACTTATTTATTTCTGGTTTTTTAATTTTCTTAAATTGGGCTGTTTGGATATACGCTGTAGCTAGCAACAAGATAATTGATGCTAGTTTTGGATATTTTATAATGCCTATTTTAAGTGTTTTATTCGGATATGTTTTTTTTAAAGAAATATTAAATTTTAGAAAAAAGCTATCTATTTTTTTAGTATTAATATCTATTTTAATATTATTTTCCAATCTAAATTCAATCCCATGGGTAGGTCTTTCTGTAGCAATTTCTTGGAGCACTTATAATTTAATTAGAAAAAAAATTAATGTGGAGACTGATATTGGACTTTTAATTGAAAGTCTTTTTATTTTACCTTTTGCAATTTTTGCTTTTTATATAATTATCAAAAATGACTTTAATGATTTTTCATTATCAAATCCCCCTTTAATGTTTTATCTTTTATTAGCCGGACCAATGACTGTGATTCCTTTATTTCTTTATGTTAAAGGTGTAGAATTATGTGGATTGGGACCCACTGGTATGATTTTTTATATAACTCCAACATGCCAGTTTTTATTAGGTTTCTTTTATTATAATGAAACTTTTGAAATTGAAAAGTTTATTAGTTTCATTTTGATCTGGATTGCTATATTCATTTATTTAAGGGAGTTAAATGAAAATAATTAAATATTTCATAATTATATTTTCTTTATTTTTAACCAATGCAATTGCATCATCACCTGAAGATTTTAATACATGGTTAAAATTATTTGAAAAAAAAGCGATCAAAAAAGGTATATCAAGACAAACTTTTTCAATGGTTATGAAAAATGTTAGATATCTACCTAAAGTGATAGAGTATGATCGTTATCAACCTGAATTTTATGAAGATACCAAAACATATATTTCCAAAAGAACAAATAAAGATAAAATAAAAAATGGTGTTAAAATTTATAAAAAAAATAAAAATGAAATAAATTTAATTGATAATAAATTTTCTGTAGAAAAAGAATTGCTCATAGCTCTTATGGGTATCGAAACTAATTTTGGTACATATCTAGGAAAAATGGATATCATTTCATCATTGGCTACTTTAAGTTATGATAAAAGAAGAAGTGAATTTTTTACTAAAGAATTGATAACAGTATTACAACTTGTCGATAAAAATATAATAAATCACAATTCACTTTACGGATCTTGGGCAGGGGCATATGGAAATTTTCAATTTATGCCATCTACTATTAAAAATTATGCAATAGACTATAATTCAAATAATCAGATTGAGCTAAAAGATACTGAGGAGTCATTTGCATCTGCTGCTAATTATATAAATAAAATAGGATGGCAAAAAAATGCTCCTTGTTTTTTAAAAGTAAATTTAAAGAATAATATACCAAACAAATATCTTAATACATCTGCAAAATCTTTAAATAATAAAAAAAGATTATCTTTTTTCAAAAAATATATTACTGATTATGAAAAAATAAATTTAGATAAAAAATTGATCGCTGCTATAGTAACACCTGATAAAGATATAATAAAAGATGCAGATACTTTAAGCCCAGCCTATCTTGTATTTTCTAATTATGAACTGATCTTAAAATGGAATAGATCACTCAGATTTGCATTAGCCGTATGCACATTAAAAGATAAATTATCAAATGAATTATAATATTAAATATTTACTTATACTTTTATTTATTTTTAGTTGTGCAACACCAAATTTTAAGAATCAAGAAACAATAATTAAAAATAAATTTGAGAATACTGGATTTTCGCTAATTTATGATGAACAACATTATAGAAATAAAATTGTTTCTAAGAAATTAAATGAACGTGATCTTTTGATATTCCAAAAAAATCTGAAAAAAGGTACAAGAATCAAAATAACAAATTTAATAAATCAAAAATCTATTGTAGCAACTGTCTCTAACAATTCTAAATATCCAGGTTTTTATAATTCCGTAATCTCAAAAAGAATAGCTAATGAATTAGAACTTTCAATTGAAGAACCTTATACAAAAATAGAAATTTTATCCAAAAATTTTACTTTTATTGCCAAAAAATCAAAGACTTTTGATCAAGAAAAAAATGTTGCCAACAAAGCTCCTGTTAAAAAGATCAGTATAAATAATCTTAATAATAATGAAAAAAATAATAACTCTAAGAAAAAGTATGAAAATGATTTTAATTATATTATAAAAATAGCTGATTTTTATTATAAAAAAAGTGCTAAAGAAATGTCTAATAAAATTAATAATGATATGAATTTAAAAAACGTTGAAATTAAAACAATTTCAGATACTCAATATAGGGTCTATTTAGGTCCGTTTAAAAACATTAATTCACTAAAAAAAGCATTCAATGATATAAGTATACTAGATTTTGAAAATATAGAAATTCTTAAAGATGAATAATTTTTTAAAAAACTTTTTAATTCATTTCTTTTTAATTACATCATTAACTGTAAATCATTCTAATGCTGAATTTGATGTAAAAGCTAAGACAGCGATTTTACAAGATTTTCAGTCAGGGGATATTCTTTTTGAAAAAGAATCAGATATGTCAATTTATCCAGCCTCCATGACCAAAATCATGACTACTATAATTGCATTTGACATGATTAAAAATGGAGATTTAAGTTTAGAAGATAAGTTTATAGTTTCAGAGAATGCTTGGAGATTATCTACATCAGGATATTCTTCAATGTTTATAATGGTTGGAGATGAAGTTTCGGTTGAAAATTTATTGAAAGGTATAATTATAGCTTCCGGAAATGATGCTTGTGTAGCTTTATCAGAAGGCATTGCGGGCTCTGAGGAGGAATTTTCATTTCTAATGAATTCAAAAGCCTCAGAAATAGGAATGGAAAACACAAATTTTACAAACTCTTCAGGCATTAATGATCCTGATAATTATTCTACTGTCAAAGATATATTAATTATGTCTAATTATTTAATTAAGAATTATCCTAAATTATATGATTATTACAAAGAAAAAGAATTTACATGGGACAGAACTGGTGGGGATCCTATTACACAAGGTAATAGAAACCCACTTCTATATAAAAGACTTGGAGCCGATGGAATTAAAACAGGTTATTTAGCTGTAGAAAAATACTCATTAGCCTCATCTATTTTTAAAAATAATAGAAGATTAATTGCTGTTGCAAGCGGTTTTCAAACAAAAAACGACAGATCAAGAGAGTCGGTTAAACTTTTAACTCATGGATTAACGAAATATGATTTGATTGAAATTGCAAAAATAAATAAAGAAATCACAAATCTTGATGTTTGGTTAGGAAAAAAAAATGAAATCAAAACATACATAGGAAAAGATATTTATAAAACATTACCCAAAGCTCACAAAAAATTTTTAAAAGTCAAAGTTAATTACGAAGGGCCGATAGAGGCACCAATTAAAAAAGATGAAGTGGTTGGTAAATTACAAATATATTATAAAGACACATTGCTTGACGAGTACGATTTATTGGCATTTGAAGATATAAAAAAAGTAAATATCGTATCTAGATTATTTAGATCAATAAACTACTTAATATGGGGCGATGTATAAAAAACCTATTATTGTTTTTGAAGGTATTGAAGGCTCAGGAAAATCAACACATATAAAAAATGTTGAAAGATATTTATTGAAAAAAAAAGCAAATTATATCAAGCTTAGAGAACCTGGTGGATCACGTTTTTCAGAGAAAATTAGAAATTTAATACTTAATAAAAATTCAAATTTAGATAAAATTACAGATTTGTTACTATATATGGCGGCCAGAAATGAAAATGTTAACAAGATAATTAAAAAGAATTATCGCAAGAAAATAATTATTATCGACAGATTTATTGATTCTACGATAGCATATCAACATTATGGGATGAATTTAGACAAAAATTTGATAATTAAAATTAATAAGTTAATTCTTAATAATTTAAAGATTGATTATACTTTTTTACATTTAATAAACACAAAAAATTTAAAAAAAAGACTTTCAAAGAGAAAAAGATTAAATAAGTATGATAAATTTAATTCAATATTTTATAATAAAGTACAAAAAGGTTTTTTAAATATATCTAAAAATAAGAAGAATTATTTACATATTAATTCTAATAAATCTTTAGATTTAAATAAAAAAATTATAATTAATAAAATAGAAAGTTTGATAAAATGAAAAATTTTCATAGCCTGAATCTATATTCATTAAATGATAACTTTATGGAGTTAAAAAATTTATTTATAAATAAGAAACTTCCTAATAAGATGATTTTATCTGGACCTAAAGGTATTGGTAAAGCAACACTTTCATATCATTTTATTAATTATGTTCTTTCACTTAAAGAGAACGATTCTTACAACCTTAAACAATATTATATCAACCCTAAAAACCGATCTTTTATTTTAATGAATAATTCGACCCACCCAAATTTCCATTTAATTGATTTACAGGAAGGAAAAATTTCTATTGATGTATCCCAAATAAGATCAGTAATATCTGAAGTTAAAAAATCAAATTTTAATGATCTTCCGAGATTTGTAATGATAGATAATGCAGAATTTCTAAATAAAAATTCAGTTAATGCTTTATTAAAAATAATAGAAGAACCTAATTTTAATGTATGTTTTATTTTAATTCAGAACTCTAATTATAAAATGTTAGATACATTAAGATCAAGATGTTATTTATTCAAGGTAAGAATTTCGCACAAGGATACAATTAAAATTGTTAACAATTTACATAATATAGATGTTTATAAAAAAATAAGTAATGAATTAATCAATTTTTATTTTACACCCAGAGATTTTTTATTTTTATTAAAGATTTCTGATGATTATAATATAGATCTATCTAATTACTCTTTAAACAATCTTTTAAAATTAATGTTAGAAAAAAAAGTTTACAAAAAAAACAATGAATATAAAGATTTTTTTTATAGACTAACACATATGTATATTTTTAGATATTATAAAAAAAAAATATACCAATCTAAATTTTACATCGCATATTTATCAATTTTAAAAAAAATAAAGGAGGTAGAGCTTTATAATTTAGATACAGATAATTTTTTAATAGAATTTAAAAAATTAATATTACATGAAAAATAATTTTTATATAACTACACCCATTTATTATCCTTCTGCAAAACCACATATGGGTCATGCTTACTCAAGTATAATAGCTGATTTTTTTGCGAGATTTAAAAAAATAGATGGTTATAACGTTTATTTTTTAACAGGAACTGATGAACATGGTCAAAAAATTCAAAGAGCCGCTGAAAATAAACAAATGGATCCAAAAGATTTTTGTGATCAAATAAGTAAAACATTTTTAGATTTAAGTAAAAAATTAAATTTATCAAATAATGATTTCATAAGAACCACGGAAAAGAGACATAAATTATCTGTTCAAAATTTATGGAATATTTTAGAAAAAAAAAATGAAATTTATCTCTCAAAATATAAAGGCTGGTACTCTGTATCAGATGAAGCATTTTATACAGATGATGAAGTCGAGGAGAAGAATAATAAAAAAATTGCAATACCATCAGGTTCGCTTGTTGAATGGGTTGAGGAAGAGTCCTATTTTTTTAAACTTTCTAAGTGGCAAAAACCACTTCTTAATTTTTATAAAAAAAATAAAGATTTTATATTACCAGAAACAAGAAAAAATGAAGTAATCAGCTTTGTTGAGAGTGGATTAAACGACTTATCTGTTAGTCGTAAATCCTTCTCATGGGGTATTAAGGTACCAAAAAATAATGATCATGTAATTTATGTATGGTTGGATGCATTAACAAATTATTTGAGTGCTTTAAATTATCCAGATGAGAAAGATAAAAAATATAAAAATTTTTGGCCTGCAAACTTACATATTATAGGAAAAGATATACTTAGATTTCATGCAATTTATTGGCCGGCTTTTTTACTTGCTGCAGAAATAACCCCTCCAAAAAGGGTTTATGGTCATGGTTGGATTTTGTCTGGTGATGAGAAAATGTCAAAATCAAAAGGGAACATACTTGACCCAATAGAAATTATAGATAAGTATGGACTTGATCCTCTTAGATATTACTTGTTAAAGGAGGTTTCGTTTGGGAATGATGGTAGTATATCAAAGGATCAGCTTGAAAATTGTATAAATAGCGACTTAGCAAACAACTTTGGAAACTTTTGTCAAAGGGTTTTAGCTTTTAATGAAAAGAATTTAGACCTAAAAGTTCCAGAAAGTTACAATTTAAATGATTTAGATAAAAAAATACTTGATAAATATTCATTGAGTTATAATCAAATAATTTCTTTTATAGATAATCAAGATATAAATAATTATATGTTATTTATACAAAAACAATTATTCGAGGCAAACAAATACTTCAATGATCAAGCACCCTGGAATAAGAAAGATGATAAAAAAAGACTCAATACTATTATATATGTATCTTTGGAATTAATTAGAAAAATATCTATAATGCTATATCCTGCTATACCACAAACTTCCTTAAAGGTTTTAAACGCCTTTTCAATCAAAGAAAATAATATAAGTTTCGAATCTATAAAAAATCATGAAGTTTTAAAAAAAAGATTATTAATAAAAAAGTTAAACATACTTTTTAAAAAGATCGAAAAAAATGATTGATTCACATTGTCATCTTGATAGGGAACCCCTTATAAATAATTTAGATAGTGTCTTAAAAAGATCTAAAGATGTAGGCATTGAAAAATTATTAACAATATGTACCTCTTTAGAAAATTTTGATAAAATTTTAAAATTAGTTGAAAAAGATAATATAATTTTTGGGTCTTTTGGCATACATCCTCACGAGGCACAAGGTAGCGATATATCTTCAAAATTTATTGTAGAAAAAGTTAAAAATAATAAAAAAATTATTGGTATAGGTGAGACAGGTTTAGATTTTTTTTATAACAATAGTAAGAAAGATGACCAAATTAAAAGTTTTAAAATACATATTGAAGCTTCAATAGAATTAAATATTCCTTTAATTGTTCATTCTAGAAATGCTGAAAAAGAAACCTTTGAAATACTAAATAGTTATAAAGAATATAAACCTAAAATATTAATGCATTGTTTCACTGGCTCCCCTGAATTTGCGCAAAATCTTTTTAATTTAGGCGCTTATTTTTCTGCAAGTGGAATTATTACATTTAAAAATTCAACTAAATTACAAGATACATTTAAAATTATCCCAATTAATCAATTATTAATTGAGACCGATAGTCCATTTTTAGCACCATTTCCTAATAGGGGTAAACAAAATGAACCTTCTTTTATTAAATATATTGCTAAAAAACTTTCAGAATTAAAAAATTTAGAAGAAAGTATTTTGATTAAACATACTACAAATAACTTTAACAGACTATTTAAGAATTAGATTAAATGAAATTTATTATATTGGGTTGTGGTAGTTCAATGGGTGTTCCTCGCTCAGATGGCTATTTCGGAAAATGCAATCCTAAAAATAAAAAAAATTATAGATCAAGATGTTCCGCATTATTACAAACAAAAAATGAGAATATTTTAATTGATACATCTCCAGATTTAAGAACTCAGCTATTAAAAAACAAGATAACTAATATTGATAAAGTTTTATATTCACATATGCATGCCGATCAAACTCATGGAATTAATGATCTGAGAGTTTTTTTTATAAAAAATAAAAAACAAATTCCTGTATTTGCTGATTATTCAACGATGAAATATTTATTAAAAACTTTTGCTTACTGTTTTGAAAGTAGAAATAATGAATATCCTGCAACTTTAAAATTTAATAAGATGAGAAATCAATTCATTATAAAAGATGGTAAAAAAAAGGTAATCATTAAATCTGTAATAGTTAAGCACGGTAAAGTTGATTGTACCTGCTTTATAATAGATAAGAAATTAGCTTATATAAGTGATGTAAGTCATATATCGAAACATAATTATAAATTTTTCAAAAATTTAAAATATCTAATAATAGATTGTCTTTGGTATAGAGATCATCCATCACATTTAAATTATAATGAAGTAATGAACTTAATAAATATATTTTCTCCCAAAAAGGCTATTTTAACTAATCTACATTCTGATTTAGATTACAATGAATTAAAAAAAAAATTGCCAAAAAATGTACTACCCGCACATGACAATTTAAGTATAAATTTATAATAATTTTTCTATTGTTTTTACAATCTTTTCCGATAATGGATTTGTTAAAGAGGAGTAAGTTTCTTCAACTTTTCCATTTTTGTTAATCAAAATTTTATGAAAGTTCCACTTTGGGACTGCAGATTTTCCAAAATTTTTTTTAGCCCATAAAAAAATTTCATGTGCATTTTCTCCTCTAACATCAGTAATCTCAGTTAGTGGAAAATTAATATTAAAATTTACTTCACAAAAGTTTTTAACTTCAAAATTATTCTTTTTTTCTTGATTAAAAGAGTTAGAAGGAACTCCCAATACAACCAAACCTTTTGATTCATATTGTTCCCATAAATCTTGTAAATCTTGATATTGTTTTGTAAAACCACAATAACTTGCAGTATTTACTACTAGAACAACTTTATCTTTGAAATCTCCTAAATTTATTATTTGATTATTAATTCCATTTATTTTGAAATCGAAAAAATTTTTTTCATATTCTGCATTGGTTGGACTTTTAAAAAATATCATTATCAATATAACAAAAGTTAAAAAAAAATTTTTCATCTAAAAAAATTTATTTGTTAGGTGTTAATAGTATCAAAAAATAACCAGCAAGGGTTGATAATAATGACCCAGTTAGAACTCCAATTTTTACGCCATCCATATATTCCATGTGATCAACAAACGCTAGATTTCCCACAAATAAACTCATTGTAAAACCAATTCCAGTTAATATACCAACACCGTAGAAATTATACCAATTTGAATTATTAGGCATTTGAGCAATTTTTAATTTAATTGATATATATGAAAAAATGAAAACACCGAATTGTTTACCAATAAACAGTCCCAACAAAATACCCAAAGGAACTTTTTCTAATAAGGAAGAAAAGGATAAGCCTTCAAGTGATACCCCTGCATTTGCAAAAGCAAAAAGAGGCATTATGCCAAAAGCAACATAAGGACTTATTGCGTGTTCAATCTTTATTAATAAAGAAAAATCTTTATCTTTTTTTCTATGAGGTATAGTCATTGCCAGCAATACTCCTGCTATTGTTGCATGAATTCCAGAATTATGTGTAAAATCCCAAAGTATAATACCTAAAACTAAGTAAGGTAAAAATTTTTTTACATTCAATTTATTAATTAATAAAAGAAAAATAAAGGTTATTAACATTAAAGTAAGATATTTAATACTAAGATCCCCAGAATAAAATAGAGCAATAATTACTATTGCGCCTAAATCATCTATGATAGCTAATGCTGTTAAAAATACCTTTAATGATATAGGAACTCTTTTTCCCAATAAAGATAATACACCAAGCGAGAAGGCAATATCAGTTGCAGATGGAATTGCCCAACCGCTCAAAGTTATGCTGTCTCCAAAATTGATGATAATATAAATAAAAGCAGGTACAACCATTCCACCTACTGCTCCTATAATAGGTAATAAGGCTTGTTTTAAATTAGATAATTCACCTTGTAAAAATTCTCTTTTAATTTCTAAAGTTACAAAAAAGAAAAAGATTGCCATTAATGCATCATTTATCCAATGAAGTACTGATAATTTTAACCCAAAGTTATTTATTCCAATAAAAATATATTTTTGTAAGGTTTCAAAATATATACTAGAGAATTGTGAATTACTTATCAATAAAGCTAAGATTGCACTTATTAAAAGGATTAAGCCACTTGCTGCTTCAAGTTTAAAAAACCATCTAAATGGTGAAGATAAATGTTTGAGCATATTTAGTTAACCAAGTCTTTAAAAAAAAGGTAAATATCAATAAACGTTTCATATAGACTGTCGAGTAAAAAGTCTATGTTAGGATAAATATTTGAAATTTGAATTTTAAAAGTATCAAGTAGTAAAATTAAAGCAGAAAATGAAATAATTATTACAAATACAATTTTAAAAAAATTCAAATTTTTCTTATTTTTATTTTTTATTTTTTTTGTAGTTTTCGTAGTATTTCTAATCTCGTCATTTTCACTATCATTTTGAAATTCTTTTATATTATCTACCGACTCTTTACTAGTCGTCGTTTGTTTAAATTTATAAGGATTTTTTTCTTCTTCCTGACTTGTATTTTCATTTTTATAAAACCATTTTTTGCCACAGCTACCACATTTAAGAGTTCTTCCCTTATCTGGTATTAAATTGGGATTTACATTAAAATATTTTTCACCACATGGACAATTAATAATCATTCTTTATTATATATCAGATTTTTGATAAATTTCTTTAATTTTAAGAAGCTTTATCCTTTTAAATTATTAATATCTACTGTAATAATATTTTAAATCGGGGCGTAGCGCAGCCTGGTAGCGCATCTGGTTTGGGACCAGAGGGTCGCAGGTTCAAATCCTGCCGCCCCGACCATTTTATGACAAAAGCAAAAATTTATAAACCTAGTAAAACTGCCACTCAATCTGGTACAAAAAAATTTGAAAAATGGATTTTGGAATACATTACAACTAATAAAATGACAAATCCTTTAATGGGATGGGAGAGCTCATCTAATACATTATCGGAAGTTAAGTTAGAATTCTCAACAAAAGAATTAGCTATTAATTACGCTAAAAAAAACAAAATTGAATATGAACTAATTGATTTTAATATTAGAAAAATAGTAAAAAAATCATATTCCGACAATTTTAAATAATAATGTTTAAATTTTTTACAGATAAAAGATGGCATTTATGGAGTATTGGTGGAACATTACTTATATTAGCTGCTACTTGGTATCAAGTTCAGCTTGATGTTAAAATTAACGAATGGTTTGGCGAATTTTATGATACTTTGCAAAAAGCTTTAGCAGAACCAGGGGCAGTTTCTGAAAAAGAATTCATTTCATATCTTTTTACGTTTGCAAAAATAGCAGCTGTTTACATTCTAGTAGTAATTTTCAGTGATTATTTCACTAGTCACTGGACATTTAGATGGAGAACTGCCATGGCTAATTTTTATCATGATAAGTGGAACTTTGCTTCATCCATAGAGGGTGCTTCGCAGAGAGTTCAGGAGGATACACTTAAATTTGCAAGAATTATGGAAGGACTGGGTGCTGAACTTTTGAGAAGTTTAATGACACTGATCGCCTTCACCCCAATATTATGGGGGCTTTCTAAAAGTATAACAGTACTTCCATGGATTGGTGAAGTGAATCATGCATTAGTTTGGGTTGCAATTATATCAGCTTTAGGTGGTACTTTTATTCTCGCTTCTGTTGGAATTAAGCTTCCAGGAATTGAATATGATATACAAAAAGAGGAAGCAGCATATAGAAAAGAATTAGTTTTAGGTGAAGATTTTAAAGAAAGTGCTCAACCTGAAAAAATTGAAAATTTATACGCAGGTGTGAGAAAAATACATTATAAAATGTACTTTCATTATTTATATTTTAATGCCGTCAAATGGAGTTACCTACAAGGAATGGTAATAGTCCCTTATTTAGCTTTAGCACCTACAATAGTTACTGGCGCTATTACTCTTGGCTTTGTTCAACAAATTATAAGAGCTTTTGGAAGAGTTGAAACTTCACTTCAGTATTTAGTTAGAAGTTGGCCAATAATAGTTGAATTAATTTCAGTCTGGAAAAGATTAAATGAATTTGAAAATAAATTGAAAGCTAATAAGGAAAAAATAGAAACTACATAATGTCAATTGATAAAAAATATATTGAGATCTTTTCAAATATTACATCTATGGCGGCTTATTCTTGTTTTAAACAAGTTGGGAAAAAAAATAAAAATTTAGCAGATAAAGCGGCTGTCGATTCGATGAGAAATGAATTAAATAAATTAGAAATTTCAGGTGAGGTAGTCATTGGAGAGGGTGAATTAGATGAGGCGCCAATGTTGTTTATAGGAGAAAAACTTGGTAAAAATATAGG
>MDTB01096617.1_pt1 | contig 12427 bp, 12 predicted proteins | sample 811161 | NCBI WGS metagenome assembly MDTB01 (sample SAMN05326650, study PRJNA326480) | marine metagenome | isolation source: seawater | place: Mediterranean Sea | collected 2009 | reverse complement strand
AATTTGTTTTTTAATTTTTTTCTGTGCTGGACTACCAGGCATTTCCCTCATAGCTTTTGCTAACAATATGATTTGTTGCATTTCTAATGAACTCATTTTTCGTTCAGCTTCATTTACGGACTCGGCTGGATTCATAATGTAATCACGAGATTTACCAACGTAATCCTTTGCTAATGTAATCTTATCAGTCCACCAACTAGGAAGTTCTCCTTCATTTGATAACGTTCGTAATTGATTTAATGTTTCGAGAGCATCCTTCATAATGATTTTTAGTTTTCTTTCAGCTGATGCTACATCTGTGTGACCATCTTCTGTTACGTTCTCTTTTTTAATACAATTTCTATATCTTTTACCAAACATAATTTTAGTCTTTCTTGTAGGATGTGTCATATATCCTTTTTGACATGCTTCACATAAACACTCAACATTTTCTTTTAATTTTTTATCCTCTTCACCTGTTCCTCCCGGAGATTTCAAATCATACTCGGGATTGATAGCTGAAGTTGTGTAACCACAGGCCTCAAGTTCCATACGAATAATTTCTTTTAACTTATCTTCTACTTCTTGTCTCACTTTATTCGGTAATCCTTTGTGTTTTGTAGAGGCATATTTTTTTGTGGATTTAGTTTTCATGGATTTAGCTGCATCTTTGACTGCTTTACTCACCTTACTAGCGGGAACTTCGCCTTTTTTGTAAGCATGAACTAACCCCATAAATCTTTGTTGTGCTTTACTGACTGAAGGCATTATTTCATTTTCTTTCTAAGTTTAATCATCTCTCTCATAAACTTAGTTACAGTATCCTTGTAAACTTTTTTAATATCTTTAGCTATCTTAACGTTTTCTGGACGAGCATCTCTTAAGAATATCTGTTCCAATTTCAACATTCTTTCACGTAGTTTGGCTTCAGCTTTTACAATACGTTGAACCTCTTTATCAGCCGGTCTTTGTTCGTCTGGCCCTTCACTTATACCACAACAATCACCTCCGCAATCACAATTTTTTTTGTTCATTACATCAATAAGTGTTGGTAGTGGTTCACCAAACTTCCTATCCCAGGCGAATGATTCGGATAAAATATCTTTCAATTTAATCACGTGTTCTTCCTTTTGAATTGTTTGAACTTGACATCCATTTCTATTACATATTTTTTATAAAATTTTTGTAATTCAATTACTTGTTTTTTATAATCCGCTTCGCCATCTTTTGTATCTTGAGCTAAATCTTTAATTAGAGTCTTCATACTACGAGCTAAGTTTGCCATATGTCTCTCTATAATAGTAAAGTAACTATCAAATCCGGCAAATCCCATTTTGATTTTATCCTCGGAAAGTCTCCAATCTCTCCATTTAGCCATCATATTTTTATAATTAGCCACTTAACCTCTCATTATATCATTAATGATTGACTCGACTTTGCAATACTCACCACAAGTTCTTCCTGCTGGTAAGTCTTTATCTACTGATTCATTCATCGGATACATAAATGCTCCATGGGTAGATGGGTTGCTAACAAAATCAAATGCTATTAATTCAAAATCAGGTTGTACTTGTGTGACTTGGTCTCCGCTATCCTCAGTTACGGTTTCGACTGAACCCATACCTCTTGAAGAGATACCTAACTTGATACCACTTTTAAATAATTCTTTTAATATATTACCTGCGGGTGTACCTAATACTTCAACTGTACCTAACAAATTATCGCCTTCGAAATGCATATCTTTTATATTGTGTGATACATTTTGTAAATTTACCACTGAAGAGTCAGGATGGTCTAATTCACCCATAGCCCTTCTTTGTGAAATAAATTCTTCACTATATTTTTTAGCTTCTCTCTGTAGAATTTCACGAGGATATATTCTACCATTTTGATTCTTAGCTTCTGCTCTTTGTAAAACACCTCTAACGATTAACTTACCGTTATTTTCTTTCATTGATTCCGTGATATGTTCTGGTTTTACTTCGAAAGGCAAGTAATCTACTATTAAGTTTTTCACATTTTACTCCGAGTTTAAATTTAGTATAGTTGACCGACTTTGTTAGCTAATTTTACTAATCTCTCACTAATTTTTTTCATAGCCGTATGTGTTCTTTTCCAATATGTTTTGGAATCGACATTTAATTCATTTTTAAGTCTAACATTTATTTTAACAAGCTTATCAAGTTCATTTAATTTATCACGAACTTCTCTCATTGATAGACCTATTTTTTGTTTAGGTGTAGCCGTATCATCATTTCTATAATTATGATAATGACCTTCATTTACGTTTTCAAGTTTTTTATCAACCTGTTTCGCTTTCGAAACACCAACACGATTAGCACTCTTTACAGCTTTACGACCTTGTTTCATAGCTCTAGCTACTTTCATAATGGCTTCACCTTTACCTGTAGCATCGACTATTACACTTCCTATCTCAGTCTTGACGTGAAATTTAGCTTCTTCAACTTTTTCATAACCGGCTGCTTTCACAATAGCATCTTTTTTCTTTTTATCTTTTTTACGACCACCTGAAAAGGCATAAGGTGTTTTAGGAGGACCTTCTCCCCCATCAAGATTACCCGTAACTGAAGCTTCGTCGATTTCTTGTTTGATTAATTCTCTTATATATTTTTTGAGTAATTCAACTTTTATGGACATTCTCAATCTCCTTGACTAATTCATAATATCTCATCAAAGTTAAAACTTGTTTTTCTGTAACGACTTTACCTTTTGTTAAATTATCAATCTGATTTACAGATTCTTTTAATTTTATTTTTGTGATTTGGTCACTCACATTAGGTAAATGTAATTTTAATGATTTTTTAATTTTATGTGTTTCAGTATCAACAAACTCACGTAATAGATTTGTATTACTAATATTATTAATATATTTGTTTAACAAACCCTTTTGTGATTCATTTAGTTTTTTATACTTAGCATTAAATTTGTCAACTAATATAGAATATGTAAGTAATCTTAAGTCTTTATCAGCTTTTGAATATTCTTTTAATACTTTTTCTTTTATACTCTTAGCTGACATTTTTTTATTAGTGATGTGTTCTAATATTGTAAACTTTGAAGAAACGGTTTGTTCAGGGTTAAAAGTTTCGTTTACAGTTTCAGACTGAAATACATTGTAAATTGAAGCTAATAATTTGTAATTAGAAATCCTACCATTAAAAAAATCTGTTGAATTATAATTTTCTTTGATTTCTTTAATTAAATTATATTTTTCATTACGTAATCTTGAATTACTAATTTTTTTCCTTGTTTTCACAACGGTATTTACTAATTCTTGAGCTTTGTTTTCAGATTGATAGTGTTTTTCGGATAGAATTCTATATAATTGTAGTTCTTTTCCTAATTCTGTATTTTCATTAAAAAATTTCTTTACAATCTTTACTGATTTCGTACTTTTCCCAGCTAAAACATCTGCTGTAATCTGTCTTGTTAATAATTCAAAAAGAATACCAGTATTCTTTATTTTTGAATGCTTTAATTTTCGAGCCATGCTAAGGTACTCCAATATTTACTTATATATAAATATAAGCTGAAAAAATAATTATTCATTTGATGTATCTTTGGTAATAGAATTTACATCTTTTTTATACTCTTCCTCTAATTCAGAGGCTTCGTTAATTATTTTTGCATCGTTTTTGTTATTTTTCATTGAATTTTTAAGTTTATCCAAGTGAGCTAAGGCCAAAGGTTTACCATATTTAGGAGCTCCACTACCGCCTTTCTTCATATCGTGAGCGCCTAATGGGTCTCGACCTCTAGCACTACCGTCTTTACTATATTTAGGACCCTCAACTGGTCTTCCTGCTCCTTCAAATCCTCCTTCAGGAGCTCCTCCTTTGTCATCTAATTCGTGACCTGTTCTTCCCATACTCATATCTGAGGGTGTTCCTTGTGCTTCACCTGACTTAGCTGGGTCGTTTCCTTCATTTTCTATCTGTGAACGTCTAAATTTTTGTTTGTAATCAAATACAATCTTATCATCTTCTGCTTTTATCTCATCATCTGTGAATCCAAATATATTTTTATAAATCCAATCCGAAGATAATAGACCATCTCTCAACATAGACTCCGCTAATGATGTCTTATTGTTCCAAAGTTCTATTTTTTCTTGTTCATATATTGTTGATGGATTTGTTAAACCTAAATCAAAATCGATTAAATCAGAATCTTGATAGCCTTGAGCATATAAATGAACGATAGCAATTTTTGTTAACTCACTAATAGTGATTCTTTGTATTCTTTCAATTGTTCTAGCGAATCTAACATCTTCAGCTGCTAACGTAGCCTTAGAACCCACCTCTTCTTCAAAACCTAGGAAAGCTTTAGGTATTCTAAGTGATGATAATAATTTATTTTTAAGATATTCAATATCCTCAGTAGCTTCATAAGTCAAACCTGGTAATGATTCAATATTAGTACCACTATCACCTCCTCGAACTGGTAAAAAGAAATCTTCTGTAATATTTTGCATATTATATTTAAGATTGTAATCACCTGTTGTTTCATCTACGACAGGAGCTTTTTTCATCTTATTAATTACTTGTTGCATATAATTGTCGATTTCATTAGGAGGTATATTACCTATATCTAATTTAAAAATTCTTTTTTCGGGAGCTCTCATTATTCTATGAATTAACATAGCGTCTTCCATTAAGATTAATTGTTTAAAAGTTTTACGAGCTCCTTCGATTTGAGATTTACCATATGGTAAATAATTAGCATCTGATAATAATCTAAAGTGAGCTACCTCATAGTTTTCTAATTCTTCTCTACTGGTTGTTCTTTCAGATTTAAATCTACTTGAACCAGTCGTGGTCTCTATTAAAAATTTTACATATTCAGGATTCTCAGGGTCTAATCCTTCCATACGTGACACGTCATAAACTGATAAAGGGATAACATTTGTGATACCGTACTTTTCATCAATCTCAAGTTTTAAAAAGAAATCACCATATTTACACATATTACGAATCCAAGGCCACAGATTGAATTCAATGTTTAATATATCATAAAATAAATTATGTAATATTTGTTTAATTTGGTCATTATTTGAATTAATTTGTAAAACCTCACCATATTCAGATTTCATCGTTGACTCGTCTGAATAGATGTCAAGAGCTGAAGATATTATAGCATCTGAATCCATTGATTCATAGTCCTTAAATAAGTTTAATCTCATTGATTTTGAAGTTAGAGCATCTGAATATCCACTTAAACCTGCTCCTGTAAATATCTTTTGATATCTATCTACGAGATTACTCCGTGATATCGATTGTGTTCTACTTGTATCAGCTACTTTTAATTTTCGGCCACCTACATTTCGAACAATAACATTTGTCGAAAATAATCTACGTAGTCTTCCGAATAAACTTGTATCTGCCATTTTTTCCTCTTTAGTTAATTAACCATTCTATTGATTCTTTTTGTTTATTTACTTCCATAGTCCAAGAATCATTTTGGTTATTTGTTGGTGTATAGACACCTTGATTAGATGCTATACTATTCATTGCTTTTTTTTGTAATTGTATTCCTTCAGCTCTTAATCTGAGAGCTGTTTCTCTTATCCATAATCCCATAGCATAAGACATAACTAAATCATCATTATATCCTGACATTGCTTCGGCTCTACTACCATTATATATAAATACAAACAACTCATCAATTAATCTCTGTGAATGTACTATTACGGATTTTTCTCTAAAAAATTCTTCTAATTTTGACACAACTAAAGGTCTGGTCTTTGATGTTAATGTAAATCCTGGGACGAGTTGTTTTTCCATTCTATTAATTTTATTATTAATATGTCGTTGTGTATCAACAATTTGTAAATCTTTACTCATATAAAATAAATTATCATATTCTCTATCAATCACTTGTTGTATAGCTGCCCATCCTATATTGTTATTTTCAATCACTAGTAGAGCATTATTATATTCTGTCGCTATATTTACTAATAAGTTTCCATAATCACGTGTTGACATTCGTCCTTTATATTCCGCTACCTGTTCTAAGGATTCAATATCTAAAACGTGGAAAGCCGAGTAATCTGAAGAATCCCCTCTACTTACGTCAGCACAAACTACGTAATCTTTTGTATAATTAGGAGGTTCCCATATCCAAACATTACTATCAATACCTCTTTTTTCAATAGGTTCTTTTACTTGATTAGTTCTATATTCCTCTAATATTATACCATCTATCACACTTTGACCTGAAGTGATGAAATCACAATCACACTCTTGAGCCGCTAAAGAGGGACCTAATAATTTATCTTGTTCATCTCTCCAAGTTTTTCCTCTGTCAGGATGAGCTGTCCAGTGTAGTTTTATAAAATTAAAATCATTTAGACCATCTTCGGCGTCCATCCAAGTTTTATGGAACCAGTTTCCTACACCATTAGGTGTAGACAAAGCTATACATTGACCTCCCGTTGATAAAGTTTGAGAAGCCGCTGCCCATATACCATCTATTTTTTCAATGAATGCTGCCTCATCTAATATTAATAATGAAAGAGCTTCAGAACGACCACTATCCTCTCCACTCGAAACAGCTTTAATTTGAGAACCATTTTTATATCTCAAACTTAGTTTATTATCTTCGACACATTTTTGTTTCAACCATCCTGGTAAGTTAGCATGCATAACTCTGACCTTCGTCACTAAGTTTTTAGCTACTTCCTGTTTAGTCGCTATAACAAGAATATTTTTGTCTTGATGAAATGTCATCATCCATAAAGAATATCCTGCTGTCAATGTTGAGATTCCTAGTTGTCTAGCTTTCAATATCACATTGAAACGATGCTGTACAAATTCTTCAATTGTTTTTTCCTGAAAATCATAAAGATGAAAAGGTATCTTACCTTTGATTGGATGTTGAATCATACAATACTTTTTCAGGAAGTAAACTGGGTCTGAAGCAGATTTTACATATTCTTGTTTAATTACGTCTTTTAACTGTCCTTGTGAATTACGGTTCATACTAATACTTATACAATACGTGAATTGTTCCGCTTCCACTAATTCTCTGTACACCTAATTCGATAGGTGTTCCTTGAGCGAATGAACCTGTGAGCTCTGAAGCTCTAACTTGTTCTCCTGCTAAAGGAGTAATCACAGAATTACCTGGAACATCAATGATGAAAGCACTTGGGTTATCGTTAGATGAACCCGTAGCGAAAAAGTCTTCGTTTTTGACTATGACAAGTTTCTTGTACTTAGCTGTTCTTTCCTGTATTGTTTTGGTATGACTCGAAACATCGGTTCTTCCAACACTACCGTGTGTTATAGTAGCCATTTATTTTCTCCCATTTAATGTTAATCCTACTGTTTTTAAAATTTTATCTAATGAATATTGTCCGAATAAATCATCATACTCAATGTCTTCAAATAAATCAGAACTGATGATATCTTTGATTAATTTTTCATAAACATCATAAACATCATCAACATCTTCCCCTACCATATCGGCATACTCAGCGGCTACTTCTTTCAAATCTTGAAGTAAGTTTATAATCTTCTGAAGATTTTTACCTGATATCACGTAAACTTTATTATTGTACATATAAATATACTAAGTTAATGATTCTTCTAATTTATCTAGATATTCAAGAGCCTCATCAGCCTGTTCCTGTATTTTAATAAAATCAGTAGCCCACTTCTCCTTTTCTACTGAATATCCATTAGGATTGATAGCATTTAAAAATGAAGGTGACTTTTGTTTTTTAAATTCTTCTATTGATTCTCTTTGTTCTTTTATCCAGACAATCTTATTATTTTTAACTTTTTCTTCAGCCCACTCATCAAATTTACCTTCGATTCTTTTTTTATTCTCATCATCGACTTGACAATCAAAACAATGACCATAATACATCCACATTTTATTATCAAGTCTTTTCTTCATCACTTTATCACATTTAGGACAGAACCAAGGCATTCTCGCCTCTTTCATTATTTCTGATAACCTATCTATCTTATCACCAGGAGTATTATCTTTTTTACCTTCATATCCCACCATTACTCTTTCTTCTGGTGCTTGACCTTTCAAAATTGATTTTAATGCTTTGTTTTGTCTTTCATTTTCTTTACTATATCCTGCCATAACCTACTCCTAAAAGTTTAATAAACCTACAATTTGATTCACGGGAGCGAAAGCTCCTGTAAATTTATATGTTTTACCTTTGTATTTAAATACAATTCCCTCTGAAGGAACTATCGATGATAGACCTCCTATAGCTTCTAACTTCTCAACTTGTGCTCTTAATGTATTTATTTTTTTTACATCATTACTATTTCTTACAGTAGATATAGCCTTCATAACATCTCTACGAATTTTTTGTACGGCACTATCAGGAGAAGCAGCTAAAAATCCTCCCATATTCTTAAGTATCTGAGCACCTACATCCAAAAATAATATCTCAAATGGTTTCATATTATCTTTAACATATTTTTGATGGTCATTTTTATCAAATGATAAAGCCCAATCTAAAAACTTTTCATTTTGTATGTCTTTTCTCATCATTGGTATTTTGTATGATTTATCAAAGAACGCCCATCTTTTAGTCAAATTTTTTAAAACTTTACCAGGTATTTTATATTTATATTGTTTTGAAGCATTAAAAATAAATTCTTCCCAAAATTTTTGATGATATAGAGCCAATGTATCATTATCTTTAAGAGCATATTGTTTCTTAAGTTTATTCAATCTAGTTATAAAACTCTTTTTCTTTTTTTCAAAGTCTTGAGATTTAGGAACTTGTAAAAAATTAGGTTTAGCTATAGAATATTTTTTTTGAACATTTTGATTTACTTGTCGAATCATACCTGCTAACATTCGAGCTGAATCTTTAGGTTGGCTTATAGCTTTTCCACTTTCATCATACTCTAAAGTACCATGAAATATTATTTCACTTTTATCATAATCAATCACATTAGCTGATTTAGGATATATAACCTCTAAGTTCATCCATCTTTTACCGTTTCCAAAAACTTTTTCTTTTTGGGCGTCACTCAATTTTCCAACAGCTTTACTTAAATCTTTCATAGCAAAAACAAAGGCATCTTTAATGTCACCTCGACCAGCAAACTTACTAGCTACTCCTGCTGTATCCATAGCTGTAGCTCCGAAATTTTTCAATTGTCCTTTGTTTCTAGCTGTAACTAATTTTCCATTTACCCAAGAAATCATTAGATTTTGACCATCTAATTTCTCAGTAACATTGTCTTCTCGGTTCAAATTACCTCCAAGTCCATTTATAATTATCTGCTTTAAATCTGAAAATGTAAGATTTTTATCATCAAATGGATGAGCCATATGTCCATAGGCTCCTCCTTCTATTAATAATGCTACCTCTTCATCTAAATTTATTAAATCCAACTTAGATTTAGGTGTATTAGCTACATTGTCATTACCAACACCTCCTACAACTGGAGTTTCAACTTCAACACCAGTATAATCTCTTCCGTCTGTTGTGATTCCCATCCATTTTACAACTTGGTAACCAAGATTACGTAAAACTGTTCCTTCAATATAGTCCTTGTATGACTGAATAGGATTTGAAACACCAAATCTTGAACCATAATCACCACTTTGGGTGTGTCCATAAGCTACAGCGGGAACTGTGCTATAACTTAAAGTATAATCAAAATCAGGATTGACAGCATGTTTACTCAATATATAATTTATAACTTCCCAACCTTCGGCTGAATACATATTATCTAACCATTTTTTTGAAAACTTTTTATAATCACTAAATCCTTTGTAAAAAGTAGGAGGTCCATCATCTGTAGGAGATGAGGTTGTTGTACTTTCTTTAATAATTTTACTTATATCATTATTGATTAAAAATTCATCAATACTTTCAAACAATTTTTTAAATTTATTTGTCATCATATTATAAATACCATTATCAAAATAACCGAAAGCTTTTTTAAATAATTGTTTTCTATTTTTTTCGTAATCAGGAGAACCTAGTAATTGTCTCATTACTGTACCACTTACCTCTTTACCTCCAACACTTACTGATACGTGAGGAGCCGTTAGAATATATCCGTGTTCTTTATATCCTAATATATTACCTTTATTCTTTTTATAATCCTTAAAATACTTTCCTCCTGATAATCTTCCGGCATCTTTAGAACCAAATATATAAATGACAGCTGTTGTTTCATCATCGTATTTTTTTAAAACATTATTAGCCACATAAGGTGATTTTTCTTGAATAATACGATTCTTAGGAACTCCCATCTTGACCATATGACGAACTTTTTCTTTAAAATTCATTGGATGTCTGGGAGGTTGTTTTATATTAGATGTGGTTATATAGGCATCATCAACTCTTTTCTTTAACCAATCGTAAGTTTTTTTATGATGAGGACCGAAAGGTTGGAATCTTCCTCCATAAACACCTACAATTTTTTTTATTTTACCTGCATCTTCAGTTACTGGTTCGTATCCTTTTTTCTTTTTATCTTTTTCTTTTTGCCATCCTCCTTTTTCTTTGTAATCATCATCGAAATCATATGTGTCAGGTTCTGATAATCTTCCCATCTTATCAGCTCCCATTGAATATTTATGATGTTGAGAAAAATCTTTTCCAGCGTCTGTTTCAGGTTTATCATTTAATTTTTTATATTTATCTGTAACTTTTGTAGGTAATGCTTCTTTTATTTTCGTATGACCGCTTCCATATGGTACTGAACTATGTCCTTTTTGTTTCATCTTTTTAACAAGTTTTCTACTAGGTGAAGCTATAGTGATTTCGTTTTTCTTTTTAGTTTTCTTTTTCATTTGATTGATATAACTTCTATAGACAGCGGCTTGAGATGTTTTACCCATTTCACGAGCTCTCTGTTCCATGGCTACCGCCGCTTGAATCTTGTGAGCATGAGAACGACCACTTGATTTGATTTTTCTTACAGAAGCTCTCGCGTCTTTGACAGTTGCAAACTTTAATCCTTTTATTGTACCTTTTGGATTTTCGTCTGTGTATAAATCTGAATGTGATTTAGAACCTCTATGTTGTCCTTTTTTTCTTGGTACACGAGGAGCTTCAGATAAACCTTGTTGTTTTAATATTTGTTGTTTTTTAATCCATTTTTTGGCTATGGGGTTCTTGATAGGTAATTTTACAAATTGATTGATACCTTTTTTAACTAAAGAGACAAACTTTTTACGAGCTTGTTTAGGTTTAAGAAATTTAGAATTATCAACGATAAGAAAATTATTCTTAAAAAGATTTTGAAATTTACCTAAATTAGATTGAACATCTTTCCAACTCTTTTCCAATAAATCAGGAGGTAAAACTCTATCTCGTTCTTGATTACGTTGTTGGGCTACATCAAGTGAAGTATTTACAAAAACCATATATGTATCATAACCATCTTCTTGTAATTCTCTTTTCATCTTAGCTATCTTACCGTAATCGTGACCCGTACCATCAATAATCATACCCAACTTACCTTGTTGATATAGTTTCATCCTTTGTTTAGTGAGTGATTTAGCAAAGTCCCTTAGTCCACTTTGTCCTTTAGCTGTTAAATCTTTAAATACTTCATCAGGCATTTTATCCAAATCTGTACCGAAACCGTATTTATTTAAAAGAAACTTTAATTCTTTATCGGAGTTGACCATCTTCATACCCGATACACTAATGTTTAATCTGTCGGGTATACCAAACAGTTGTTTAGCTACATAAGTCTTACCACTACCTGGTCCTCCTGCAAGAAAAACAGATTTAAAAATACCAGGGTCATTAACTCCTTCTTTAACTTGGTCTTTACGTTTTTTAGCGTTAATGATTTTTCTATCATCTTTACGAATCAATCTGAATGTAGTGACTTTCTTACCATTTATAACAGGCATGCCATATTCATCTTTATCAATATGTTTCACGATAGTTTTTTTATTCTTAAATCTACCTGTCATAATAGTATCACCTACTTTAACAGGTATTTTGATGTCTTCTTTTACAAAGGGTGATATTAAGAATTTTGTTAATTTATTCATTACAATGCTCACAAGAACAATTCTTTAATTCTTCAGGTAATTCTGTTCTAGTGATTTCTTCTCCGTTACTATATTTGAAAGTCATATTACTTGAGTTAGCCCATTTAGGTTTCACAATGATATCCTCAACTGTTAAATCACTAATGTGACAACTACACATATTACAAACTTTTGATATTTTTTGACCATTACTCGTTAGTTCGAGTCTTATCATACAGATAATGCTCTTTTATACCAACCGTAAATAAATCTCTCTTGTTCTGGTTTTTTATTCACTAAATCATAATAATGTTTTAATCGATAACAACGAACTCTGTCAGTGGAGGGTTTGTATTTAGCTAAAGCACCCTTTGTGCCTGGCCCGAATCCACCGTCAACTTTTAAATCACCACCTTTACCGTTGATAGCTCGTTGTAATATTTTT
>MDTB01188486.1_pt1 | contig 12428 bp, 11 predicted proteins | sample 811161 | NCBI WGS metagenome assembly MDTB01 (sample SAMN05326650, study PRJNA326480) | marine metagenome | isolation source: seawater | place: Mediterranean Sea | collected 2009 | reverse complement strand
TGGCTAAAGCTTGAAACTATTAATGAAGAGATTGGCATGCTTGAAATCAAATTAAATCAAAAATTAAATTTAAATGTTCTTAATAAAAGAAAAGATCATATAAATTATATGGATCTTTATGATGATTATACAAAATCAGTTATTCAAGATATTTTTTTTGAGGATTTTGATACTTTTAATTATTGAAGTAAGCATATTATTTATCCTGAACTTTTCCTTTTAAATTGTTTGATTAAATATTAAAGAATTATAAAATCACGGCTATAGTTAAATTTAGAAAATAGGGATCAATCATATGTCAAAATTAAAAAGACCAGACTTCCTAATTATTGGTGTACAAAAATCTGCAACAACATGGTTGCAAAAAATGCTTATGCTCCACCCAGATATATATATGCCAAACCAGGAGGTCCATTATTTTGATAATAATAAAAACTTTCTTAAAGGTCACAATTGGTATTCTTCTTTTTTTAAAGATGCAAAAAGTACACAATTAATTGGAGAAAAAACTCCTGATTATATATGGACAAACTGTAGCAATTTTCCTGAATTTAGTCATGAAAAACATATTAGGATCAAGGAGTTTAATCCCAATATTAAGCTTATATCTGTCTTTAGAAATCCCGTAGATAGATTTATATCAGCTTTTCACCATCATAAAAGGAGAGGAAGGATTCCCTCAGATTTACAAGTTAAATCTTTATTTAATGAACCAATTTATTCAAAAATTTTATTGAGTATGTTGGATAGAGGATTATATGGCTTGCAATTAGAAACTTTTTATAACGAGTTTTATAAGGATCAAATGAAGATACTTTTACATGATGATGTTAAAAATAATCCAACAGAAACACTTTCAGATGTTTTTAGTTTTTTAGGGGTCTCTAATGTTGACCTATCAGATTACGAATCAAAAAGACATAATGATTACAGAGCAACTAGATTAGGCTCAACTTTAGCTGGAAAAAGCAACAAATATTTTAACAAATTTATTCTTAGGCTAGATAAATATTTCTTAAATAAACTCCCTATAGAAAAAGTTAAATATCCACAATTATCTTTTGATGAGAAGCAATTACTAATTAATTATTACAAAAAGGATGTTCTTAAGTTTGAAAGTTTGATTGAAAAGGATTTACCTGATTATTGGAAAAATTAATTTTTAGTTTCGTAATCTATAATTTATAAAAAAAACTTAACTAGACAATGAAAGTTTTGTGGTTAAAATATATTCATAATTTGAACATATTTGATCAAAAATAATAATATAAATCTAATATTAGGAAATAAATGAAAAAATATTTAATATGTGGCGGTGGAGGCTTTATTGGCGGCGCCATGGCTAAGAGATTAAAAAGTGAAGGTCATTGGGTAAGAGTTGCAGACATAAAAGAGCATGAGTTTTTAAATATGCACAATATTGCTGATGAAGTTTGCATTGGAAACTTATGCGACCCTATTTTTGCAGATGAAGTAATGTCGGGGGGAATTAATGAAGTATATCAATTTGCTGCTGACATGGGTGGAGCAGGATATATATTTACTGGAGAAAATGATGCAAATGTTATGCATAATTCGGCTATGATAAATCTTAACATTGCAGAAATGTCTGTAAAACACCAAATCCAGCGTATTTTTTATTCATCTTCTGCATGCATGTATCCAGAATATAATCAATTAGATCCAGAAAACCCGAATTGTGAAGAATCTTCTGCATATCCAGCTGCTCCCGACTCTGAATATGGATGGGAAAAACTTTTTAGTGAGAGAGTTTGGATGGCTTTTGCAAGAAATTATGGATTAACAGTTCGAATTGGTAGATATCATAATATTTTTGGTCCTAATGGAACTTGGGATGGTGGTAAAGAAAAAGCTCCTGCAGCAATGTGCAGGAAGGTTGCTTCATCCACTGATGGGTCTATTGAGGTATGGGGAGACGGACTTCAGTCAAGATCTTTTTTATATATTGATGAATGCATTGAAGCAACAATTAGATTAATGAACTCTGATTGTATTGAGCCAATTAATATAGGATCTGAGGAAATGGTGACCATTAACAAGTTAGCTGAAATGGTAATAAAAACTTCAGGCAAAGACATTAAAATAAATAATATTGATGGAGATGACTTTTTAAATAAATATGGTTTTAAATGTCCTGTAGGTGTTAGAGGAAGAAATTCTGATAATAAATTATATGAAAAGACTATAGGATGGGTTGTTAGCGAGCCACTTCAAACAGGAATTGATAAAACCTACAAATGGATTAAAAGCCAAGTAGATCGTTTGAATATCTAGTGAAACAAATAGTTGTTCTTGTTCAAAGCTACTATCCAGATACTGTATCTTCTGCTCAACATGTTACAGATTTGTGCGAAGCTCTCGCTTCAGATGAAAAAAATAAAGTAACTGTTATTTGCAGTAGGCACGGATATGATACATCTGAAAAATTCTTAAAACTTGAGACTCATAAAAAGGTTCTTATTCATAGACTGTCACATACGAAGTTAGGTAAAAAAAATATTCTTTTTCGAATCATTGACTTTTTTTCATTAAATATTGCAATATTTTTCAAACTGATAATCTATAGATCTAAAGTAGATGAAGTTATATCACTAACTTCACCACCATTTTCAGGCATTTTTGCTCTTGCATTTGCTAAGATGAAACAAGCAAGATTAACGTATTGGGTTATGGATCTGCAGCCTGAATTATCTATATCTGTTGGCCTAATATCAGAGCGTTCAGTAATAGCAAAATTTTTTAAATTTATTGGCGACACTATCATAAAACATTCAACAAAAATTATATCTCTTGATCGTCACATGACTAAATATTTAATTTCCAGAGGAGCAGTTGTAGAGAAAATCCTTGATGTTCCAGTTTGGCCTGCAACTGCTAGAATGTATGAAGGAGCATCTGAAGAAAATCCTTTTAGAATTGAATCAAATTTTGGAGATAAGTTGGTTGTAATGTATTCAGGCAACCACTCTCAGGTTCATCCATTAACAACGTTGCTTGAAGCGTCCCTTAGCCTAAGATTTGATAAAGGGTTTCACTTTGCTTTTGTTGGTGGGGGAGTTAGGGTAAAAGACGTGAAAGAACATAAGCAAAAGAATAATTTAGATAATATTTCATTGCATGCATTTCAACCAAGAGAAACTTTTCATATCTCTATTGCTGCATCTGACATACAGGTAGTTATAATGGGTGAAAATCAAGTTGGATATACTCATCCAAACAAAATATATGGAGCAATGTTGCTTGCAAAACCAATTTTATATATCGGGCCAAGGCCCTCACATGTAACTGACATATTAGATAGTTGTTACGGAAATATTATTGTTGAGCATGGCAATACAGAATCCTTAGTGAATCAGCTAAAGATATTCCTTAGTTTAAGTGAAGCTGATAGAATTAAAATTGGTCATTCTAATCGTGAATATGCATTAAAAAATTTCAGAGCAAGTGACTTAATAAATAAGCATGTTGAATTTATAAGCATATAAACTTTTAAATTAATTATTGAACCATATTAGACTATGATTGAATTTATAGAAACCAGCATTGAGCCGCCATATAAGATCTTTGTAAATAAATATCACAATGCGCTGAATGCAGGGCAAAAAAATATTGAGGCTATGTCAATTTCATCATATAGGAAAGATAAGAATGAAGTTGATTCTAGATATGTAAATCTTAAATATATTGAAAAGGATAAGTTTATTTTTTTTACTAATTACAACTCACCAAAAGCATTAAGTTTTTTATCACATAATCAGATTAGCGGTTTATTTTTTTGGTCATCCATAAATGTTCAGATTAGAATAAAGGCAATAATAAATAAAACAACCAAGCAATTTAATGAAAAATATTTTAGAAAGAGATCGCTTGAAAAGAATGCTTTAGCAATAAGCTCAAGACAATCAAAATCCATTTCTTCATTTGATCTTGTTATAGAGAATTATAATCATGTTAAGCATAATAATGATTTATCAAAATGCCCTGATTATTGGGGAGGGTTCTCATTCAAGCCTTTTGAAATAGAGATATGGGAGGGCAGTGAATTTAGACTTAATAAGAGAGATTTATATTCAAAGAAAGATAATAACTGGTCACATACAATCCTTGAACCATAAGAGCATTTAAAATTAATATAATTTATTATAAAATTCACAACAATGTTAAATATTACAATCCGGCCTCTCTCAATTTTCTAATTCTTCGGTAATCAATCATAGCTACAAATAAAAAAAATTTAGTTCCTATAAATGATAAGATCAGAGCTGATGAAGTCATGCTGATTGATAGCGATGGAAATAAACTTGGACAAGTCGCCAAAAGTTCAGCGCTTCAAAAGGCAGAAGACCAAAATCTTGATCTTGTACAAGTATCTCCTCATGGATCTAGTCCAGTTGTTTGCAAGCTAATGGACTATGGAAAACATATATTCACAAAGAAAAAGAATGTTTCTTCATCAAAAGGAAGGGTTAAAAGAACTTCAGTCAAGGAGATCAAATTCAGACCTTCTACAGACACCGGAGACTACGAAATAAAACTAAAAAAAATAAAAAGCTTTATTCTTGGAGGAGATAAGACTAAAATAAGCGTCCGATTTAGGGGAAGAGAGATATTAAATAGCAATCTCGGACTTGATTTGTTGAATAAACTTAAGGAAGAAATGTCTGACTTAGCTCAAGTAGATCAAGAGCCTTCACTAGAAGGAAGACAGCTGATGATGGTTCTCTCGCCTCTTAAAAGGAAAAGTTAAAATATTTTAAAATGGGATATAAATTAAAAAAACATTCGGGAGCATCCAAACGTTTTAAAAGAACAGGATCTTCTATAAAAAGTAGAAGCGCTGGAAGAAATCATATTCTTTCAAAGCAATCCACAAAGAGAAAGAGACATAATAGAGGTTTAAATAAACTTGCAGGCGATGTTCTCAAAGTGGCCTCAAGATTAATTAATAAATAATATGCCAAGAACAACAAAATCAGTAACCGCTAAAACAAGACATAAAAAAGTCCTTAAAGCTACCAAAGGACATTATGGCGCAAGGAGTAGGCTATACAAAACAGCTAAGCAATCAAATATAAAAGCACTTCAGTATGCCTTTAGAGACAGGAAAAACAAAAAGAGAAGCTTTAAATCTCTTTGGATAACCCGAATAAACGCTGGATCAAGATCTCTTGGTGTTTCTTATTCAAAACTAATTAATGGACTTCTGAAAAAGGATATAAAATTAAATAGAAAAATTCTTTCAGACTTAGCTATTAATGATGCTCCAGTTTTTGAGAAAGTTGTTAAAACTGCTGTAGAGTAAGTTTCAATGTCTTCAAAAGACAAAATCAATCTGCCAAAAATAATTAACGACCACGGCTCACTTCACCCAATAAATCAAACTAAAGATTATTTAATAAGATTATTATCAAAATTTGGCTTTGATGAGATAGATGGCCCAGAAATAGAAACTGAAGAGTTTAATTTTGATATGTTAAATATTAAAAAATCTCATCCAGCTAGACAAATGCATGATACTTTTTATGTTGAAGGGAAGAAAGATGTTTTAAGAACACATACTTCCCCAGTGCAAATAAGGAGCATGCTTGAGTCGAAGCCACCAATGGCGTTCACTTCAGCAGGCAAAGTTTATAGAAAAGATGACGACGCAACACATCTTCCTATGTTTCATCAAGTAGAGGGCATATATATCGATGAAATTGTAACTTTCGCTAATTTAAAAGACCTTATGCATCAAATTCTTCATGAATTATTTGGTAATAATGTTGAAATAAGGTTTAGGCCTTCTTACTTTCCATTTACTGAACCTTCTGCTGAAGTAGACATACTTTCTGAAAATGGAAAGTGGCTTGAGATTCTTGGCTGTGGAATTATAAATCCAATTGTTTTAGAAAATTGCAATATAGACTCTAAAAAATATAGTGGATTAGCTTTTGGTTTAGGAGTAGAGAGAATAGCTATGCTGAAATATGCAGTAAATGATATTAGAGAATTTTATAAATCAAACCTAGATTTTCTAGCTCAATTCAAATGAAAATTGTCTATAAAGATCTAATAAAACTCTTATTAGAAAAACCTTCTAAAGGATTGCTTTCTAAAAAGCTATTTCAGCTTGGGCATGAGCATGAAATTCATGGTGATATATTTGATATGGAGTTAACTCCAAATAGAGGTGATTGTCTTTCTTTAATTGGGCTAGCAAGAGATCTAGCAGTTTTTTTTGGAAACACAAATTCTCTTGATGTATTTCAAGGCGATATTGAACCACTTGAAATTAACTTTGAAAATCTTTCACCTAAGGATTGTCCTAAGATCTCTTTTTTAGAAATTGAGATTGAAGAGAGTAAAGTTGAATACAAATCATATTTAGAAAATTATTTTAATACTTTAGGCGGAAACAAAACTAACCTGTTTGCAGATATTTCCAATTATGTTTCTTACGAATTTGGACAACCAACGCATTGTTTTGACAGAGAAACTATTAAACAAAAATTAATTTTTGAAAATAAACAATGCAACAATACATTTAAAACATTATTAAACTCTGAGGTTGTCTTAAAAGAAAATAATTGTGTATTTTCTGAAGATGGAGAAATTATAAGCTTAGCTGGTGTCATGGGTGGAGCGTCGACTGCTTGCTCTTCAGAAACAAAAAAAGTTTTAGTTGAATGTGCTTACTTTGTTCCAGAATCAATTATTGGCAAAAGTATTAAATATAACTTAGTTTCAGATTCTGCCCATAAGTTTGAGAGAGGAGTTGATATCGAATCACAAGAAATAGCATTAAGAAGATTTGCAAAAATTGTTCAAGACCATACAAAAATTAAATCAATTAAATTAAAATCTTTTTCTGAAGGCTGCAGACAAAAACTTTCTATCCCAATAGACGTTGACAAAATAAATAGAATCCTTGGAACGACTCTAAAGAATACTGAATACTTAAAACATCTTGAACATCTTGGATTTGAAATTTCTAGAGAAATAATAGTGCCATCTTACAGACATGATATTGAAACAAATAATGATCTTGCTGAAGAGATTGCAAGGGTTATAGGTTATAACAATATTAAAAGCGCTCCCATTAACCTAAAAAAAGTTGTCTTTAACGATAATGAAAGGGTAGAAAAACTAGAATCACTTCTTGTTGAAAATGGTTTTTCTGAAGTTATAAATTTTCCATTTTCGTCATCAAAGCAAAAAGGATCTATAAGTATTGATAACCCACTTGATTCTAATAGAAGCAATTTCCGAGTATCATTAAAGGACTCACTAGTTGAAAATCTTTTATATAACGAAAGAAGACAGAAAGACTCAATCAAGCTTTTTGAGATTAGTGACATTTATACAAAAGATACAGAAATAAAACAACAAAAAAAACTTGCTTTAATAATAAGTGGAAGGGTTGGAAACAATTATAATGATTTTTCAAGAAAGCTTGACAGCAATTATCTCAGTAAGCTCCTAAATAAAGAACATAATAAAGATATAGTTGAGATTCCTAGAGATGGCTTAAGTACAAAAAAGAAAGATAAAATTTATTATGCTGAAATACCTTTAACTGATATATCTTCAAGCTTTTTTTCGAAGCTTACTGTTCAGCAAAAAGCCATAAACTTTATTAATTATGAACCCATATCTGAATACCCTTCCAGCACAAGAGATTTTTCGTTTTTGGTAAATGATTTAAATGCAGTATCTGAAATTATAGATATGCTTGATAAGATCTCTGACGATATAATCAAAAGCTCATTTCTCTTTGATTACTATAAAAATGACGAAACTAAAATAATAAAGTTAGGGTATAGATTTATCTTTCAATCCCATCATAAGACACTTTCTGATATTGAGATTAATAAAAAAGTTAATAAAATTTTAAGCCCAATATTGGCAATTGAAGGAGTTTCTATTCCCGGAATGTAAATAATAAAGACATATAATTAATAATTTATATCAACTCAATATATAATGTTTAAAATTTTAACAACATGAAAAATTTTTCAATAATTAAATTAGCACCTCTAATCTTGATTTTAAGTTCACAGACTTTTGGTCAAGAGATAGATCCATCATTATTTCAAGATCTTTCACCTTCTCAAATTGAGCTTGCAAAAAGTCAACTAACAAAAAGTAAATCAACAGAAAAACCTAAACCTACTGTAAAGGAAAGTACAAAAAAGGCTTTTGCTGATGAAGATATAAATAATTCTAGAAATAAAAAGTATGGCTATAATTACTTTTCATCAATTCCAACCTCTATATCTGCAGTTGGAGACCTTCCTCTCCCAAATGATTATAAAATATCTTTAAATGATCAGTTTACTGTCATACTATCTGGCTCAAAGGAAGATATTTTTGATCTAAATGTAAATCTGGATGGAAGTATTTTATTTCCAGAACTTGGCTCTATCTCAGTTGTTGGCGAGAGCTTTCAAGAAATTAAAACAAAACTTAAAAATCTTATTAATCAATCTTATATCGGCGTCCAAATAGATTTATCTTTAAAAAATCTTTCTGCAAAAAAAATTACTATTGTTGGAGCAGTTAGAACACCAGGAACTTATTTGGTTAATCCCTTTAGTACCATTTCTAGTGCGCTAGGTTATTCTGGAGGCATATCTGAAATAGGAACATTAAGAAATATTAGACTTGTAAGAAATAATGGTAAGACCTATAAATTTGATCTTTACAAGCTTTTAATAAATGGGGATAGATCAGATGATATAACAATTGAATCTGGAGATGTCATTATTATTGATCCTGCTCAGCAATTTATAAATATTACCGGTCAAGTAAAACGTCCTGCTATTTATGAAGTGCTTAAAAATGAAACTCTAGATGATTTAATTAGGTTTGCACTCGGTTTTACACAAATAGCGAATACATCCAATATAAGTTTAGAAGTTCTAGAATTAAAGTCATCTTCAATTGAGAATATAAATGCAATCAATTTAGATTCTACTCTTGATGATGTTATAAGCGTTACTGTCAATCCTTATGTTAGTAAAAGTAATGCTAGTGTAAGAATTAATGGAGCAGTGAAGGAACCAGGTTTTTATCCCATCACTGATAATACAACACTTGAAGAAATAGTTAATAAGCTTGAATTTATAGATGTTTATCCTTGGCTTGCTGTCCTAGAACAGTTTGATGACGATAATTTAATCAAGTCAACCGTTTTATTTAATTTGAAAGATCCTAGTACATATCGCTCAATAAAAGTCCTACCAAACTCTCAGATATTTTTTGCCAATATTAATTCAAGATCATTTCCAGTAAGTTCTATGTCTAAAAATTTAATTGCTGATTACGATTTAAGATTAAATCATAAACAAGGTGCATATAATCTCCCAGTCTTTGGAAAGTTTGAAGTGAAATCTTTCGTTGAGTATCTCGGTCTCGACATGAGTGATGTTGATAATGAAGCTAGATATATAAGCCCGCTTGATAACATTATTATTAAAGATGATTATAAAAATATGCAATTTATTGCTAAAAAATATAATACTGTTTCCTTTAGATCACCTGTAAATGATCTAATAACAGTTACCATACGAGGTGCAGTTGATTTTCCAGGTACCTACAGAATGACTCCTGAAAGTGTTGTTTCTGATTTATATAGTTTAATTGGAGGTTTTAAATCTGAGGCCTTTTTAGATGGGATTATATTTACTAGAGAAAGCATTAGAAATCGTCAAAGACTATCTATCGAAAGATCAAAAGAAAATCTAAATAAAGCTTTGCTTACAAGCATGCAAAAGGGCGATGAAATTGGTGACTTAAGTGTTTTTAGAGCTTTATCAGAGACAATAGAACCAGAAAATCTCGGTAGAATAGCAGGTGATTTTTCGCCTCAATCACTAACTTCAAGTAAAACAATCTTATTAGATGGAGATGTAATCTTTGTCCCAAAAAATCCAAATGCAATAAATGTTTTAGGCGAGGTGTTAAATCCTATAGCTTTTGAATACAATGAAAAAATCACTGTGAGGTCTGCAGTTAAAACTGCGGGCGGATATCAAGATTATGCTGACAAAAGAAAAGTATATGTCATTAAAGCAAATGGAATCATAGAAAGGGCAAATAGAAATATATTTATGACAGATGTAAAAATTCAACCTGGAGATACTATTGTTGTTCCAAGAAAAATTATCACTAACAATCCAGGACTTGAAGCATTAACCCCGCTGACTCAAATCCTATCTGATTTAGCATTTTCTAGTGCTGCAATTAATAATTTGCAGAATAATTAAAAAAATGAAGAATATTTTCTCCATTTTTTTGGTCTGCACCCTTTTTGCCAAAAATATTTTTGCTGATAGTTTTAAATATAATTCTTTTAACAATCATGGCGTTATTGGTCTTATAAATATACCAACTGCAAGATTTTATGATGAATCATCTTATGGATTAACCCTTTATAATGGAAATCCTGACCAAAAAATAACCATGACCTCATTTCCTTTTGATTGGCTGGAGGCATCTTTTTTTTATACAAGTATAAAAGATAAGCCATATTGTAAAGTTGACTTTGATCCAGTTTGTAATCAAGACTATAAAGACAAAGGGTTCAATTTTAAGTTAAGACTTAATGAAGAAGATATTTTACCTGCAATTGCTATAGGAATTAATGATATCGCTGGTACAGGTTTCTATAGTTCAGAGTATATTGTTGCCAGTTATGGAATAAATAAAACAGACCTTCACTTTGGATTAGGTTGGGGAGCCCTTAATGGATCAAATAAAAGCTTCGAAAATCCACTTGGAGAGATCAATGATGATTTTTATGATAGACCTTCAAGATTTGAAGGTCGAGGAGGACAGTTCCAACCCTCAAGATATTTTTCAGGTGAAACAATTTCACCGTTTTTTGGACTTACTCATGCAATAAATGAAAGATATTTATTAAAGATTGAATATGATACTACTTTAACACCAGGACTGGTTGGATATGATGAGCCAAAGCAAGATTTTTCATTTGGTTTAGACTTTAACTTATTTCAAAACTTTTCAATAGGCATTTCATCAGAAAGAGGAAACTATACATCAATAAGATTTTCTTACAGGAATGAATCAAAAAAAAGCAAGCCTCCTTTTACATATAAAGAATCTAATCACAAAAAGACCGACAGCAAATATATAAAGTTTATAAGAAATCTAAATGAAAATGGCATCGGAGTTAATAAGATTCTTGAGGGTGACGACCAAATAGGTATTCAAATGAGTCAATTTGTGCATCCTAATTTAGATATAGTCGATGAAATAATTAGAAGAGCATCTTATGATGCAGGTCTAATAAAGCCGGTAAAAAAAGATCTTAGGATTGCAGATTTGAAAGCAAGAGTTGAATATGATGAAGCTTTTGAAAAAAGTGCAAAGCTAATATATCAAAAACAAGCTAAAAAGAAATTTAAGACAAACACCAAGCTATCATTAAGACCTTTTTTGGCTTCAAGAGAAGAATTCTTTAAGGGAGCATTAATGATCGAAAACAATAGCGAGTATAGTTTTCTAGATAACTTATTTTTTTCATCAAATTTAAAATACTCTCTTGTAGATAATTTTGATGATCTTAAGTATCCACCAGTAGATACTTATCCTGCTCAAGTTAGATCTGATATAAAAGATTATCTTAAAAACTTTAATGAGGGTATATTTATTGGTAGAGCTCAATTTGACTATCACTTATCTCCAAAAAAGAATCATCACATTATGATGTCAGCCGGAATTTTAGAAGAAATGTTCAGCGGCGCTGGCTTCGAATATCTTTATTATGATCAAAATTTAAACTATGCAATTGGTTTTGAGGCATTTGGAGTTAAAAAACGAGATTATATGATGCGATTTGGGACTCTTGATTATGAAAATGTTACCGGCCACCTAAACTTTTATTATAGAAATTATGGACGAATTCCTTTTGATGCAAAGATATCCTATGGGGAGTATCTTGCGGGTGATGAGGGATTAACAATAGATTTATCAAGATCTTTTTCAAACGGAACAAAATTTGGTATTTTTGCCTCATTTACCGATGTGTCGACTGATGAATTTGGAGAGGGCAGTTTTGATAAGGGGGTTTACTTTAATATACCTGTATTTGGTAACTTAATTAATTACTCTTGGAGACCTTTAACTAAAGACCCGGGGGCCAAATTAAATAGAAAGCACTCACTTTATGACTTACTATTAAGATTTAAACCAATTAATTAAAATATATGTTTTTTTTTGGTACATTTTACTTAAAGTTATTGTTTTTAAATCAACTTTCATGCACAATTTAATTTTTAAGAGGATTCTTTTCATATGAGATTACTATTATCAACTTTTGTTATTTCTTTTGCTTTTTTTGCAACTCAAGGTTTTGCAATAACCGACGATGAAATTGCAGAAATTACTGAAAGGGTTGAAGC
>MDTB01183087.1_pt1 | contig 12428 bp, 9 predicted proteins | sample 811161 | NCBI WGS metagenome assembly MDTB01 (sample SAMN05326650, study PRJNA326480) | marine metagenome | isolation source: seawater | place: Mediterranean Sea | collected 2009 | reverse complement strand
TTATAGAACAACTACAACACATACTTCAGTTGCAGGTGACGAAGTTACTGAAATAGGAACTGGTAATATCATACTTACCGAAGACAAATGGCTTGAAGTTACTCAAGATATAGCACTAGTTGGACAACTAATTGACATTGTACAATACCCGTTAGAAAATCCAAGTTTATTTAATCCACCAAAACGCAACAACGAAATGGATGTGTTCTTAATGGACGATGCAACTATCGTTCGTAATGTAACAGTGCAAGGGCATGGTGGCTTTATGTGTGTGCTTGATCCAGACGGACAAATATTAACTAAATCACCTTATATTCAAACAGCTTCAAGTTTCTCTTTAAGTGAAAACAAGAAGGCATTTAGAGGCGGAATGTATGTTGATGCATATTGTGGTAACATACCGATGCGTATTATTGGGAACAGTGGCAATTCAACTGACATTAATATTAGTGGTGGTAATGTAACTTTAAGTTCATTTGCTATCGGAGTAGAAAGTTTAGATGTAGGTGGCGAGCCACAAGGTTTAAAATTACGTTTGCCACAACTGCCAGCACCATTCTATTATGAAGGAATACGTTATCAGGTAAATGCTATATCAAATTATGATAGTGGAACTGGTAGAGCAATATTATATTTAGATCCAAAAAGTAATAGTACACTTGGATACAATAAAACAGGAACTGATTTACCAGGAGCAGCTGGACATGATGCACAAGACGTAGTACAAGATATATTCTTACAAACAGCTGGTAACAGAAGTATACTAGGTAACGACTTTACACAGATCAACGACTTAGGTTACGGACTTGTTACTAATAACGGTGCGTTCTCTGAGATGGTTAGTATGTTTACATACTACACACATGCGGCATACTATGCAGCTAACGGTTCAGAGATTAGATCACTTAACGGTTCAAACGGTTATGGTAACTTTGGTCTAGTTGCTGAAGGCGCTGATCCAAACGAGATTCCAGATCAGGTTGTTACAGCAAGAGATACAAACCAGTCAGTGAAAGCGTTTACATACTCAACAGGCGGATTTACTAATGCACTAGCAGATACAAGTTTCACAGCATATGACTTTAGAGAAAGACCATTAAAAAATAGTTTTGTATATATTGATCATCCTACAAAGGGTCCATTAAACTATAAAATTACTAATGTAACAAATTTATCAACACCAGACAACGACGGTGTTAGTGGATCAAGTGGTGCACCAGTTGCTACTGGTATTAATGCACTTGATGCAACAATAGGCGGAGGAAACGGATTTACAGGAACACCTCCAAGTGGTAGCGGAGTATTTACAAACGTTTTACAAAAATCAGCTACAGGTACAGGAACAGGTGCTAGGTTTAACGTAACTATGGTTTCAGGTACACCTACTATAACACTTGCAAATAGTGGGTCATCGTTTGCTATCAATGACGATATCGTTATTAGTGGCGCAGATATTGGCGGTGTTGATGCAACAAACGATCTTCTTGTCAAAGTAAGTTTAGTTTACGAAACAACAGCAGGTACATTTAGTAATGATATTTACAGACTAACAATTCAAGAAGGATCAAGTAATAATGACTTCTTCCCAGACTTACAGGAAGCACTTGCACACGACAGTATTGTAGAATATAGACATGGTGAAACAATAATATTCGACGGAGTTGCAAGTCAAAACATCACTGAGCGTCCAAGTACAGCTATAAACTTTGATGAAAGTGATTTACAAACTTATCGTAGTACAGGATTTACTACAAAAGACGACCAAAACTTAGACTTAACAAGTACACAAATTAAAGCAGTATTTGATACTGACTTTAAATATCTTCCAATAACATTAGATCCTTTACAAAAATCTACAAATGCTTCATTAGTAGGCGGTACAGGTACAATGGGTGCAGCAACAACAGATACATATTTGTCCATTAATGAGCTTAGTGCATCTGATGCAATCAGAGTTGTTCAAGATGCTACAAATGCTTCTACTCAAGTAATTAAAAATCCAGGTGATGCTGGTTATACTGGCGGCATGATATTTACATACGGCTCAAGAACACTGCAAATAATCGAATACGGAGCTGTATATACAGGAACAATATCAACATTGACTGTAGACGGTGGCACGAATGAAGTAACTATTAACACTAGTACAGCACACAACTTAGTAAACGGTAATAAGATTCTTCTTACAGGATTAGAAGGTACAACTCAGTTAAATGGTTTAGAAAAATGGGTAGGTGATGCTACATCAAATGAATTTGTTTTATATGATGATGCAGGTCAAACAACAGCTACAGATGGTAGTACATTCGGAACATACGTTGGCGGAACAGGAACGTTTACTAAAACAGATACTCCTTACTACATTAAAACACAGGCTATTACAGCAAATGACGTAAATGGTAATACTAATAATGACATTGGTACTATTTCTACAGTAAGAAATGTTTATGCAGGTTTGATTAATGGAACAACAGCTGAAATTACAATAGCTATATCATTGCTACGTGCAACAGGACATGACTTTACTGAAATAGGCACAGGCGGATTTAACACAAGTAACTATCCAAATGTGTTGTTAGGTGACCCAATTGGCGGCGCATCTGCAAAAGCAGGTTATTATACTGACGCTGACAATGCATCTAGTTCGCAAGTTTGGGAACGCAGAAAAGGTAGAGTGTTCTTTATTACTTCAGACAACGATGGCTTCTTTAGAGTTGGTAAGTATTTTGTTGTAGATCAATCAACAGGATCGATTACATTCGCAGGTGAAGTTGGTATTTCAAGAGCAGCTTCTTTAGGATTTAAAGAAGGTGTTACAATTGATGAATTCTCAAATGATGAATTGTTTACAGACTTATCAGATACTGCTGTACCTACGGAAAAGGCGATTGCAAACTATGTAAGTAGAAGACTAGGTCATAACGGATCTGCACAGCTTACCGGTTCTAATAGAATTAATCCAGGCTTCGTAGCATTAAATGGATCAACAGCTATGGAAGGCACAATGGATATGAGTAGTAATAAAATTGCTAACTTATTAGATCCAACTGATGCCAACGATGCTGTTACTAAAGACTTCTTAGATCAAGCTGTATCAGCTTATGATGAATTTGAAGATCTTAGAAACGTTACGAAGTCAATTGTTAGTACACCTAATAAAACAAAACAATTAATTACTTACTCAGGTGTAAGAAGAATTGTTGTTGAGCCTGAATCAAGTACATTATATGATCCTACAAGTGCAAACAAGGCACTTACAGGATCTGGTGGAGCAACTGGTACACTTATTTCTAGAGAATCACGCTTTGATAAAATACTCAATCAAAATGTTGTTGTACTTACATATACTCCAGGTGCAACAGACTTTAGTAGTTCAGGTGCAGTACAGCAAACTAGCCCAAGTGTTTCAAGTGCAATATTAGAATCACCAGTTGACGAAATTGTTAATGCTGTTGAAAGTACAGCAAGTGATATTAATTTAACTGTTACTAGAGGAGCATCAAATTCTGAATTTGATCTACAAATTGAAGCACAAGCAATAGTAAATGCAGATGTTAACGATGCAGCAGCGATTGCACAAAGCAAGCTGAATATGAATGCTGCGTCAACAAGAGCAAATGCAACAGGTATTACACAGGCAGATTTAGGACTTGCTAGTTTCGATGATGATGACTTTACTGTAACAGATGGCTGGGTAACTATAAAAGCAAATGAAATTGATTTAGCAGACTTACCAACGCTAACACAATATCAATTGTTTGGTAGAACTACAAATAGTAGTGGAAGTCCACAAATTGATACATATGCAAATGTGGTTGACAAAGGTTTAGGACTTGCAGATGGAGATTTTGGTTCAGCACTAGCATATGGCAATCCAGTTAACGATCCAGGACAAGCTCTAATTAAAACTGGAACTGGTGCTTATACAGTAAGTGAAATTGCATACGACAACGAAGCAACATCAATTGCAAAAAGAAGAAATGATGGTAGCTTACAAGCAACATCGTTTATTGTAGGTGGGTCAGCAACAAACGTTGTGTTGAGTGAAAGTGCTAACACACTTACATTTAGTACACCAGAAGGCGGAACTATATTAACATCAATTGGATCTACTAAACCTGCAACGAATACAGGCGGCGCTATAAATGTTGGAGATATCCCAAGTGTAGTTGAAAGTCAATTCCACAAAGATTCACCATACGGAACAGTTGGCGGAGCAGGCGGTAGTACAACAGAAACATCAAGTATCGCTGCACGTTGGATGTATACATCATTTATTGAAGCAGCTAACGAAAAAGATGCTTCAGGAACTGGTATTGGTCTAGGAAGCAATACAGGATTTGCAGCAGGTGGCGCTGACATTATTACATTTGTAACAGGTGGTAGTGTACGAGGTAAAATTAGTTCAGTTGGATTTACTGGTGATGTTGTTGGTAATGTAAATGGTGACCTATCAGGTACAGCCACAAATGCCAATAACATTAATGTTGATGAAAAGAACGATAATGTAAACTATCAATTATTGTTTAGTGCTAACAACGGTTCAGGTAACCAACGTCCTTATATTGATTCTGATAACGCACATGCAATGTATAATCCAAGCACACATAAAATGACAGTTGGTACTATACAAGCAGGTACATTAACAACAGGTGCAGCAGCTACCACAGGTACTGTAACAGGTAGATGGAGTTTAAGTGCAAGCTCACGCTTTGAAGCAACATACGCTGACTTAGCTGAGTACTACGAAGGCGATGTAGAATATCCAGTAGGTACAGTTCTTGTATTTGGTGGAGACAAAGAAGTTACACAAAGTACAGAACATCGTTCAACAAGAGTAGCTGGAGTTGTAAGTGATCAAAGTGCTTACACAATGAACCAAGAATGTCAAGGTATAAAAACACTTACAGCATTACAAGGTAAAGTTCCTGTAAATGTAATTGGTGCTGTTGCTAAAGGTGATATGTTAGTAGCAAGTTCAATTCCAGGTTATGCTGTTGTTGATAATGATCCTAGAGTAGGAAGTGTAATTGGTAAAGCAATTGGAACTAAAGACGATACAGAACGTGGCACAGTCCATGCTGTTGTAGGAAGAGTATAATGAATGAAATAAATACACATAGCGAGGAACAAAATGGTCAATAGATATCCTTTAGTAGTCGATACATCCGACAATAACCAAATTAAAGAAATACCCAACGGTGATAACTTATTGCTTACTGGTAATAATATTACAGGAGTTGTAGATATTACAGCTAGTGGAAATATTAGTGCAGCAAGCGTTGTTATGTCAGGTACACTTACATATCAAGGTAATCCTTTAGCTAACATTGCTACAACATCTGCATATAGTGATTTGACTGGAGTACCAACAAACGTAAGTCAATTTGCAAACGATGCAAATTATAGATCCAATGGTGATAATGTAAGTGTGTTTACTAATGATGCAGGTTACTTAACAACGGTTGCATTTACAGATTTAACTACAACACCAACAACACTAGGTGGTTACGGTATTATAGATGCGGCAACAAGTATACAAGGTTCGTTAGCAACATCAGCACTACAGCCTGGCGCAAATATTTCAACACTAAACAACGACAGTGGGTTTGTTACACTCACACAATTAACTGACGGGACTGTTACTGTAGATGTAAACAACTCCGGCGACTTAGTTGGTAGTGTGTTTGCAGATGATTCAACTATGATGATTGACAGCATACTAGCCGCTGTAAACTTAGACGGAACAATTAGAGGCAATGTTGTACCAAATACTAATCAACACAATACATGGGACTTAGGTAGTAACACTGTAAGATTTAAAGATGCTTATTTTGCAGGTGCTATATATGGTGGAATTGTTGCAACAACAGCAACACCACCAACAGCAAATGCTGATCCTGGTGACACAGGCGAAATAAGATATGATGACAATTACTTGTATATAAAAACAGCATCTGGTTGGAAGCGTACAGCATTAAGCGGAATAGTATAACGGAGATAACAAATGGCAATAACTAGAATAAATGTAGGAACACTAGCAAACGATGGAACAGGCGATGACCTAAGACAGGCGTTTGTAAAAGTTAACAACAACTTCGATGACTTAGATGCTAGGACAGAAGGACAAGCCACAGCAGGTAACTTAGGTGCAGGCACTGGAATATTTTATTCTAAAGAAGCTGGTGTTATAGGATTGAAGAGTTTAGTTTCCGGAACAAATATACAAATAACTAACGATGCAGATACTGTTACTATTAGTAACGAAGGGACTATTGTACTACAAGGGTCAACTGGTACAGGATCTATTGCAGGAGCTAGTAGAACACTACTGATAAATGGTGGAGATAATATTACTACTAACGCATCAAGTAATAGTATTACAGTCAATATTGATCCTACAGGATTAGTAGTAAGTGATACTACACCACAACTAGGCGGACCACTTAATGCAGATAATAATAACATTGTTGGTGTAGGAGTATTTACAGCGAACACAATAACAGGTGCATTAACAGGTACTGTTGATGGCATAAACATAACTTCATTTTATAACAGCTTAGGTAATGCTTTAGGATTTGATTATGGTACAGTAGTAGTAAACGTAACTAATGCGTTAGACTTTTTTGCATCACAACAATCAATAAATTATGGAACAATAGTTTCACCAGGTAGCATAGGCTCAGACTTTGGAGCGATAGTATAGCGATAAATATGCTATATAAGGAAACAATATATGGCAAACTATTGGAATAAAAATTCAGGTGACATACTTCTTACACTAGAAGAGCAAGTAACTATTGCACCGTTTCAGTTACCATTATCAGAATCTAATGCAACTGTTAAAATTATTAGCGGTGAGTTGCCTGGTGGGTTATATCTAGACGGTACACAACTACGAGGCACTCCGAGAGAAGTATCAAAAGAAACTACCAGTACATTTGTAATACGTGCAACATATAATAATCAAATAAGTGATAGAACTTTTAAGATTGTTGTATTAGGGGCAGATGACCCTCAGTGGCAAACGCCAGCAGGGCAACTAGCAATAGGTAACAACAATACCTATTTCATTTTAGATAGTGCGCCTATTGATTTTCAACTACAAGTACTTGATACTGATACTGAAGCAGGTCAAGTATTAGAATATTTTATAGGAAGTAGAGGAGGCACATTACCTCCTGGAATAAAACTAACGCCAGATGGTCGTTTAGTAGGAATAGTTGATCCAGTACGAGCAATTGAACTTGCTACAGCAACTGGTAAGTATGACGAAGTTGGTTTTGATCAAGATGCAAAGGCAGGATTTGACTGGAGCGTCCCTGATAACAACGGATTTGATAGTTTTTATTATGATGTTACTACTTACGATTTAAGTACTCCGACTAGATCTCCAAAAAAATTAAATCGTTATTATGAATTTACTGTAAGTGTTAGTGATGGTGATTCAATTTCTGATCGTACATTTACAATTTATGTAGTTGGTGATGATTTCCTTCGTTCAGACAATACAATTATGCAGGTTGGTACTGGAACATTCCAGGCAGATATTTCACATATTAGAGTACCAATATGGATTACTCCGAGCGACTTTGGATACAGACGTGCAAATAACTATGTAACTCTTATATTAGATATAATTGATCCAAATACACTAAGTGGTGTTGTAAGTTATTATTTAAAAACAACAAATGATGATAACACACCTAGTATACTTCCTCCAGGATTAGAACTAGATGCATCCACAGGAGAAATTGCAGGGCGTGTGCCTTATCAGCCAGCTGTTACAAAAGAATATAATTTTACGATTGCAGCACAGCGAATAGGTTATGATGTTGACAGGGTACAACTTTTAAAATTTGCAAAAGAACAAGCCAATCAAGGACTATCACAGGTTAAAGTTAATAAATTCGATACTCAGTACTTAGAATATGTTCCTGGAAGAGAGTTTACATACCTTGGAAGAACATATGAGGTATTAAATGTATTATCTACAATTAGTTCAGAGTTTGACGTATTAAATTTAACAACACCATTGTTAGATACTATACCTAAAGCAGCAACTGTAAATTTAGGTACTATAACACTATCTGGTCAAGAAGTAGCTACAAGTAAAAAGAAATTTAGTATAAAGCTATTAGGTGAAATTGATAGTACAATTAAATGGAATACAATAGCAGACTTTGGTAACTTTAGTGCAAACTATATTAGTACACTTTCAGTAAGTGCTACTACTACAGTACCTAATGGAACTTTACTTTATACAATAAAATCAGGACAATTACCTCCTGGACTATCTCTATCATTAGACGGAGAAATAATCGGTAAAGTAACCAGCTTTGGACAACCTGGAAATCCAGGTTTAACAATTTACGATTCAGGAAATTTTAAACTTGATCAAAATGCAACTAGGTTTGATAGAACATATAAATTTACTATCACAGCACAAGACCAATTTGGATTTAGCGCAATTGATAGAGAGTTTACTATTACTCTTGCAGACCCTGATAATAAATTATACAGTAACTTATACATGGCACCGATGATGACTCCAGAAAAACGCAGAAGTTATTCTGATATTATCAATAACAGTTCTATTTTTACACCTGAAACATTATATCGACCTAATGATCCTAACTTTGGATTACAAAATACAATTAAAATGTTACTCTATCCAGGAATTGAATCAAAACATATAAGAGAATTTGTAGGTAGTCTATCACAAAATGCAAAACGCAAACGCTACCATTTAGGAAAAATAAAAACAGCAATTGCTAAAACTCCTGGAACACAAAGAGTAATATATGAAATAGTTTATTTAGAAGTTATAGATCCTCAAGTATCACAAACACCTATAAAAACTAAAAAGAAAATTAAGATCGCAAATAAAGATAAAATATTAATAAACAGTACTAAGTATACGAATACTGACGATTTATACGATAACGATCTTTATAAACTTTCAATAGGAACTAGACAAGAAACTACTGATGTAGTATATAAATTTGGTGATGACTTAAAAGTTAAAAAACGTGATAGTGTTTTTATAAAATCACAAAATATAACAACAAATGATATTCCTATTAAAGTAGCACCTGACTTTGATGTATTAAGTAGATCTAACTATCCTTTAGATATACCATTTACTCCAGGAGTATTAGTAAGTCGTAAACTAAGACCAGATACGGAAAATACTGTCACAGTTGACCTACAAGCTATAACTGTAGACGGAGCGCAAGACACAACTAGATATAATAGTTCAACCGATCATATAAAAGATAACATTAGAGAAATTGGTGAAACTGAAAAGAATTTTATGCCGTTGTGGATGAGAAGCAGTCAAGTTAATCAAATAGCTGAATTAGGCATGATAAATGCAATACCATTATGTTATTGTAAGCCTGGTACAAGTGCAACAGTCGCAAATAAATTAAACTTAGAAAATATAGATTTTTCTGTTTTTGACTTTGATATTGATAGGGTGTTAATTGATAGTTCACAAGGCGTAGCAGACGAACAATATATAGTATTCGCAAATTACGAGTACAACGTATAACAATGATAAATATAATGCAGGAGAAATAAATATGGCCAGTACAATTACAACAGTTGGGTTTAACGAAGCTTACCCCGTAGCAGGACAAGATAACGATAGTCAAGGCTTTCGTACAAACTTTACAGTTACAAAAACAGGTTTAGAACAAGCAGCGACCGAAATTACATCATTGCAAAGTAATACAGCAAAATTAAATGCTGACAACGATTTTAACGGTAGTAAAATACAAGAAGCTGAATTAATTAAAAATACCGAAACAGTTTATGCAAACGGAGCTGTTGGAACATCACAGAATATCAGTTGGGAATTTGGCCATTACCAAACTGTACAAGTAACCGGTGATGTTACTTTGACTATTTCAGATCTTCCTGTAAGTGGTAAACTAGGTAAAATGCGTTTAGAAATTACAGCTAACGATGTAGCTAGAACAGTAATTTTTGCAGGAGAAGGCGGAGCAACTATGAAAACTGATGCAAACTTTCCTAATCCATTTATAGTTACAAGTTCATCAAATCCTATAATAATTGACTTTTGGACAACTAACGGCGGAATTTCTTTGTTTGCACAAAGTCATGGTGTGTTTGCCTAATGTTTAATCCTTTAGTTGATAGCTTTAGTGAACTAAAAGATGTCGAAATTGAAAATAAAATAGTAGAATTACAGCGTAAATATTTTCAGGCAGGTGCTAATCCACAACTACAACAGCAAGTACAAGCTATATTAGAAATGTACAAATTAGAAATGCAAGAACGCAGATCTAAAAGTTTACAAAAACAAAATCAAGATGATGGTGAAAATTCTCTTGACAATCTGATAAACATCAGTTAAAATACAAGTATGCTTATGAAAACAGACTCTCTCGGTATTCCGCGATTCACAAACAAAGACTTGATCGATATGATTTATACAGGTCATAGTGACAAAGTCCATGTGGTGTTGTGTGATGCAGAAAACGACATAGATAAGTTTAATGAAGCATGCAAAGAACAAGGCCTCCCAAAACTACAAAAGTATATTCCATTAGACGTAGATCAAAAGACTTTTGACGGTGTATGTCAAAGTGAATGGTTTATGCCTGATGCATACAAAGCCATTAATGTATATGAATATGTACTGCAAAAAGCAGAAACACCTTGCCCAAAGCATATACAAGATCGTATATGGGAAGAATTAGATGCTTTTAAAGAACGTGATATGCTTAACTTGTTACGTTATATGATTTATCTAGTAGACTTTATGCGTGAGAACAATATTGTATGGGGTGTAGGTAGAGGTAGCTCTGTAGCATCATATGTGCTATACTTAATAGGTGTACACAAGATCAATTCAATCCAATTTGGCCTGGATTGGCGAGAGTTCTTGAGATAAGTACTAATATAACTAAGGAGACATAATTATGCCAATGAAACAAACAGGACGCAAATTACATAAAAGTGCTAACGGTAAAATCGTTGACATGGATTTGTTACGTCAAAAAAATGAACTTACACCAGCTGTAGGTAATGTGCGAGTAAATGCTCGTGGTGACGAACTAGGACCAGGTGGACAAATTATTCGTAAACGTGAAGATATCATGAACGAATACTATGCATCTAATCCAGGTGTGAAAGAAGAAACTCCAGTCAATCAAGATACAAAAGATCTTACTGATGATTGGGTTGAAGACGAAAACGGTAACTTTATTCAAAGAGGATAATAACTATGGAAATGGACGGTGGCGGATATAAAATCACGCCTACAATTAAAGGTAGCTTGAAGCCAATACAAAATAGAGTATTAGTTAGTCACATGCATTTTGGTGAACAAAAAACAGCAGGTGGACTAATCATTCGTAGTGACGATGGCGAGACTAGAGGCATTTATCCACGTTGGGGTAAAATTTATGCAATAGGCCCGACTAACAAAGAAGATTATAAAGTAGGCGATTGGATATTAATCGAGCATGGACGTTGGACAAGAGGTATTGAGCTTACAAAAGACGATGGCGAAAAGTTAACTCTTAGAATGGTAGAGGCAGAAAGTATCCTTGCTGTATCAGACGAAAAGCCTGATGATGTTATTTTAGGTAAAGAGTATAATGATGGACAAGGTGTAGATATTGATCCATCACAATTTGTTAACGCACAATAGAGAAAGCAAAAACATTGAGTAATATTGATCTAAACAAATATAAAGACTTCGTACGAGAAGTAACAAGCAATGAATCATTATCAAGTATGCAGATGTATAATCGCATTGTTGATATTGAAACTACTGAAAGCAAAATGAAAGTAAACATGGCGCAACTTATGACAGGTGCTGTCGGCATTTGTGCAGAAGGTGGCGAGTTTATGGAAATTATTAAGAAGTGTGTATTCCAAGGCAAGCCAATGGACGAAGACACACAGTTCCATGCCATGCGTGAACTAGGCGACATCATGTGGTACTGGATGAACAGTTGTAGTGCATTAGGCATAGACCCTAATGATGTAATTGCAGAAAATGTAAATAAACTTAAGAAACGTTATCCAGGCGGTGAGTTCGATCCGTACTATTCAGAAAATAGAAAAGAAGGAGATTTATAAATGAGCACTATTACAGAGACACGTACAGCCTACGATGAAGGACTACGTAACTTTATGATCAACATGTACAACCACACAGCCGCAGGTTTAGGTGTAAGTGGAGTTGTAGCATGGTTAACTTACTCAACAGGCGCACTATATGCAATGGGCAGCCTAATGTGGCTGTTTATGCTTGCTCCATTAGGTATGATTATTTACTATAGTTTTGCAGGACAAAATTGGAGCAAAGATACACTAACAAAATTTTATTACATCTTTACAGCGGTAATGGGTGTAAGTCTCAGCACAATCTTTGCTGTTTATACAGC
>MDTB01199541.1_pt1 | contig 12429 bp, 13 predicted proteins | sample 811161 | NCBI WGS metagenome assembly MDTB01 (sample SAMN05326650, study PRJNA326480) | marine metagenome | isolation source: seawater | place: Mediterranean Sea | collected 2009 | reverse complement strand
TTTATTTAAAATACTTCCCGCACTATACAAAGATCCAAAGCACACTATAATTTTTTTTTCTTTAGAAATTACATTTTTGAGGGCCTCATCAAAATTTTTAGCAGAATAAGAATTATAATTATTTTTTTTTGCAATTTTAAGTAATAATTCTTTTGATAAAGAGGAAGGATCATTCTCAATTGGAATAGTGATTATCTTTTTAAAAATTCCCTTAAATCTTTTTATAAATTTATCTGGCTCTTTATTTTTAGTCATTGCCCAAATTCCATAAATAGGTACATTAAGTGTTTTTAGATAATTAGCTAAGTTTTTAGCACTGGTTTCTGAATGACATCCATCAACTAGAAGTTTTTCATTGGAAAATAATCTTTTTTTTAATTTACCTTTAGTAATATATTCTATTCTCGCTTGAAATTTAATTTTTGGTATTGTTTTAATTATTATTTCACTTTTGATTTTAAGATCTAATGCAATCTTAATTGCAAAACACAAGTTTTCCATTAAACCTATCGAATGAATATATTTTGTGTTTAATTTTATTTTAAAATTTTCGTCTTTATAGTAAAAATTATTATTTAATTTAAGCAACTTCCATGTGTTTGAAAATTTCTTATTACTATAGTTTCTATTCAATATTTTCTTAATTTTTTTCAAAACCAAGGGTTTTTGTTTTCCTACATAAATATTTGTAAAATTACTTAAAAAACCAACTTTTTGATAAATAACTTCATCTAAAGTTTTTTTCTTTAAAAAATTTAAATGTTGCTTGTTAATGTTAACTATTGCTTGTATTTTAGGAAAATCAAAAAGATTGGTCGAGTCTTTTGCAAATAGCGCTCCGGCTTCTACCAAATTGTAATCATTATCTTTTTTAGACGAATTAATAATAAAAATAACTGTCAATACTTCAAAAATTGTAAGTTTAATTTTTTGTTTTTCAATTATTTTTATAGTGTTTCTTATTTCAATATGGTTTAAAAATTTATCTCCCATCCAAAAACGTTCTTTGATGTCTTTTAAACTTGGTGAAATATAAGCCGAAGTTTTTTGTTTGTTAGCCTCTATAAAAAATTTTAATGAAGTTAAAAGAGAATATTTTCCATCGCTTCCGATAATATTAATAACATTCTTTAATTTTTTTTCTGGATGACCTAGCTTCCTTAAGATTAATTTAATTCTTTTAAGGTCAAAATTAATTGTTTTACTAAATAGTTTATTTTTAGCTAGCTGATTGTAAAGATTGGTCGATTGTGACATTAGATGACTCATTTTTATCTTGAGCCTCAGCTTTTTTCAATAAAACATTTAACAGACTACCAATAGTTGAGTTGAGATATTTTCTCTCAATAACTAGGTCAATTCCTCCGTGGTCTTTAACATACTCCGCAGTTTGAAATTCACTTGGTAATGTTTCTCTAACTGTATCCTGAATTACTCGCCTTCCCGCAAAACCGATAGTAGCTTTGGGTTCAGCGATTAATACATCTCCTAACATTGCCCACGATGCTGTCACACCACCAGTTGTTGGGTTTGTTAGAATTACTATATATGGAATATTCTTTTTTTTTAGCTCATTAACAGCCAAAGTAGTTCTAGACATTTGCATTAACGCAATAGAGCTTTCCATCATACGCTGACCTCCTGAGCAACTAAAAAAAATAAATGGAATCTTGTTTTCAATTGAATGTTGTACACCTGCAATAAATGCCTCTCCAGAGGCAGCGCCAAATGAACCTCCTATAAACCTAAAGTCTTGCGCTCCTACTACTACATCTATACTTTTAACTTTTCCTTTAGCAATTGAAACTGCATCATTCTGTTTAGTAATTTTTCTAGCTGATTTTAATCTGTCAGTGTATTTTTTATTATCTACAAATTCCAATGGGTCATCTTTAGGAAGAGGAGTTTCTATTATTTCATATTTTTTATCGTCAAAAAATGTTTCAAATCTTTCTTTGCAAGAAAGTTTATGGTGGGCACCACACTTAGGGCAACACTTTAAATTTAATTGAAGGTCCTCTTTATAAATTAAATTTTTACACTCACAAGTAGTCCAAAGATTTTCATCTGTCTTAGAAGATTTTTTTTCAAAAAGAGATTTTATTTTTGGTTTTATAAATTTAGTTATCCAATTCATAAAGTTTTCTTTTTTAGTTTATATACTAATTTATCTAACTTTGTGACAGGATTTTGTCCCATTTTGAGCGAATTAGTTATTGTTTTACAAAGATAAGAGCCAATTACAAGACCATCACTAGATTTAAGAGATTTAATTGTTTTATCAGTAATACCAAATCCTATAACTACGTTTTTTTTTCGATTAATTCTTTTTATATTATTGTAATTTTGAAGAATTTTCTTAGGTGAAACTTTAAGCTTACCACCTGTAGTAGACAACATTGATATATAATAAATCATATCATGAGAATTTTTTATTATCTTTTTCATTCTTTCTCTAGGAGTAGTAGGAGATAATAATTGAATAAAATTTATAGATTTTTTTTTACACTTTTTTGCAAAATTTTTATTTTCTGGATATGGCAAATCAACAATTATAAGACCATCAACTCCAGCATTTTTACAGTTTTTTAAGAAATTATTTTCGCCACTTTGATAAATTAAATTAAAATACCCCATCATAACTAATGGTTTGTTAGGGTTAGTTTTTTTAAATTTTTTTATAATTTGAAAAACATCTTTAAGTTTAATTCCATTTTTAAGAGCGCGGTGAGAACTTCCTTGAATTTGGCCACCGTCTGCTATTGGTGTATTATGAGGAAAGCCAAGTTCAAGAATATCCACATGTTTCGAAATAGCATTCAATATTTTTAGAGAATTAGTTTTTGTATTATCCCCAGCGACAGTATACGTAATTAAAGCTGTTCTTTTTTCTTTTTTGCAATTTTCAAAAGCCGCAACAATTTTTGATTTCATCTCACGTATGATCCTAATTTTCGTTTTATAATGTCTTTATCTTTAATGCTATCTCCACATGAATTCACGATTATCACATCAGATGATTTTAACTTAGGTGCTATTTTAATTGCTTCAGCAAATGCGTGCGAAGGTTCTAATGATGGAGAAATATTTTCTAACGAAGAAACTAATTTATAAGCTTTTAACGCCTCTTCATCACTAACAGAAGTGTACCTAGCTCTTTTTGCGTCTTTTAGAAAACAATGTAAAGGTGAAATGCCGGGGTAATCTAAACCAGCCGATATAGATTCTGTTGACCCGATCTGTCCTTCTTTATCTTGAATGACATATTGTGCTGCTCCATGCAAAATTCCAATCTTAGATCCATTGGTCAATGGCGCTGCATGTAGCTTACTATTTTTTGGACCTCCTGCCTCGATCCCAACAAATTCAGCATCTGTATCCATAAACTCATTCCAGAAACCCATAGCTGAGCTTCCACCACCCACACAATTTAATAATTTCATCTTTTTAGGAATTTTCCCAAATTCTTCTTTAACTTGCATCATTAGTTCCCTAGAAATTTGAGCGGTACTCCACGCACATATTTTTATAAAAATATTCGGCCCTACAGTTGAACCAACACATAAATTTGTAGTGTCATTATTAGCCACCCAATAACGCATGCATTCGCTTACAGCATCTACTAATGTTTGACTACCTGATGTGACTGGAATTATCTTGGCCCCATTTTTTTTAATCGCCTCCACATTAGGACGCTGTCTTTCTATATCTTTTGCTCCCATAAATATTTTACATTTAAGGCCAAATTTTTTAGCAGCCATAGAGAGCATTTTTCCTGCATAGCCTGCTCCAGTATCTCCTACGATAAATCTTTTTCCTGCTCTTTTAGCTATTAAACAGTGAACCGTCGCATTATAAATTTTATGTGCTCCTCCATTAGCTTCAGACACTACTTTTGCATATATTTGAGCACCCCCAAGACGGTTTGTTAAATTTTCTAGTTTTATAAATGGAGTAGGTGCACCTATATATGATTTAAAAAAATGATCTCTTTCTTTTAAAAATTTTTTGTCTTTTCTCAACTTTGAGAACAATTTAGTAAGATCATCAATAGGTTTTTTTAATGTTTCAGGTATAAAGTTGCCTCCAAATTTACCACCCCACATACCATTTTTGTCGTGCTGATCTATTAACGAAATTCCTTTTTTAATTTTTAAGCTCATTTAATTTATTTACAAAACTTTTGATTTTAGTGTGATCCTTATAACCTACTCGTGTATTGTGCTCTAAGTTAGATGATAAATCAAAAAAGTTAACCCCTAATTTATTTATATTTTCAACGTTATTTTCAGATATTGAGCCAGCTAAAGCATATCTGTCACCTCTAGGAAGTTTAGTGATAAGGTTTTTAGGGAATTTAATAGATTTTTCCATCGCAGGAGTATCAAATAAAATGATATCTGCTTCTGTATATTTCTTATATTCATCTATATCCGACTCCTCCTTTATTTTGATAGCCTTAATAATTTTTAAACCCATTGATTTAATTTCTTTCACTCTTTCTTTTGTTTCTGATCCATGAAGTTGAATATAGTCAAAATTCTTAAGGACAGTATTTTGAATAAACTCGTTACTAGGGTTAACTGTTACAGCGACGTAAGATGAATTATTTTTTTTATAATTTAAGAGATTTTTAACCTCTTCTAAATGTATATCTCTTGGAGACTTTTTATAAAAAACAAATCCTAAAAAATTTACTTTTAGATCTATACAAAGTTGCACATCTCTGGTCGGATTTAAACCACAAATCTTTACTTTCATTATTTTAATTGTTCAATTAATCTTTGAACGTTTTTTTTTATATTACCTTTTATAATGCTGCGGCCCATGACTAAAGAAGTACTTCCATTTTTAAACGCTTCAGCAGGACCCGTAACTCTTTTTTGATCATTAACACTATCTCCTTTTAAACGAATACCTGGTGTTATGATTTCACCGTTAAATATTTTTTTTACAATTTTTAGATCAGAACCTGCGCAGACTATTCCGTCGCAACCACATGCTTTAGCTAATAAAACTTGTTTTTTTACTATTTCATTAATTGATTGAGTATGACCAATTTTTTTAATCGAAGAATTAGAAAAACTTGTTAAAACAGTAACGACCAAAATTTTTAACTTTTTGTTGGTTTGTTTTGCCATTTTTTTTACAGCTTTTAATGTTTCAAAACCAGCATTTGCATGAACAGTGATATAAGAAATATTTTTTAAATCTTTTAAAGATCTTATAGCCGCGGAACTAGTGGCGCTTATATCTGAAATTTTTAAATCTAAAAATATTTTTTTCCCTTTTAGCCTAGAAATAAATTGACGACCACCTTTAGCATAAAAAAACTCCAAACCAAACTTATATCCTATATCTAAATGATTATTTTTAGTTTGAGATATAATCTTTTTAACTTGATTTATATTACTTGTATCACAGGCTACAAAAATTTTAGGTTTTTTCATTCATTAATAAGTTGTTTTAATTTTTTACTAGCTCTGAATCTTACCTTATTTTTTTCTGGAACATAAATTAATTTTCCACTTGCTGGGTTGCGCGCAGAGTATTTTTCTTTTATTTTTTTAGTAAAAAAAGTACCAAATCCTCTTAATTCAATAGTTTTTTCGTTTACAAGTGCTTGTTCTATACTTTTAAAAAAAGTATCGATAACTAGTTCTAATTGAGCTTTGTTTAGTTTTGGATGTTTTTTTTTAAGCTTCTTAATAATATCAGGTCGTGACAATTATTTATCTTCTTTTTTCTTTTTTTTACTTCCTATTGCTTTTTCAAATATTCCCTTAAGAGTTGCTCCAGATTTAGTAGCTCCTTCACCGAATTTAGCAATTAGAGATTTTTCTTCATCAATTTGCGCAGCTTTAACGCTTAACTTAATTTTCCTAGTTTTTAAATCTATCTCAGTAATTTTGGCATCTAGTGCGTTTCCAGGGGAAAACACCTCAGGCCTTGCATCTGCAGATTCTTTTGCTAGGTCAGCCTTTTTTATAGTGACTATTAATTTTTTATCTTTATCTAAAGATACCTTTACCCCATTTTTAAGCACCTCATGTATTCTAGTTGTAATAACATCGCCTTCCTTTTTTTTATTATCTTTAAACCAGTCTAAAGGATCTTTATCTAAAGCTCTTTTTGAAAATCTAATTTTATCATCTTTAATTTCAATTATTTTCACATTTATAATGTCATTTTTCTTAAATTTTTTAAGATCTTCTATGTTTTCTTCATAGGAAAGTTCTTTGTAGTGTAACATACCAGTTAGAGAGCTATCTAATAACTCTCCAAATATAGCCTTGTCTGTAATATTATTAACTTTAATTTTTGTTTCTTTACCTGTGCTTTTTTTAATTTTATCCCACGGATTATCTAATATAGCTTTATAAGATAATGAAATTCTTTTAGTTTCTTTATCGATGCTGACAATTTTAAATTTTATCTTTTGAGAAACAGATAAAACAGTATTAGGTTTTATATTTCTATTTGTCCAATCTAGTTCTGAGTTATGGATCAAGCCTTCTATTCCTTCTTCAATTCTAACGAAACATCCGTATTCCATTATTTTAGTTACAACGCCTTGATATATTTCTCCTACTTTATATTTTTTATCAATATTAGAATAAGGATCCTCAGTTAGAGCTTTTATTGATGCTGAGACTCGATTAGTTTTAGGATCAATTTTTGTTATTTTTACTTTTAATTTTTGACCAATCGTTACAAGGTCTGATGGTTTTTTCACTCTTCCATGGCTTAAATCAGAAACATGTAAAAGTGCGTCTATTCCGTTTATATCTAAAAATATTCCCCAATCTGTAGTAGCTTTTACAATTGCGTGGTCTACAATATCTCCTTCTTTTATATTTTTAAGTGCTTCGGTAATTTCTGCGTTCTTACTTTTTTCAATAACAGCTCGTCTAGATACACAAACATTTCCCCTGTTTCTATCTATTCTTGTAGCTATCACTTTTAATGGAGTATTCATTAAATGGTCTACTTTTTTTAAAGGTCTAACATCTATTTGAGAAGAAGGCATAAAACAAGGAAGACCCTCAACATTAGCTATAAAACCACCTTTAACTTTTCCTGTTATATAACCAGTTAACTCTTCTTGCGTTTCAAATACTTTTTCCATTTTTTTCCAGGCTTTCATTTTTCTAGCCTTATCCCTTGAGATTACTATTTCTCCTTTAAAACTCTCAATACGCTCAAGATAAACATCTATCACTGAACCTACTTTTAATTTTGATAATTCATCATCGTTTTTGAATTCTTCAATGGGTATCATGCCCTCCATTTTTGCTTTACAGTCCACAACTACAAAATTCTTAGTGAGTTCGGTGACTGTAGCCTTAATAATCTCGTTTTCTTTGAGTTTTCTATCTTTGAAATCTTCATCTAGAAGATTTTGAAATTCTTTGTGAAGAGGATTAGCTTTTTTTAGCTCTTGTTCAGAAGCCATGAGTATTTTTTATCTCTCTATCAACGTATTTTGACATTTTTTGTAGCATTTGTTGTTTTTTTAATTTTCCGGTGTCGATTTCTATCGCATCTCTATGTTTGAGTAAAGGACTGTTTTTTCTTTTGATATCGTGATTATTTCTTATTCTTAAGGCTTTTTTAACGTCTTTAAGTTTAATTTTTTTGTTTCCTTTTTTAAGATCTTTATATCTTCTAAGAGCTGCGATGTTCAGATTGCATTTAAAAAAAAATTTTACATTTGAATTGGGTAAAATTTTTGTAGATATATCTCTTCCTTCTATACAACAATTATTGTATTTTTTTGCAAATTGAATTTGAAAATTTTTTAATATTTTTCTTACTTTAAGTATTTTAGCAATAATTGCACTATGATCTGAGATTTTAGGGGAATGTAATTTTATTTTTTCTAAATTTTTGTGATTTAAAACTTTAAATTTTTTTCTTAAAAAATTAATTTTATTTTTTGGTTTATGCTTAAGCAAAAGATAACTAGCATATCTATATAATAGACCAGATGATAAAAATTTTAATTTATATTTTTTAGCAATCATTTTTGCTCCGGTTGACTTTCCTGTAGCTGCACCTCCATCACATGCTATTTTTAGGGTTTTATTTTTTAATTTCAAATTTACCTCCTAAAGATTTAATGATTTTTAAAAATGACGGGGACGACGTGTAGACCGTTTCAAAGTTGCTTATTTTTGTATTAACTCCGGTAATAAGGGAAAGTATTAGTGTCGACATACAGATTCTATGATCCCCTAAATTTGGAACATAAACATCTTTATGTTTATCACTAATTATATTTTTTCCAAAAATTTTTAATTTATTTTTTGAAGCAATATTTTTTATACCTACTTGTCTTAAAATTTTTTGCATTTCTTTAATTCGATTACTTTCTTTATTAGCCAAATCTTTAATTCCATTAAATGTAGATGTACCATTAGTTAAAGCCGCTATTATAAATAAAATCGGATATTCATCTGTTGCCTTTACGTAATAATCTTTTGAAGCATGAATAGGTCTTATCTTTGAACTTTTTATATGAATATCACCGTATATTTCTTCATTTTGTTTCTTAATGTTTTTAAATTTGATATTTGCTCCATGATTTTTTAATAATTCATAGAAGCCAATTCTTGTAGGGTTTAATCCAATATTTTTCATAATTAAATGTGAATTTTTGTTTAACAATGTTAGAGCAGTAAAAAATGCACCTGATGAAGGATCTCCAGGTACAGAAATATTTACTGGCTTAAGATATTTTTTCCCAAGAATTTTAATAATTTTTTTTTTATTTTTAAGTATTTTAACTGCATGAGTATTTTGTAAAAGCATTTTTTCAGTGTGGTCCCTGCTTTTTTTGTTTTCAATTATTTCAGTATTTCCAAATGAGTTGAGACCAGCTAGTATTACTGCACTTTTTAATTGCGCAGACACTCCTGCAATATAAGTTATCCCTATAGGCATTTCAGTTGATATTAATTTTAATGGAAATTTGTATTTTTTTTTTGGTAAAAATTCTGCTCCAAACTCTGACATAAGTTCTATTAAATTTTTCATACTTCGCTTATTTAAAGATCTGTCACCTTTTATTATTAATTCAATATCAGGTGTAGTAGAAAGTATCCCTATTAAAAGTCTTGCTAAAGTTCCAGAATTTCCAAAATTTAAATTTAAATTTTTTTTTGCATATAAAGAACCTAGTCCTTTTCCGTAGATTGAATACGATTTAGTTCCATTTTTTTTGATTTTAACTCCAAGATCTCTCAGACAATTAATTGTTGAATGAACATCTTCAGACTCCAACACATTTTTAACTTTAGAAATATCATGACTAATTGAGCCAATAAGAAAGCTTCTGATTGAAATTGATTTATCCGAGTCTACTTCTATTTTTTTTTTAAAAGGTTTAATTGAAGAATTAATTTTTAGGGTAAAACTTTTTGAGGGCATTAATTTTTAAGAGAATTGAGATCCAAAATAATGTTCGATAGCTTTAGAAGATTTCAGCAATTCTCTCGAGGTTCCCTCAGCAATAACAGTATGTTCACCTAGCACATAGCTTCTATCTGTTATGTCAAATAAATTTTTAACATTATGATCTGTTAAAAGTATCGCTGTGCCACTTGATTGTATTTTTAAAATATATTTTTGAATATCTTGGATTACAAGAGGATCAAGAGCTGCAAGCGGCTCATCAAGCAAAACTATTTTAGGTTTGTTTATCATTACTCTGGCCATCATCAATCTTCTTATTTCTCCACCAGACAAAACAGAAGCATTTAAACTTCTCAAATGTTGCAAATTAAATTCATCTAAAAGTTTTTCCGTTATAGCTTTTTGTTTATCCGAGCCTTTTATGCTTATTTGAGCTATTCCTAAAATATTATCGTAGACACTCATATTAAACACACTCCTTTGCTGAGGAAGATAACCAAGACCTTCTTTAGATCTTAGATGTATCGGTATTTGTTCAATTGATTTACTATTTAAAAAAATTTTACCACCTTCAGGATTTTGTTCCCCAATACACATGGAGAATAGTGTTGTTTTGCCACAACCATTAGGACCTAAAACCCCAACACATTCGCCCGGAAAAACTTTGAGGGAAAGTTTTTTTAAAATTGGCCTTCCGTCAAAAGATTTACTTATATCTTTTACTTCAAAGATGGGTTTATCTTTTTTAAATTTTAATATTCTAAAACCTTTTTTCATTTAATTTTATATTAGCATTTATTGCGCCATCTTTAAATGAAGTAATGTCTAATTTCTTATTTTTTACATCAAATAATAACTTGTCAGCGATAAGGTTCCCGGTTTCATTATTAACTCTTACCTTTTCATAAATAGTTAAAAAGCTTTGCCTGTTAGAATAATCTGCTTTTTCTGCGAAGAGTTCGTTATTTAAATAATTTGCTTTAACACTACCTTCAAATTTCATATCTAGAGTTTTATTATTATAAATACCTGTGTCAGACAAAACATAAAGGTTTGTGTTATCTTTAAAATAAAAAGTTGCATTTACTTTCTTCATATAAACTATTTCAGGCTTCAATTCGTCTAAAAATGCCTCTTCAGATTTAAGGATATATCTATTTCCAGTAAGATCTGATCCAGCATATTCTATGTTAAAAAATACGTCTTTTTGATCTGATGAACTTTCAGATTCTTCTTCAATCTTTTTATTTTTGATCCCATTTTTTGATTCATCACTCAATTTTGGTGTTTTGCTGTAGTAAGTTCCATAGATCATTGCAACGCCAAAAAATAGTAGAGTTAGTTGAATTATTAGTATCTTCTTCTTTCTTTCAATCATTTAAGACCATATTGTAAGAGAAAATGTATATGAATTATTCCTTTTAACTTATATTTATTTTTTTTATTAAAATCTCTGTTTGAAACAACTAATAAACTTGTAATTTTTTTTTCATTCATAACTGCAAGAGCTTTTGAAGCAGGGATATCCTCACTAACTACCATGGGTTTTTTCGTCATAAATTTTTGTAAACTTGATTTTTTTGATAAATTTTTCATTTCTCGTCTTAAATCTCCATCTGTAACTAGCCCTACTATATTATTGTTTTTAATTACTACCACTATACCTAATTTCTTTTTACTCATTTCTTGTAATGCCTTTTCTATTTTACTTTTGTAATTTATTAATGGTAATTTATTCCCAGTTACCATTATATCTTTTGCTAATAACAATGATCCTCCAATATTTCCTCCAGGATGGAAAATTTTAAATCTTTCTTTAGAAAATCTTTTCTTTGACATTATCGTAGTTGCCAAAGTATCTCCTAATAGCAAAGTGATAGATGTACTTGTGGTAGGCACCATTCCTGTTACATCAGCTTCTTTAACTTTTGGTAATAGAATTTTTACGTCACTTGCTTTTAAAAGAGTACTGTCAGCTTTAGAGGCGACACCAATTATTTTTATTCTGAACCTATTTGCATATTTAAGCATATTAGTAAGCTCTGATGTATTACCAGAGTAAGAAAAAATTATTAAGATATCTCTTTTTTCAATTTGACCCATATCACCATGAAGAGCTTGAGCGGGATCACAAAAGAAACTGGGTATTCCGACGCTTGAAAAAGTTGCGCTTATTTTTCTTGCTATAAGTCCAGATTTACCAATTCCTGCAAAAATAACCTTTCCCTTACAATTTAAAATTAAGTCTACAGCTTTAATAAAATTTTTATTAAAAACTTTTTTTATTTTTTTAAGTTCAGCAATTTGCAACGAAGCAGATTTATTTGCTAATTTTATATAGTTATTTATATTCATTAATGTTCAAAAATATCAAACTTAAATCCATTTTGGTCCAACTCAATTCTAGTATTTAAAAAATTGATACAGTTTTTAAATAGTTCCATTCTATTTTCTCTAATAAGCATTTTTTCTAACTCAGTTTTTATTTTATGCAAATAAACAACATCATTAGCAGCGTACTCTAATTGTTTGTCAGACAGATCGTCTAAGTCTTTGTTCCAATCACTACTACCTTGTCTTTTATCTAAACTTTTATTACAAAATTCTTGTACCAAATTTTTTAACCCATGTGCATCTGTATAAGTTCTTACAATTTTCGATGCTATTTTGGTGTCGAAAATATTCTTCATTTTGCACTTTAAAAAGAATTCTAGTGCACTTTTATCAAACCTGAGAAAGTGACCAATTTTTAGAATTTTATCGTTTTCTAGAACAGAGACCAAGTTAGGAGCTTTGTAAGTTTTTTTGTTTGGCTGAATAATGTAAACATTTCCATTTTCATCACAAATTTGTACAAGACTTAATTTGTCCCTTTCAGGAATTTGAAGTCCTGTAGCTTCTGTGTCTAGAGAAATACTATTTTTAAATGACCTAGCTATCTCTGAAGTTATGTCCTCTTTAATCTTAATTATTTTCATATATAGTTTCTAAATATCATGAAAAATCAAATTT
>MDTB01183930.1_pt1 | contig 12429 bp, 14 predicted proteins | sample 811161 | NCBI WGS metagenome assembly MDTB01 (sample SAMN05326650, study PRJNA326480) | marine metagenome | isolation source: seawater | place: Mediterranean Sea | collected 2009 | reverse complement strand
TGGTATGATGGCATATTTAGAGCTTCAAAATTATAAAATTGACTTTCTATTTCTTTACCATAAGCAATAGAAAAACCTATTTTACTAAATATATCTTTTATTTCATCTATAACTTGAGTGATAGGGTGAACCGAGCCAATTAAATGAAAATCTCCGGGGTAAGAAAAATCTTTAGACTTGTTATTTTCGAACTGAATGTCAGAAAGTTCGTTTATTCTTTTTTCAAGATCCCGTTTTAAATCATTTATTTTTTTTCCAAAAATAGGCTTTTCTTTTGAAGAGGCAGTTGAAAGTGAATCGTATAATTTTGAAATTTGACCTTTTCTAGACAAATACTTCAAAGAAAGTTCGGCTTTACTTATATCATTAGAATTGACCTTTTCTACATCTAAATTAAATTTCTTTATAATACTATCAATTCTTTTTTCTAAGGACACTATATTATTTAGAAACTTCTTTCACTAAATGACCAAATGCGACTGGATCATTAACAGCTAAATATGCCAAGGCTTTTCTATTTATATCTATATTATGATCATTAAGCTTTGAGATGAAAGATGAATAAGATAAACCATGCAATCTCACAGCTGCATTAATTCTAATTATCCACAACTTTCTAAACTCTCTCTTTTTAGCCCTTCTATCTCTGTAAGCATACTGCAAAGCTTTTTGAACTGCATCTTTAGCTGTTCTATAATTTGATTTCCTTGAACCAAAATAACCTTTTGCAGCTTTAATTATCTTTTTATGTTTTTTATGTCTTGGTACTGAACTATTTGAACGAGGCATAAGTTCTACTCCTTAAATCATTTTATCATTTCTTTTTTGCATAGATGAGGCAATAACAACTGCTTTTCTTAGCCTTCTTTTTCTTTTTTGAGACTTTCTTGAAGCTAAATGTCTATGACCTCCAGGATGATGCATAATCTTACCTGTTCCTGTCTTCTTAAATCTCTTTGTTGCACTTTTTTTTGTTTTCATTTTAGGCATAACAACTCCTATTTTGGACTTAAAATGATAGACAATCTTCTTCCTTCCATATTCGCATCCTTGTCTATCTTTGAAATATCTTCTAAAACACCTTTTACTCTTTCTAGCATTTGAAAACCTAAATCTCTTCTAGCCATCTCTCTACCTCTAAACATAATAGTAACTTTAAGCTTATCTCCTTTCTGAAGAAATTTCTTTGCTTTCATTAATTTTGTCAACAAATCATGATCACCCGTATTAGGCCTAATCCGTATTTCTTTAACGTTAACAATATGTTGCTTTTTCTTATTTATCTTTTTCTGCTTTTCTTTCTGATATCTGATTTTTCCATAATCAAGTATCTTGCAAATTACACCTTGAGGAGTATCAGAAACTTCAACTAGATCTAAGCCTAGTTTTTCGGCTCTATCTATGGCATCTGAAGTATTCACAAAACCATGTTTTACTCCATTTTCATCAATCAACATTACTTTTGGAGATTTGATTGCCCTATTCATTTTAGGGTCTTTATTTCTCTTCTTTATTTTCTATCCTCAGTTTGGTTATAATTTAACGAACACGAAATTTACAAATTGATTATTTTATTACAAAGAATATTTTATTTCTTCTATGTTTTTTTTGTGTGGTCGATACTGGAATCGAACCAGTGACCTCTACGATGTCAACGTAGCGCTCTAACCAACTGAGCTAACCGACCTAATATTAATTTCTAGCTGTGTTTTTTAAATCTTCAGATGTTAATATATCAAAATATCTATTAGTATCTAAAATTATTTTCTTGCCATGAGTATACTGCTTATCTACTTTTAAACTTATTCTAATACTTTCACTCTTATGCTTGCTATCAATAGATTTTGCCGCCAATTCTCTCTCCAAGCCATTTTTTATCCACTTTACATTGCTAGAATTGACAAACCTTTTCTTTTTTTCTTCTTGATAAAATTTATTAATATTCAACGTTAAAGCTTCAATTTTACTTTTTGACTGTTTCCAGAAAAATAATTTGTCAAAAATTGATTCTTCATGCTGATCAAAGTCTGAATTAATAAATATATCTTTAAATCTATCTAATTCCTTTTCACCTTCAAGTTTATAATCAATTTTATAGCTCTTAACAAAATTTTCAAATGATTTAAGAATGTTTTGATCAACTTCGGTAAATGAATTATTATTTAGATAATAATTTGCGAATGAAAGAAACATTCCATTTTGCCATAAACTATTCACAAATGGTGGAACTTTTTCATTTTCTATTATTAAATCTGGAGTAATTCCATTTCCATTTATAACAGGTCTTCCCCCTCTAGTAAACAACACTGTGTCTTTTTGGGCTTCATCTGGATCAAACATATATTGACTCGAAAAATAGTCTTTCTTTTGAATTAGCCTATTTGAGTAAGGCATAAAATATTTTGAGGTTGTTACCTTTAATGTAGTGCTATCATTTAAATTGTACATACTTTGAACCAAACCTTTTCCAAATGATTTTTTCCCTACAATTACCGCCCTATCTAAATCCTGTAGTACTCCTGCAACTATTTCACTAGCTGATGCAGAGTTTTTATTTACTAAAACCACTATTGGAAGATCACTGTCAACCATAGGCCTTAACCGAGAAAATCTTTCACTTGATGACCTGAATGTTCTCCCTTTTGTATATAGTAATTTAGTTCCTCTTTCAACCAAAGCATCCAAGATCGAAATTGCATTTCTTAGCAATCCACCGGTATTACTTCTTAAATCTATAATCAATCCCTTAAAAGGTAAATCACTTGACTTCATAGATTTTAATGCTTTTTTAAAATCATTTGATGTGTTCTTTGAGAACTTTGTTATTTTAATATAACCCACACCTTCTTCATCAATTCCCCAATATGGAACATGATTGACTTTAACATCACCCCGCGTAATTGAGAAAATTAACTTCTCTTTTGTGTATGTTCTGTATACGGTTAAATTAACAACAGTTCCTTTTTCTCCTTTAATTAATTTTGAAGCTTCACGAGTTTTCATACCTTTTGTCTTAACAGTATCAATTTTTATTATTTTATCACCAGTCTCCAATCCAGTAGAATATGCAGGACTATCTTCAAAGACAGATAATACGCTCAATGTGTCCCTTACAACTCCAATTTGTATTCCAACGCCTCTATACTTTCCTGACTTTAATATATCCAATCTATCTTTACTGCTTCCACTCAAAAAAGAAGTGTAAGGATCAAGCTTCTTAACCATCCCCTTAATTCCTTCTTTAATAATTTCAGATTCATTAATTGAATCTACATAAGTTTCTTTTAATTTATAAAAAGCATCATCTAGCATCTCTAAATAAGAGTCTGTATTTTCACTGTTTGAAAAATTATCATTGATATTTTTTGCACTGATAAATGATATTATTATTATAATTTGAATAATTAAACGTAAGAACCTCAATTTTCCACAACTCCTTTATTGATTAAAATTTCCCAAATTTTTTTAGAAATTAATTTTTCACTTTCAGATCCATTTATGATACAAAATCTAGATGAAAATTTTTTTGAAATTTCAAGATATCCGTTCCGAACTCTTCTCATAAAGTCAACCCCTTGGTCTTCCATTCTGTCAACAGTTTTGCTATTTAATCTAATAGCATATTCATCCAAGCTAATATCTATAAGGAATGTCAAAGATGGAAAAATATTTTTAACTGCATAGCTATTTAATTTTTCTAGAAACTTTATATCCAACTTTCTTCCATAGCCTTGATATGCAATAGTGCTATCAATAAATCTATCACAAATAATTATTTTGCTTTCAACCTCATCAATAATTTCTTCATCAATTAAACTTGATCTTGCTGCTAAAAAAAGCAGACTCTCTGTTTCAGGTTTAATAGATATATTTTTTTTACTTAACAAAATATTTCTAATTGATTCTGACAGGCCTGTTCCTCCTGGCTCCCTAATAAGTTTATAATCAACCCCCTTTCTATTTAACCTTTCAATTAGAAGCTTAATTTGGGTGCTTTTACCTGAGCAATCAATCCCTTCGAAACTAATAAAATTGGGCAATGTATCTATAGTCTGTACCCTTCCTTAGAGATGACAATTGTTATCTCACCTTTAACTGTTTTTTCACTAAAATAAGAAAGACATTCTTCAACTGTTCCTAAATATACCTCATCATAAACTTTAGTTATCTCTCTACACACAGAAATTATCCTATTGCCTAGATAAATTTTAATGTCATTTAATAGCTTTATAAATCTAACAGGTGATTCAAAAACTACTAATGTTGAATTTTTAATTTCTGACATGTATTGTAAAAATTTTTTTCTACCCTTCTTTTTGGGTACAAAACCTAGAAACATAAATCTATCGGTAGGCAAACCTGATACTGATAGTGAAGAAATAACTGAAGATGGGCCAGGTATGCTGTTGACTTTTATACTTCTTCTATTTGCCTTATTTACCAGTCTATAACCAGGATCGCTAATGCATGGAGTGCCGGCATCAGAAATAAGTGCTATATTTTTACCCTTAGCTATTAAATCCACAATTTTATTAGATTTATATGATTCATTGTGATCAGAATACTTGATTCTCTTTGTTTGTATATCATATTTTTTCAAAAGTCTTCCCGATAAGCCAATATTTTCACATGCAATCAAATCAACTTCTTTGAGTACATTAAGTGCCCTAATTGAGATATCTTCAAGGTTACCTATGGGAGTTGATACTATATAAAGTTGACCAGGAATTGACACTACTTTAAAAGAAATTTTAGCGATTTGTTTAGAGCATCTAAACCAAAATCAATTTCTTCATGCTTGATATTTAAGTTGGGCCTAAATCTAATACTTTTATCACCTGAACCTAGAATCATTACGTTGTTTGAATATAAAGATTTAATCAATTTATCTCTCTCAATATCTGAAGGCATATCAAAAGCACAAAAAAGGCCTTTACCTCTAACATTTGAAACTAACCCTGGAAATGTAGATGCGAGATTATTTAATCCTTCAGTTAGATAATTTCCTGATTTAACAACGCTATTAAGTAACTGCTCTTTTTCTATTACTTCAAGAATAATTTTAAACCTAACCATATCAACTAAACTGCCACCAAAAGTTGAGTTGATCCTACTTGATTCAACAAAGGCATTTCTTTCCACTTCATCTATCCTATCTCCACAAAGAATGCCGCAAACTTGTGATTTTTTACCGAAAGCTATAATATCTGGCAAAGGTGCCTTTTTAATTGTAGTATTACAAGGGCATATTGATGGTACGAAGTGCTGATGGGCCCACATTTTACCCGTAATACCTACTCCTGTTTGGACTTCATCGTAAATAAGTAAAAATTCATACTTATCAGCAAGTTCTCTTAATTTTTCAAAAAATCTACATCTAAAATGATTATCACCGCCTTCACCTTGAATTGGCTCAATAATTAAAGAAGAAATCTGATCGGGATTGCTTTCAATTGCCATTTTAATTTCTTCCACAGCTAAATCTTCATTTTCTATTGTATCAGAAATGCCTTGGTCGGTAAATGGAAACTCTAATTTAGGATTAGTAATTTTAGGCCAATCAAATTTTGGAAAATACATAGTTTTCCTTGGGTCTGATGTGTTGGTAAGAGATAATGTATATCCAGATCGACCATGAAAAGCTTCTTTAAAATAAAGTACTTTTAAATCGCCAACATCTACGCCTTTAGCTAAATTTTTTCTCTTTTTCCAATCAAATGCCACCTTTAGAGCATTTTCAACGGCCAAGGATCCACCTTCGATAAAAAAGGTTTTTTTCAAATAATCAGGTATGGCTACCCTATTAAAAACATCAACAAAATCAGCATACTGAACTGAATATATATCTGATAATGTTGGCTTATATAAACTTGCTTTTAAAAGCTGTTCTTTATTCTCCAAAACATAGGGATGATTGAATCCTATAGATCCCGATGCATACATAGTAAAAAGATCTAAGTATTCATTTCCATCTCTTTGATCTACAAGCCATGAGCCATGACTATTCTCCAAGTCAAGAACAGGTTCAAACCCATCGGCTAAAATGTTTTTTGATAGTATTTTTCTTACATCTAAAGGATTTATTTTTATCATTATTCTAAATCGAACTTTATCCCTTGAGCAAGGGGAAGTTCTGAGCTCCAATTTATTGTATTAGTTTGCCTTCTCATATATGCCTTCCATGCATCGGATCCTGACTCTCTACCACCTCCAGTTTCTTTTTCACCTCCAAATGCGCCTCCTATTTCAGCGCCTGAAGTACCAATATTTACGTTTGCAATTCCACAATCACTTCCACTATGAGACAAAAAAGTTTCGGAATTTCTAATATTATTTGAAAATATTGCAGATGATAAGCCTTGAGGTACATCATTGTGCAAATCAATCGCCTCATTAAGATTTTCATATTCAATAATATATAAAATTGGCGCGAATGTTTCTTCTTGAACAATTTCCATGCTATTTTTGGCGCTAATTATTGCAGGCTCAACGAAAAATCCTTCTGATTCAATTACACTCCCTCCATACAAAACTTCCCCACCTTGAGACTTAATTGATTCAATTGCATTAGTGTAATCATTTACAGCTGATTGATCTATCAATGGTCCCATTAAAGTTTTATGATCAAGAGGAGATCCTATTTTTACCTGTTTATATGCATTCATCAATTTTGCTACAAGCTCATTTGATATTTTTTTATCTACTAGTATTCTTCTAGTTGAAGTACACCTTTGGCCTGCTGTCCCAACAGCTCCAAACACGATTGCTGGAACTGCAATCTTTAAATCTGCAGTATCATCAACTATTATTGCATTATTGCCGCCTAATTCCAAGATAGTTTTCCCCAATCTTTCACCGACAACTCGACCAACCCTCTTACCTAGTTTTGTAGATCCCGTAGCCGAAATAAGCGGAACCCGCTTGTCATTAATCAATTTTTCTCCAATAATAGAGCCCCTACCAACAATTAAATTAAAAATAGCTTTATAGCCATTTTTAGATAAAATATTGTTGCAAATATTTTGAACTGCAATTGAACAGAGAGGAACTTTAGAAGAAGGCTTCCAGATGCTAATATCCCCACAAACCGCTGCAATAAATGCATTCCAGGCCCAAACGGCAACTGGAAAATTGAAAGCAGAAATTATACCAACATTTCCAATAGGATGCCATTGCTCATACATTCTATGCAGGGGTCTTTCTGAGTGCATGGTTAATCCATACAGTTGCCTAGAAAGACCTACAGCAAAGTCTGCAATATCGATCATTTCTTGCACCTCTCCATCTCCTTCAGCTTTAATTTTTCCCATCTCCAATGCAACAAGACTCCCTAAGGCATCTTTCTTATCTCTAAGCTCATTGGCCATCTCTAAAATCAACTGCCCCCTGATTGGAGCTGGAACCATTTTCCATGATTTGAAAGATTCATTTGAGGATGAAATAATTTTATTATAATCACTTTCACTAGACAGAAATACTTTTGCCAATTCCTGACCTGTAGAAGGGTCATATGAAGTTATAGTTTCATTGCTATTTTGATCTATCCAACCATCACCGCCAACACAAGCACCGCTGTTAACTTCTTTTATACCTAAATCTTTTAATATTTGATTCATTATGCCCTTTTATTATTTTTTTTATTTGATGTAGTCCATAATATTAAACCAACAATAACAATTCCAAGACCCCAATATGTAGCATATGCGTATGATGGATCGGTATACTGAATTAATTTATCAAAGCGTCCTATAAGTAATGAAATTCTACCCATTACAGCATAACCAAAGGATGCTCCAAACTTTACCATTAACACATATATTCCCAATTTACTTATTCTTCCAACAATGCCAGAGTGCTCTTTAGAAAAGAAGAAATATATCAGACCTGAAAGAGTTCCAATTAGTATTATCAAGGAATTAATAATTGAAATCCAATCTTGAGAAAAATCAATTACACTGGCTTGAATTTGCAGCAAAACATCAGAATTTAAATATCCATACATCCTTAAACCTGCAGCCATGCCAATTATATAAGCTATAGGCCATCTAGCTAGCCAACCAAGCTTGGGAACCAACCTAAGAAGCATCATAATACCCAAAATTAAAGGGATGATATAAATCCATCTGATTTCCTCATGACCTTCAATACCTCCATCTGGAAATGCTGGTTTGTATACAAATCCTAAAACTTTGTAAATGCCATACCAAGCTTTTTCAATGATTCCAAATTCTGAATTATCAATTCTAGGCCACAATCTTCCATATAAATTTGGATATACTTGGGTCCAGAATGAAAGGGATGCGACATAGCCTGCAGATACACCAATATACAAATGTTCAGCAGCTTTATAGAACGGATTATCATCATACAGGTAACTGAAAATTGAAAGAGTTAATAGGACACTTATCCAAGCGCCAACTATTTCATAACTTAAACCTAAAAACATTACTTTAACTTTCTCCTTTCAAGGAAATATGTAACATTTCCAAGAACTATAAATATTACAATAACAAGATGCGCAATAGACTGGGCGGACATCATTGAAGTGGCCTCACCAGAAGAAAGAAAAATTTGTTTTCCTTCTAAATTTGATTTAACCAGGGATTCGTATTCAGCAGCACCAGGCATGCCTGCCAAGATACCCCTAATCTGATTGTTTTCAACATAAGGAATTAAATCGGTAACCTGAATCGAGGTACAGCCGGTTGACATTGGAATATTGTGAGGATCTGATGCATACTGAACCCACTCTTTTGATCCAGGAGTTCCGGAAGAAAGACTGAAAACGAAATCAAAATCTTTTACATTGTTTATTTCATCCATCATCGGAATTTCTTTTATTATTTTTTGATCAACATCTTGCTTGTAGAGCTCTTTAATATCTGAAGCTATACCTTTAACAACAGCTTCGCCACCAGGCCTATACCCAAGGTTGACATAATCCTCGTACTTCTTAACACCAAACTCCTTAGAAACAAGGTCCAGAGCTTCGTTTGCCATAAAAACGCCATCTGGCCACAATGCTGTAATGTAGACCTTGTGATTCCTAGAGAAGACCTGTCTTAAAAGAGCTATTGCCATTGGATGGATCTCAGGCCTAGTGCTAGGTCCATATTCAAAAGAAATCAAAATGTTAGACCTGTCATCTAAAGAGTCTATCTCATTAAAAACTCTTTGTGACTGAGGTGTAGGCCTGACAGCTAATGCAAACCAATCTGGCTTTAGAAGTGGCAAGAGTACAGACAAACCAATTAATATAAAAATATATCTTCTATCTAGTTTGCCTAGTTTAATAAAAAATTCCATAATTAATCGCCTAAGAATGAACGTTCTAAACCTATTATTATTCTAAATGATGTAGCGGCAATGCCCAGCCCAACCCCTATCATTATTGCTCTAGACCCTGCTGCAGTTGGAACATCAAAAATCCAAGATGCTACTACAGGGAAAGATAAAAGTGCTGGAGTTTCATTTGACCACCCTAATAAATATCCTATAATTAAAATTGATACAATTCCAAAAACAACGCTAAATAAAATATTGATTTTTGATTTTAAAAAACTTGCTAAAAAAGCTACAGCACCTAAAACATAGATAATTGAAGCAAACCACCATGGGATTTCAGATCCAATGGGAACACGGCCTATCATTAGTACAATCCCTGAGATAAGTAGTAAGGTTGCTTCAAAATTCCTAATCCGGAAAGCCCTGTATGAGGCAGAAGCTACAAAGAAAGCTAATAAAGCAAACATGGTAGCTGATAGAGGTGTAAATAAATTAAAAAATATCCATTTAAACAATGTCCCTTCTGTCTGAACATGCGCTCCCCAAGCAACGTCATCAACGCCAATGTAGAAAAATCCTGCAATAATTGAAAGGGCGAATCCAAGTATTGCAATGGTACTGTATTGCCAATTGTTTTGTTTTCTGACTACCCTTACCGCTTGAACCTTAATTAAATTCAAAGCTCCTAAAATAGCCGCGAACGAAGCAATAATATCAAACCACTGCATTCCATCATTATCAACATAGTTTTGAATAGATTGATTGTTTATAAAATGACCGAGTAAAGTTAGAAAGCCTACTCCGATAACGATTAAAAGTGGCATCTGTCTTTTTAAAAACATTTATTAGGCACCTAAAAATTTGATAGAACTAAACTGGATAAATCCAAAAAAATTAAACAACTCCAAAATTCCAAAAAATATAATTGAAATCATAGCAACTAATTTTGCTATATCTTGTCCTTTCAAGCTGCCTATTAATTCAGGTTCATTTGATAGATAGGCACTAGCTGCAAAAAACTCTTCACCGATTAAGGTGTAATCACAGGCTGTAACAAAGAATGGAATTTGCGCAGACGATCCAGTACCTGCAACTTGAAGAGCTCCAATTGAATTTCCTGTTTCAGCAAGGAGCAATGACTCAGCATAAAATTGGCCTTGATAAAAAACTGCAGCAGGCTTCTCTCTAAGCATGATTCCATTAATTCCTGCGGCATATGCAAACTGATCATCTGTTAAATAGTGAACCATGTTGTCATTGTACAAATCAGGCCTGCCAGACTTTAAATATGCCTCTTGGCATGTCTCTCTTGCGGCTTCCATAACTATAGATTTAGAAACAGGTACATTTAGTTCAGTTTCATATTTAGCTGTCATATGAGCGACATGCCCAAGAACAAGCAAACCTGAAACAGTTTCAACTCTATCTAAATCTGAAATACCAGGTACAAAAAGAACGGGCTTTCCCATTTCAGTCGCCCTCCCAATTGATTCTTCTATAGCCTTCATTCCAGCAATTGGTCTCAAGTAGATATCACCTCCATCCCTAGAAAGCTTTATATAGTAGTGCAAGATAAATGAAGTAATTGCTATTACAACAAACATCAACTCATTGCCTTCGACAAAAAATGAGCCATGGCCTAAATAATAAAATATCATTACACTTGAAAAAATTAGTATATATTTAAATTTTAAATTCATTTTTTTCAGCTTCTAGTCTTTCAAGTTCTAATAATAACTTCTCAATATTTTTCCTATCTTCAAGAATGATAGAGAAATTATAGTAAGATTGTGAGTTAATAAAAATAGTTAATAATGGTCCAAAAAAAACTAACACTTGGCTGCCAAAAAATGACAAATACTTTATCATTTCTAGAAAAAAAATAGCTGGGACTGAAAATCCATGTTCAAAAATTTTTTTTGCCACATCATTAATTATTATATTTTGTTTTTCTATAGATGCTATCATAATTAGTCCTGTAAAATTACCTCTAAATTTGCTCTTGGAACAGTACTAAATTCACCATTTTCAAATTTAATTTTTGCAACCCTTACAAGAGTTTCTGACTCCATCTTCAAAAGTTCAGAAGGCAATTCAGCGACCGTTCCAACCTTGCCAAAATAAGGAGCTCTTATAACTCTCACATTAGACCCCACGTTAATAACCAACTCATCTTCGTTAAATTCTTCATGTTTTTCATTGTCACTATCTAGTGCAACAACGACTTCAGGTCTGATTACCCCTGCTCTTATCTGGGTTGCCCCATTAATTGAGCCATACCTCCCTTCCAAACTGTTAAATAATTTAAAAGTTCTTCTGGCCATTTTAATTTTTCCAAATCCTTCTGTTATTAGTAGCGATGTTCCAAGGTTTTCTGAGCCAGTAATTGCAACGCCAAGGTTGAATCCTAGCAATTGAGATAAATCCGTATAATTAAAGCCTCCCACGATAATTCCAGATACATTCATTTTTTGGGCTTTTCTATAAGCATCAAGAGTAATATAAGAACCTCCAACCACTATTTTTCCATTTAAATCTGGAGTTATCATATCGCTGATAATTTCATCTTGCTCAGTTTTTGTTAAAACTTTGATCTCCCCTTTATTCTCACCTCCAACACCAAGAATGCCTTGGATTATTGCGCAATTAGATTGAATTAAAACACCTTCTTTGTCGAAAACCTCTTGAACCATCCCATCTATATAAGAATCAATCTCTACAGGCAATGCAGGTTCTGATATAGTAGCTTGGCCTGTGATATCTGAAACATTTAGCAAAAAGCCATCAACTGGAGATTTAACTGAAGCTTTAAACATTCCAAAAAAACCTTTGCTCTCAGCAATAACCTGTCCTTTTACAATCTTTTCATCAACTTCTATTAGCATTAAATCTTTAACTCCATTTGGCTCAACATTAAGCTGTTTTGATAGATTGACCATATGGACATTACCCGGGATTTTTGTAGAGGCTACAATTGTATCGTGAGATATAGCTTCATTCTTATCTACATGAACTTCCCCCTTAAGAGGAAGTAGTCTTTTTTTAGAGAGAATTGTTGACTTTAAAATTTTTAATCCGGGTGTATATGATTTTGACATGCAAGCCCTATTTAATAAATCCTATTAATTTTTGATCTTCCTTCAT
>MDTB01089930.1_pt1 | contig 12431 bp, 11 predicted proteins | sample 811161 | NCBI WGS metagenome assembly MDTB01 (sample SAMN05326650, study PRJNA326480) | marine metagenome | isolation source: seawater | place: Mediterranean Sea | collected 2009 | reverse complement strand
TAAAACATCAAGTGATTGTATCCCTCTTTCAATGAATGATGCGACACTAGGGTCACGTGCTAATGTTCGTTGTCCGCCTTTTACAACAGGCTGTAATGGAGCTCTCATAACGCTTAGTCTTTGGCTAAACACCCCTCCGGAGAATGTTGATTCAATATCTAACACCCTATACACTCCGTTAAACTCACTACTTTTATACCTGCCTGTTTGACTTGGATCCATTAAGCCAGTAAGATCGTTATAATCTGTTGGTGTCTTAAGATTAACCTGCACATAAGGCGGGCTTAACACCATATTAATTGTACCATCTGGGTAAAATGGATCTAAGTATATACTTGGGTTATCCCCGTATTGTTTGTCCATAAAGAAGTCACCGGTAGGAAGATATGCAGGATCACCAACAATATCAATATCAGCACTAATTAGGTCAGCACCATCATTCATTATATTAGAAAACAGATCATTAGCACGAACCTTCTTTACAGATTGGCCTGCTTGTAAAGATCCTTCCTTACTTCTTGTTAGTTCTTTAACTCCGGGATTAAATGCATGAGCAGGATCTTTGTCGGCAACATTACCACTGCCCTGCGACATGGTTTGTATGTATGCTACATTAAATCGCAACTTAAAGTCTAATACCTGGGTATTCTCTCCGGTAAAGATATAATCATAAATTTTGTGTATCCCTTTACCATTTGGCATTGATTTATCAACAAAAGGAAAGTCACTATAAAACATTGGCCGAGGTAAAATATCATAAACATACTCAAACTTGTACCTACCTGCTTTTTTATCCCAACCTAGTGATTTTTCAATCCTAGGCACAACTTGAAACCATTTTATAGGCTTACCTGTTTTTTGCGCCGCCTCGGCACTCTCAATAATATTATCATCAATATACGAACTTGAAACTATCAACGAGTTAACTAACTTAACTATATTTGTACCAGCGTTAATTCTAACTAGTCCAGTTTTTTTATCAAGTTTTACATTGCCTCTATGACTGTCAACAAAGTTCTTAAACTTTCCTGTCTTTGGATCTACTTTTGTTGCATTAGATTTTGGATCTTGTCCAATAGTAAGTTTTGCGTTAGCAATATCTTTATCTAATACAAATCTTATTTTGTCTGCCTTCTCTGCTATTGGCGGAACAAGTTCTGTTTGTGTCGATTGTTTCTTAGCATCACCTTCGGGCTTAGGTGTTCTCTTAGTAGACTTTGTCTTATTACTTTCGTGCTTGTTTATTGCTTGTGATAGACTTACTTTTTCATTTTTACTACCTGCAGGTATTCGGCTGTCCGACGTTCTACCATCTGATCTAGCCTTTTTACTATCGGCTTGATTTTCAAATATGTCTGATAGTGTACCTGCTTTAATTTGTATATCTGCAGGAATAGTTGCCTGCACTTGTTGGAAAACTGAATGGTTAAATGGTACTCCTTTAACGGTGTATATCGCGCCGCTCTCTGTTACATTAAAACTAAAATCTATAATTTTTATAGGAATATATTTTGGTGCTACAATTTTTGGAACTGGTGTACCGTTTTCTGTATAACCCGTAAACTTAATTTCTAACAAATAAGGAACGTTCATATATGATTCACCGGGTGGTAGCATTTGTTTTGCTAAGTCACGCAATCTTTCAAGTAGTGTAACACCGCGAGGCTCAGTTACTTGAAAACTGATGTTAACTACACTAGTATTTGCAGTTGCTTGTGATGGTGCCGCGCCTAAAGTTGTAAATTTTAAATCATCAATAAAAAAATCAACATCAAACGGATGGGAAAAACGATCATTATCACTACCAATACCGCCAGTACGCATTACTAGTGTTTTTGGCATTGATGATGCAGACTTGGGCTTTTTAAGCATGGCAACATAAGTTTGAATATCCATTACGTATAACGCAATTTGATATGTGTAACTAGCAAAATCATCTAACTCGTTGCCTTGTGGATTAATTGTAATCTCTTTTGTGCCAATCCCTGTATCAAATCGTGTAGCACCGCCACCTTGTCCTGTTGCTGGTTGTGGGGCACCTGTTGATGTGCCGTTGCCAGATCCTCCAGCGGCTCCGTTTCCTTCAGAACTACCAGGTTCGTCGATTACTGCGCCATCTTCATCGACTTCGACTTGGCCGCTTCCACCCGGCTGGCCACTTGCCGCTCCTTCAGGAGTTGTATTGCTAGGCGAAGGCCCTACATCAGATGGTGTTGTTGTTGAACTAGAAGGAGGCGTTCCGCTTGGTCCGGTTCCTGTGCCAGGTGATGTGCTTGGATTGGGTAAAGATTCAGGTATACCGCTACCGCCCGGAGGGAGTTGCACTGTTTCATCATTAACAATACTAGGTGGCCCAGGCGGTGCTGGTGCCACTGGTCCTGGAGGAGGTGCTGGTGTTGTAGTAGGTGGGTTTGGTGCAACAGTAGAATTACCAGCAACAGGCCATGTGTCTGATGCGGCAAATGTTCCAGTATCACCTATGTTAACTATAAGTGGACCTCCGGGTACCTGCGGCGGAGCCGGGTTGAATCCAACAACAACAGCAGGAAGTTGGCTTGCAATTCGTTGTTTTAACTGAATGAGTTGGTCGAGATTCCTGATCCGGTCCGGACCGGATCCACGTTGACTTTCAAACTCTCTACGAGCAAAGTTTAATTGCCGCTCGAGTTCTTGTTGAGCCAGTGAAATATTTCCTTGTACTTCATTTTCTGTAGCAAAAGTTTGAACTTGCCCATTGCTATCTGTAACTGTTACAGGCATTTTACAATCCTAATACTGAGGTGAGTGTCTCTTGTTTTGGCAAATAAAGTCTTATCCCTGATACAAAATCCCAAACTGGATCTTTAATAGTGTTTGGATTACGTACAGAAAATACCCACCATAAACTTGGATTACTATACAAATCGTATGCTAATAAGTCTGGTCTATACTGATGGGTCTGTGTAAGAGTATGTAATACATCATTTGCAAGTGCTGGAATATTTCTAAACTCTAATACATCAAGATACTCTTGACTCATCTCTGTAGAAAAATACGGGCTGTCTGGACTATATGATATTTTTTCTGTAGCCATTATGGCATACCTCCCGTTCCTGTTTTACTGCCAATTAATTCGCCTCTAGCATAAGCACCTAAATTAAATCTCTTCTGCTGGTTACGTGTTACTACCGGTACCATAGTAGCATTGATTGTAATCATTGTTGGTACATACGTACTTGCTCCAATGCCTGCGCCTTGTCCGCCAGCAAATGCTTCCATATAGTCCATACTACCTTCAAAGTCGTTTGTAAACGCTGTTAGCACAACCGGCACACTATTAAACAAGAATGGGCCATAACCGCTAAACCGTAATACCGGAGGAGGTGTTCCTCGCATAGGATCATTACCAAAGAACATCTTTGTTGCAGACCTCATAAAGTTAACCACAGCAAGAATATAATTTGCTTCTGCTTGAGTATTTGCAGTAAATTGTCCAACAACAGATATTTGATCAACTGAGCTGGTCGCATAACTGTGTTGAGTATAATTACTATGTGTAGGTTGTACGCCAGAATATGATGCTGAATGACTAATGTTTACAGTTGGCGTATACGGGAAAACAATGCCATTTGATTCACGTAACGGTGCTAATAAAGCATTACGAAAATCTTTGTATAATATAGCAGGACTACCAGGACTTAAACTAATTCTAACCCTGGGATCTTCGTTAGCAAATCTAGCATTTGACAAGAATGACTGGCCGCCGGCGTTACTTGCCGCACCAGGAAATAAATTAGAGTTAATCAAGCGGTTTGCTTGTGCTCCTAAAAATCCCCTAGCAGACTTAGCAATGAAGCCGTCGCCGGGTATTACTTTCTCTAAACCTTTACTAACAGCACTTGTGGTTGCATTCTGTACAACGTTGCCGATTTGTCTACCAAAATTAAATGCCATAAATTATCCTTAAATATTGTTATTAGTATTTATTGAGTGTATAATATGCATATAGAATTGAGGACTCATTCATGAAAAGAAAAAATTATTTAAACAATAAAGATCTCTTAAAAGAGATACACAAGAGTAAAGTTTCGTATTGTAGTTATATTAGTGAAGGTGATGACCAATTTGATATCATACTTCCAAATATTAGCCGTATTAATATACGAACAGTAGCCGAAGCAAAGCGAAATCAAGCAAGTAGACTAGCAAAACAAGCATATGAAGAGGCAGTTAACGCTGGACAAAAGGTTAAACAAGCAGAATTCGAAGTAAACTGGAAAAAAATTAAGAAACAAGAACTTATTTTCCGTATTATGACCTTTGATCATATTCCATTACAGCCTGGACGTAAGAAAAACCCAAAAACTGTAGCAGATCATCACACACAATGCAACTTTCCTCCGTTTCAACATTTTAAATTTAACGAAGAAGATAAACTAATTTGTATTGGCAAAAGTCATTGGGACGGCGGCATGGAAAATGGCGCATTCTCTAAAATACACGGTAAAATGACCAACGAACTTGCAAAGATGTATATGAAACTATGCGAGCGGTATGCTACACGGTCAAACTGGCGTGGTTATACATATAATGATGAAATGCGTGGCAATGCATTATTGCAACTATCTCAAATCGGATTACAATTTGACGAAAGTAAGAGTCAAAACCCATTTGCATACTATACAGCGGCAATTACTAACAGTTTTACACGAGTGTTAAATATTGAGAAGAAAAATCAAAACATACGTGATGATATCTTAGAAGCAAATAACTTAAACCCAAGTTACACAAGACAAGCCGCCAATGAGGCAAATAAATCCGCAGATCCTAAACTAGTAAAGAGTAAGTAATGAACCTTTTTAAGAAAGCAATATTCTTTACTGATATCCACTTTGGCTTAAAGTCTAACAGTCATATACACAATAAAGACTGTTTAGAATTTATCAACTTTGTAATTAAAACAGGTAAAGAAAACAAGTGCGAAACATGCGTATTCTTAGGCGACTGGCATCACAACAGAGCAAGTATCAATGTAAGTACCTTAAACTATAGTGTAACGGCTATCGATAGACTAAATGATGCGTTTGACCAAATAGTATTTTTGCCTGGTAACCACGACGAACATTATAGAGACACACGAGACATGAATAGTATTGTGTGGGCTAAAAAATACGAAAAACTTAGATTGTTTGATGAAGTAACTACCGAAGGAGATGTTTGCGTTGTTCCATGGTTAGTCGGTGACGAGTATAAACGTATTCCAAAAGTTGAAGCAAAATATATGTTTGGGCATTTTGAATTGCCAAATTTCTACATGAATGCTATGGTAAGAATGCCTGAAGTTGGCGAACTAAAACGAGATGACTTTGTCGGTGTTGAGAGAATGTTTACCGGCCACTTTCATAAAAGACAAGAGCATAAAAACATAACCTATATTGGTAATGCATTTCCGCACAATTACGCAGATGCCGGAGACGATGATCGTGGCGTAATGATACTAGAGTGGGGCAAGGAATCTAAGTACATTGCTTGGTCGGATGCGCCTAAGTATCGAAAGTTTTTGTTAAGCAATTTGTTAGATAATCCTGACGAACTGTTAAAGAAGAATATGTATTGCCGTGTAGAACTTGACATTGATATTAGTTACGAAGAAGCAAACTTTATTAAAGAACAATTTATGCCTATGTATGAACTTAGAGAACTAAGTCTTATGCCCGGAGCATCAAGCGAAGAACACGCACAAGATTTTGAAGGAGAAGTTAACTTTGAAAGTGTAGATAGTATTGTAACATCACACTTAACACAACTAGAAAGCACTGCCTACGACAATCAATTAATGTTAGATATATACCGAAACCTATGATAAAGCCTGTTATTATACACTATCCAAGTGGTGGATTTGGAAACTATATCAACGTACTCGTTAGCATGTGTTTTAACGCTATAGATACTCCGGAGAAAGATTTTAAATTCAGCGCAGATGGTAACAGCCACGACTTTCCAAAATCAACCTGGTATCATTACGAGGATAATATAAAACTTTTTAGAGATGATATATTGCTAGTGGACAGCGGCATTGATAAAGATTACATAGAACCCATAACTGAAAGATTTCCAAACAGTCCTATAATTAGGATGTGTATTGACGAGCAAAGTAAAAGTATTGTAACACAAACCTGCAGATATAAAGCAGAAGGAAAACAATTTATATTTGATGGTGAGTGGTGGGAAAAAAGAGAACAGTACACGCTAATGTATCACTATGGCAAAGAAAACAACGACTACTATATTAACAACTTTAAACCATTAGACGGGTGTACTAACATTAACATAAGTGATTTGTTTGTAAACTTTGATAAAGTGTTAGGGCAGTTGTCAACAGTAGTTGGTTCTTACGATAAAGACAAAGCATACGAGCTTCACAACGGCTTCTTAGAATCAAACAACAGATATCATAAAGCCGAAGAACTAGTTAATATAGTACAGGACGCATTAGAAACAAAAAATCATGTTAAGTTAGACGATTATAGTTTGCATGATCAAGGATACTTGCTCTTTTGGCTCGAAAGAAAGTATAATATTAAAGAAATACCTCCGTACGACTACAGAGAATGGTTCAAACACACGAAAGAAATTGAAACTTGTTTAAAATTAATACGTTAACAGTAAAAAACTTTATGAGCGTGGGGAATCAAACTCAGGCTATCGACTTTGACCGTAAAGACTTAACTCTTGTGCTTGGTGAAAATTTAGATCAAGGAGGTGACGACTCAGGCGCTAGAAATGGCACGGGTAAAACCACAATCATTAATGCATTGAGTTATGCTCTTTACGGTCAAGCGTTAACAAGCATTAAGCGTGATAATCTTGTTAATAAAACTAATAGCAAGAATATGATAATCACCGTTGAATTCGAAAAGGACGGAATCGAATATAGAATTGAACGAGGACGAAAACCTAACGTTTTAAAGTACTACGTAGCAAATCAACTTGATGACTTTACAGAAGAACAACAAGGCGATAGTAGGGAAACACAAAAAGAAATTGATCGCATGTTAGGCATGGGTCACGAAATGTTTAAACATCTAGTGGCACTTAACACATACACGCAACCATTCCTTAGTTTAGGAGTTAACGATCAACGTGCTATTATTGAACAGTTACTAGGCATTACAATGCTTAGTGAAAAAGCAGAAGCACTAAAAGAACAGAACAAAAACACAAAAGATATGATTACTGAAGAAGAGTATCGTATCAAAGCAATACAAGAAGCAAATATTAAAATTGAAGAACAAATCGAAGGCCTAAAGCGTCGACAAAAAATGTGGGATACAAAACATAAAGAAACAGTTACCGAACTAAAAACTGCGATAGATGATTTAAGTCATGTTAATATTGAATTTGAACTTACTGCCCACACAGATCTTGCACAATGGACAGAACAAAATAATACACAAGAGCAATTACAGAAAGATATTGCGGCTGTAGAATCTCAAATTACACGAGCAAATAGAGATGTTGAACGCACTAAAAAAGCATTAAATGCATCACAAGACGGAACATGTAGCCAATGCGGACAAGACATTGATCATTTAAAAAGTCACAAAGAACATGTTACTAAATCGGAGAATGAATACAATGAATCAAATAATTTCCTTGGAGAGTTACAGACAGCGGCAGAGGAACTTAAAGGGAAACAAGAAACCTTACCCGCTTTTCCTAAAACTTTCTACGACACTGTTGATGAAGCCCACGGACACAAATCTACATTGGCAACTTTGGAAGCACAACTACAAAGTAAACAAAGTGAAAGTGACCCTTACTCCGATCAAATTGTAGAAATGCAAGAAGCCGCTGTTGAAGAAGTTAGTTTTGATATAATTAACGAACTATCTAGAGTACGTGATCATCAAGAATTTTTGCTAAAACTACTAACTAATAAAGATAGTTTCATACGTAAAAGAATTATTGAACAAAATTTAAGTTTCCTTAACAAGCGACTAACTTATTACTTAGAACGCATGGGTTTACCTCATACTGTTAAATTTATGAATGATCTAAGTGTAGAAATACAAGAACTCGGAAGAGATTTAGATTTTGATAATTTATCACGTGGCGAGCGTAACAGACTTATTCTTAGCCTAAGTTGGGCATTTAGAGATGTTTGGGAAAACCTCTATCAGCCAATTAACTTACTGTTTATTGATGAACTAGTAGATAGTGGCATGGATAGTATTGGTGTTGAAAGTGCTATTGGTGTTCTTAAGAAAATGAGTAGAGAACGTAATAAAAGTATTTGGCTAGTAAGTCATAAAGATGAGTTAGCAAGTCGTGTAAATAATATACTAAAGGTTATTAAAGAAAATGGCTTTACAAATTATGATACCGACACGGAGATAGTATAAATGCTAGACCTAGTTATAGTAAACGTGCCTTACATGTTTATTAACAATCCGCCTCTTGCTGGTGCAGTGCTTAAATCTTGTGTAGAAGAACAGGGATTTAATGCTAAATCTATGGATTACAATATTGATTTTGTAAATCATCCTGTTGCTACTAATGATATAGTTTTATGGTTACAGAAGGAAGATAGCCCTCCCCAAGCAGAGAATTATATTAATTTTAAAAACTGGGTTAAAGAATGCGCTAAAGAAATTTTAAGTCAACAGGCTAGATGGATAGGTATAAGCATCTTTACTAAGGATAGCCAACTTGCTTGTGAAGAATTTGTTGTAGCTCTAAAAGACCTTGATCCAAATTGTCAAATAGTTTTGGGCGGAATGGGTCAAGAGGATAGACGCAACCAATGGGGAGCTCGCTGGATAGATTTAATGTGGAATAGCGGAATTGTTGACAGCGTGATTGCAAGGGAAGCAGAGAAAGAAGTTGTAGAACTACTTAAACACGACAAAAAAGAATTTGTACAAGCCCCACAATTAACTGTAGAGGAACTAGATAATCTTCCTGTGCCTAATTTCGATGATTACAACCTTGATTTGTATGGTGATTTAGATCCTTATTCGACCGAGGAAACAATCAGTATGCCTATTACAGGAAGCAAGGGGTGTGTTAGGAAGTGTACATTTTGTAATGTAGCGTCTTTCTGGCCAAAATATAGACAACGGAACGGGCACAATATAGGAAAAGAGATTATAGATCTATATAACAAATACGGAATAAATTATTTTAAATTTACAGATAGTTTAATTAACGGCAGTCTTAAAGATTTTCGTTTAATGAACGAATATATAACAGATAGAATGCCCAATACTATTTCATATAAAGGGCAATTTATATGCAGACCGGCACGTCATATGCCTGATAGAGATTACGATCTTATGCGTTCTGCAGGTTGCAAACTAGTACAAATAGGAATGGAAAGTGGTAGTGAAGCAGTACGAGATCACATGGGGAAAAAGTTTACTAACAGTGATATTGAGCGAACAACATATTCTTTAGCAGATCAAAAAATTAGACAGCAATGGTTTATATTTGTAGGGTATCCTACAGAAACAGATGCCGACTTTGAAGAAACCCTTGCAATGGTAGAAAAATTTGGTCATTTAGGTAAACAAAATTTACTTAATATTATCCCTACTGGAACTTATATGACACTAGATAACACTCCTATTACATCTCCGGAGATGATGCATGATCTAGGTATATACATGGATGATAATAAAGCCTGGCAAACCTATCATTGGGCAAGTACCAAATATCCCGACAATACATTTGAGGTAAGAGCGGATAGGTTTGAAAAACTAGTAAATCTTTGTAAAAAACTAGGTGTTATTACAGAATTTGAGAACACCGTAGACAAACATCTTGTTATTATTAAATCTGCTCTTTCGGAGAATGTTCAGGTTGCGTGATCAACTACAAATTACACTCGAACCTATAGTAAAAAAAGAAAAGGTTCCATTGATTGATCTATGTGTTAATGATAGTGTTCAGCGAATAGAGTTGAGTAGTTTACAAATACATGACATAGTTTTGCCTTATAGAAACAATGTTATCAGCATTAATTTTTTAAACAAACATCCAAAAGACACTGTAGTTAAGGATGATAGAATTGTAGAAGATCTAGCAGTAATGTTACAGGCTGTAAATTTTAAAAATTTCCAGTTTCATCCATATCTTAAACATATTAGTGAGTACAGAAAACACACTGGAGAATTAGTAGAAGATACAAATGGGTTTATGGCATTTACAGGAAGATTAGAAATAAAAATACAAACTCCGCTTTTTATTACAGCAAAAGAACTTAGCATACTAAAAGGTTAATGATTCATTTTTGCAATACTTTAAAGCCAAGACGTATATATAAAAGTATGCCATGGCTTTACCAAGAACAAAAGTTGGAAGAATTACCGGAGGATTGTGTAGGCTTTGTTTATATAATCACAAATACAACTAACAACAGAAAATACATTGGCAAAAAACTGGCACGATTTAAGAAAACAAAACCACCCCTCAAAGGCAGAAAAAACAAACGGCGCACTACTGTAGAATCAGACTGGCGCGATTATTATGGCTCATCAGACACATTAACGGCAGACATAGAACAAATTGGCACAGAACACTTCAAACGTGAGATACTCTACTATTGTTACAGCAAGGGAGAGTGTAGTTACATTGAAGCAAGAGAACAATTTAGGCACCGTGTTTTAGAATCAGATGAATGGTACAACGGACATATACGTGTTCGAGTTCATCAGAGTCAAAAGATACTAACAGAATCTAACAAATAGGCTTATATAGCAACCCTAAATCAACGCCTTGAGACTGCATTTGCGGTTGGAACTGGCGAGTTGCGGGCAAAAATTACTCTAGAAAACCCTTTAGCACTAGGAACGAGGCGAGGGATAGCGTAGAAATACGTGATATCGACGTAGGTTGGGAAAGGTCAGAACCCATAGAGTAGCCAAAAATACCTACTTCCGGATGCTGGATAAACGACGGTAATGTCACCAGAATCGACGGAACCTTGGATTGGTTCCGTCTGACTGAAACACTTTGGTAATATCAATAAAAGAGAATATAACACGAACGTAAGTGAGTGTTAGATGAACGAAGTTCATCTTTTGTAGTCGACAGAGTATAAAATTGTAATATAATAGTATTATAGTTGTTTGGAAGTAGTTTAAATAACTTACCCTCCAAATGATGAGGTAGGAAAATATATATGAACAAACGTGAAATTGTTGAAGTGCAAGCAAAGTTCTTAGAATTTTGTGATGCATGTATAAAATTAGGTTATACGTTCGATTATGGAAGTAGGATCGAATTACATCATTCCAGCGAAACTAGGCATAGTGTGGGTGGGAAGGTAACATTAGATCCAACGGAGTTTGTTGAGAGAACAGAGACTACCGAAAACTAACTAGAAAAAATTCATTCCAGTCTTCTTCGTGGTCTCAAGGTTTGACTCGATTATCTCATCAATTAACTTGAGATCGCTAAACGACATCGAAAGGGCTTCTGCGTAATTTATACCGCCTCTCATATACCAACACAGTTCTAATAATCTCTTTTTAATTTTTGTAACTTCTTTATCAAAACTATCTAAGTAACCGATAATTTCTTCAAGTGAAGTTAAGGTTAAGAGGCGGATCCGAAAAAATTTGCTTGATCAAATGTAAATGGTGATACATATTGATGCTGGCATTCTGGACAAGTTGTTGGTATATTTTTAGCAGGAATTCCTTCGTCTATAAGTTGTTGGTGCTTTTTAAGTTCGTCAAATATTTTTCTATCACAGTTTTCCACAAAGTCGTCGATTAACGTTTGATCAACTACACGCTCACCGTCTGGTGTTTCGATGTATTCTATACTACCTGCTATATTCCTAACTGTATTCATTGTCATACTTTTAAGAATCTCATTGAACTTTTCTTGTTTTTGGTATTCGTCAATTTCAGTATTGCTGATAGTTGTTATTAGTCTTTGTTGTTCAAATTCATCTAAACTTTGAGCAGTCATTGCTCGATATGTAATTGGCTTTACTTTAATCTTTAGTTCTTTAAATGCTGTCTGCTTTTCGAAGCCAGATGCATCAACAGTTAGACCTAAAAAGTCTTTAAGATCAATTTCGTAGTTATTAATCTCTTGACATGACGGGCATGTACTGTTATACTCCATCATTTCGCCATAACTAGCAACACGAATTGCTATTAAACATAAGTCAACATCTAAAATAGGCATATCCCAACCATTTTTAATATTTGGAATACAACTTTGAAAAACATCAACAACACCTTGGCCGTTCATTAGGGCATCTGGTGTGTTTAATATTAATTCGTCTCGAGTACTCATTGGGTAAACAGGATATTGATCATTCTCAGTTCTTTCTAAAGAACCTTCTTTCCAATACTCGCCCTTGCTAGGGAGTTCAATATAAATTGTTGGTTGCCTCATATACTTTGAAAGAGGATTAGAAACAAAATTTGACT
>MDTB01028269.1_pt1 | contig 12432 bp, 10 predicted proteins | sample 811161 | NCBI WGS metagenome assembly MDTB01 (sample SAMN05326650, study PRJNA326480) | marine metagenome | isolation source: seawater | place: Mediterranean Sea | collected 2009 | reverse complement strand
AGCACCTATTTTAGATAAATTGCCAGTGCTTGCAATAACTGCTCAAAGATTTAACTTATTAAAGCAACCTGCAAGTATAAGTCGTAATCTTTTAGACTGGGGAGTTTATTATCAAGAACCAGGTTTTATTAAATACTTGCAAGGTGCAAAGAGAGTCTTAAAACAAAGAAATATATTATTAAAACAACGCGCGCCTAAATCTCAAATCCTTGCCTGGGACAAAAGCTTAATACAACTATCTGCTAAAATAGATAAATTACGAGATAAATATTTTCAAGAATTATTGAATATTATGCAAACAGAGATTAAGCACGCTTTCCCAGACATACCTATACAAATTAAATATTATCGCGGCTGGAATAAAGATACTGATATCGCACAAATATTACAAAAAAATCTTGAATATGACTTAAACTCTGGTTATACACACGCTGGAGTACATCGCGCAGATATTAAAATAAGTGTCCATGGGCAAAATGCGACTCAAATTCTCTCTCAAGGGCAACAAAAAACCCTAGTATCTCTATTATTACTAGCCCAAGCCACCTTATTTTCTAAGCACCAAGCGAGGCCATGCATATTATTACTTGATGATCTAAACAGCGAGCTAGATAAGAATAATCTGAAAAAACTATTAAAAGCTCTACTCATGCAAAAGCATCAATTAATCCTAACTGCTATTAGTGAGGATCAGCCTATAATTAAATTGCTAAATGAGTTATTGCAAGACAAAGATGCTATGGAGATTATTGCTATTGATAAAGAAATTCATGAGATTGCCGCGCTGCGAACCTAATAACTGCCTAAGCATATTGAAGGTTGGTTATATCATAGATATACAATATAATTAATTAAAGTTAAATCTGAGTAAGGTTAAATATGAATACAAATATATTAGGCACCACAAAAAACAACCCTGTATTAATTTTCTTCTCATTAATGTTATTTTGCGTTGTAATGTGGATAGATTTTTTTGGCGTCGGCGTTGCCTTACCACTAATTGCTAGCGAATTTTCTGTAAGCATAAATGCTGTCCATTGGTTAGTTACTTTATATGCAATAGGATATGTTGGATTCATCATTACAGCCACTAGATTAGCAGATAAGTTCGGGCGCAAAAATTTATTTTTAAGTCTCATTATTTTATTTTTATTCGCATCTATTCTAGTAGGGTTTGGCACTAAATTTTGGATCATACTTTTAGGTCGGATATTACAAGGAGTATCAGCAGGATCTTTAATAGTCATGATTATCTCATTTATTACATATATGTTTGAGGGAGAACAAAGAACAAATTGGATTGGCTGGCTTATGGGGATGTCAGGGATAGGCATGGCATTAGGGCCAATTATATGTGGCATTTTAGTGAATTATTTTTCTTGGCGAAGCTTATTTTATATCAATATTCCTATAGCTATTATAGTCTTTATAATAAGCTTAATTGGGCTGCCAAATGATACTAAATCAGATAAACAAATATCTTTTGATATCCCTGGCATGATATTAATTTGCATTTCTATATCTAGCTTTGCTTTAGTATTATCAGAAGAGTCTAATTGGGGAGCGCTTAGCAATAAGTCAATCATAACTCATATTATCTGGGTAGTTGCCTTACTTGCATTTTGCTGGGCAGAGTCTATTCAAAAAAATCCATTAATTCATGGCAAATTTTTTAAATATCCAAATTTTTTAGTGGCAAATTTAATCGGCGTGTGTATTTATTTTGGCTTAACCTCTTGGATGGTGTTATCCAGTGTCTATTATGCAAGCATTTTAAAATTCACACCTATGCAGGTTGGATTTACTTTTATTCCGTTTGGTGTTGCTTGCTTCATAACTAATTTGTTTATCCCGAAAATTAATCAAAAAATATCTGCTAAGTCTGGTATTCTGCTTGGCATATTTATTTATGTGATATCTTTTACATGGCTTGCTACCTCAATTTACTTTAATTGGAATATAGTTTTAATTGCTCTAGGAGCAATAGGTTTAGGTGCAGCGTTTACAATCACAAACACTTTAACTATTCCACTAGCCCTTGCATTCTTTCAAGCTAGTGAGATTAATATAGGCTCAGGAATGGTTCAAATGTTCAGATGGATCGGAGCCGCTTTAGGTGCACCAATAATGAGTTACGTTTTTCTCAAAAACTCTACTTTATTAGGCCAAGCACATGGTCTGACTGTGAGTTTTAGTATAGTAGCTTTGATTTTCTTAAGTGTTTTTATCATGAGCATTGTGTTTTTAATAAAACCTGGTTCTTGATAATAAACTCCCCAGTCTAAAAGATTACGCCTTATACTTGCAGGTTGCTTTAATAAGTTAAATCTTTGAGCAGTTATTGCAAGCACTGGCAATTTATCTAAAATAGGTGCTTGCGAATTTAAATTTTCATGGTCTAACCTACGCTTAGTATTGCCTGCTGATGATTTTGCCAGTCCAATCAAATGGGTATTATTATTATTATTATTATTTAATTTAGCGAATATGGTAAATTCAGATTCACCTATATTTATTAAAGGGTTTATTTGTCTAGTATTAAAACTATAACCTCGACTTAGCGTATATATAGCTTCTAAAATTGATGTTTTGCCAGAGCCATTTTTTCCTGCAATTACAGTAATATTACTAAACTTTATTTTGAAATTATTAAACTTTCTAAAATTAGTTAGGATTAACTCTTGGATTTGCATTTTTAATATATCATCTCTATTCTTAACATATAGGCCTGTTTTATATTAGGGTTAAATAATGTTAAACAAAAGAAATAAAGTATCAACTTATTTGCTAACTATTTTATTTCTGGCCTTTATAGTACGATTTTTATTGGCATATAATTTTTATGCTATTTGGTATTGAGATCAATTATATCAAATATTAGAGCTAGCACATCGGCTTGTTTTTAATAGAGGATTTTTAGTTTTGGAATGGGATTCAGGTATAAGATCTTGGTTATATCCTGGTTTTTTAGCTGCAATTCAAGTTAATGGATCTAGTAGTCTTGGCATATCTAAAATTAATCTAATAATTGCACCAAAAAATAAATTATTTTTAGTCGGAGAAGCTATTTATTGTGATAATAAGTTTTGTGCTTATGCTTTTCCTAATAAAATATCTTATATACAATATTATCTTTGGAATATCTTTCCTTTTTATATTTAAAAGATATTTCAAGCTCACTTTACGCACTTAACTTAAAAGTAGTGGTTGCGAGTAGGATAACAGCCAATACGGCAAGCTTGCGCAATGTGAGTATCTATTTTGTAAAACTATTTTATACAGCGCTCGCTTGTGCTATTATTATGTTGTTTTAATGCACTAAATTATCGTTACGAAAAAATAGTTAATGTGTTCTCAGTTAATTTTAATTTTTAATTAATAATATTATTTAAAGGGGCTTTTAATGAACTTACATGAGTATCAAGGTAAAGAAATATTCGCAAAATATGGTTTACCAGTATCAAAGGGATATGCTGTTGATAATGTTGCAGACGCAATGACAGCGTGTGATGAAATAGGTGGCGATAACTGGGTAGTGAAAGCTCAGGTTCATGCTGGAGGCAGAGGTAAAGCTGGTGGAGTAAAGTTAGTTAAAACTAAAAAAGAAGTAGAAGATTTTGTTAATAAAATGATGGGCACAAGATTAGTGACTTATCAAACAGATGAAAACGGGCAACCAGTAAGTAAGATTTTAATTGAAGCATGCACAGATATAGCAAAAGAGTTGTATTTAGGAGCAGTGATTGATCGCGCAACTCAGCGTATAGTTTTTATGGCATCTACTGAAGGTGGAGTCGAAATTGAAAAAGTAGCAGAAGAAACTCCTGAGAAAATTTTTAAAATTATAGTAGATCCTCTAGTTGGAGCGCAGGCTTTTCAGGCACGTGAAATAGGTTTTAAATTAGGTTTAAATCCACTTCAGATTAAGCAATTTGTTAAAATTTATCTTGGTCTAGCCAAAATGTTTATTGATGAAGATTTATCTTTAATTGAAGTTAACCCGTTAGTTATAACTAATGATGGGAATTTGCATTGTTTAGATGCAAAATTAAACATTGATGATAATGCATTATATAGACATCCTGCTCTATCAGATATGCGTGATTTGACTCAAGAAGATGAGCGTGAGCAATTAGCTGCTAAGTGGGATTTAAGTTATATAGCTTTAGATGGAGATATCGGCTGTATGGTTAATGGAGCAGGCTTGGCCATGGCAACTATGGATTTAATTAAGCTGCATGGCGGTAACCCTGCTAATTTCTTAGATGTGGGCGGCGGTGCTACTAAAGAGCGAGTTATCGAAGCCTTTAAGATTATTTTATCTGATAGTAGTGTAAAAGGTGTATTGGTTAATATTTTTGGTGGTATCGTTCGTTGTGATATGATTGCCAATGGAATTATAGGTGCAGTAGCTGAAGTTGGAGTGAATGTTCCAGTTGTAGTACGTTTAGAAGGTACTAATAGTGAGCTAGGATCTAAAATTTTATCTGAAAGTGATTTAAATATTATTGCTGCAGAAAGTTTTGATCATGCTGCACAAACTATTGTTAATGCTGTTAAGAAGTAAATATTGCACGAATTTTAGGAGATTTAAATATGAGTATTTTAGTAAATAAACAAACTAAGTTAATCGTGCAAGGTTTTACCGGTAAGCACGGAACGTTCCATTCAGAACAAATGATCGATTATGGCACAAACCTTGTAGGTGGAGTGACTCCTGGTAAAGGTGGTCAGCAGCACTTAGATCGCCCTGTATTTAATACAGTACAAGATGCAGTTGATCAAACACAAGCTGATGCAAGCGTAATTTATGTACCAGCAGCTTTTTGTAAAGACTCTATTATAGAAGCGGTAGATGCAGGTATTAAGTTAATAGTTTGTATTACAGAAGGTATTCCTACTTTAGACATGTTATATGTTAAAAAATATGTTGATGATAGTGAATCTAGACTAGTTGGACCTAACTGCCCAGGAGTGATTACTCCAGGTGAATGTAAAATTGGAATTATGCCTGGACATATCCATAAACCAGGTAAAGTTGGAATTGTTTCTAGATCTGGAACTTTAACTTATGAAGCTGTTCATCAGACTACTAACCTTGGTTTTGGTCAGAGCAGTTGTGTTGGAATAGGGGGTGATCCTATACCTGGAACAAACTTTATTGATGTGTTAGATTTATTTCAAAAGGATGACAAAACAGAAGCTATTATAATGGTTGGTGAAATCGGTGGTAGTGCTGAAGAAGAAGCTGCTGCATTTATTAAATCTAATGTTACTAAACCTGTAGTATCTTATATTGCGGGTGTTACAGCCCCAGCTGGAAAGCGTATGGGGCATGCTGGTGCAATTATATCTGGTGGAAAAGGTACAGCGGCAGATAAGTTTGCGGCTTTAGAATCTGCTGGAGTTTGTACTGTTAAATCCCCAGCTGCGATGGGAGATGCATTGAAAGAAGTTGCTGGATGGTAATGTAATATTTGTTTTTTTAAATTAAGTAAAGTACAAATTAAGTAAAGTAAGTCCAGTACATTAAGCCAAGTGCAATGATAGAATAAGTTATACCACCAATTTTATTAATTGTACTGGCGAGTTTTTTATTATGCTTAGCTACTCTGGAGTTAATTGAAGTTAGTATTAGAGTTGCGCATAGCATAATAATATAAGTGATCTGTAGTATATCTATGCGTTGCAAGTATGCACTTGGAGGCAGAAGTTTGAAAGTGGTGATTTCACTGCCTACTACAGCGAATACAGATGCTGAGATTAGGGCAATTCTTGACCTGACATCTTTGTTTGTTAAAAGAAATACGCATAGAGTCAATAGTATAGAAAGTTGTAACATTCCATAAATTTGGAATATAAGTCGTATATTATTTCTAGTTAGATCTAAATTAAACTCTGCTGTCGAGAAATATGAATATTCTTCTGTTTTATCTATCTTATTATCTATCTTATTATCTATCTTATTATTTGTATTATTATTTATAGTATCATCGCCTGAGAATGCACTATTATATTTTTTATAAGTAGCCTTGAACGTATTGTTTCCTATTATCCATCCAGGTAGCTTAATGTCATTGTCTATATATGATTTTTTTTGTATGATTTCAAATACCATTTGGTCAGTATTATAGTTCATACTTTCTATTTTTATAGATATAGATTCCTTATCTTTTGGAAATTTATAAAAATCCCAGTCTTGCTCAAAAGTACCTTGAAATTTATATATATACTTAACTTTACCATCAGGTAGTATGCTTTTTTGTTTACTAAGAATTTTTACGTTTTCGGCTGCGTTTGTGAAGTCTATTGAAGGATCTACTCTATCATTTGGAAAGATAAACCAGGCCCAAAAAGCCAAATCTGCTTCTTTATTTTTGTCATTTAAGTTGATTATATGTGTTACATATATTCCAGCTTTGACTTTAATTGAGTTAGTTTTAGTATTATTTGAATAACTTAAGTTAGATAATAGGCATAGCATTATACAAAATAACGCAATTATATAAATTATATAGAAATTCAGCTTTTTAATCATAATCATAGCTTAAAATATAAGTAATATTATAATCTTAATTTAATTTTAGCATATATTACTAAATTTTAAATTTTGAGTGTTTATGTTAAATATACATCATATCTTATAGTTTTACCTTTAACTTGATAGTTTGGTAAGTACTTATTATCTAGAGAAATGATAGGAGCAGATTTAGCTCGTTTAATAATAACCCTTTTTTTTAGCATGCTTTAAAGCAGTTATAAATAAATGATTTAGCTCAGATTCAGATGGCGCAGGGCATATATCATGTAGCCATTGCATTGATTTTTTTACAGCGCCTTTAAAGCTGTTATTAGTAAACATGGGGTCGAGATAGATAATATCTGCAGGAGGTAAAGTTTTTATTAAATCGCATGCATTTGCTTTAAATAATTTCATCCTGGAGCAAGTATTATATATATTTTGATTTGTTAGGCAATGATCTAATCCATCTTGTAATAATATATTAATTAGATGATTTTGTTCTATAAGAGAGATTTTTGCGTTAGGCTCAGCTGTTGCTAATAAAAAGCTATCTATACCCAATCCTGCAGTAGCATCTATAATATGAGTCGGGTGAGTTTTGTGCCCAAGAGCTTTTATAAGCAAATCCGATTTACTAAGTTCATCACACCTTTTTTGTATTTTAGGGGAATTGAAATTTACGGTTATACCAGTCTCGCACCAGGTTTCATAATGCATAATAAAGTTAATAAGATTATCTTGGGAGTTTTTTATTAAGCTGCGTATTTTAGAGTTACTAGCTTTAGTTTTGCTAAGTTGAGTGCTATTTTGATTTTGAATAATAATAAAAGGATTATCTTTAAGTAAAGATATTAGGCTTTGTAGATCAGATATGTTGGTGCAGCTAGTTTGATTTGTTAATTTATTATTTTTTGGTAGGTTAATTTGTTGTATGTGAGTTGTATTGGTTGATGTATTAATTAGTAAATAGTATTGCATACGCACTCTCTTGATATTTATTTAATATTATACTTGCTTGCTTGCTAATATCATTGTTATATTTGGCGCAAATATATTAGATTATAAATAAAAATATAAATAAAAATATAAATAAAAATTAAGAGTTTTAAATTATGGAGCTACATTTAACAAAGCTACAGATAGCAGGGTTAGTTATAATTTTAATGATGTTAAGCTTAATAACAGCAATTTCAGTTGATATGTATTTACCAGCTATGCCTAGTATTAAAGATAGTTTTCATACCTCAGAGAAAATGGTTCGACTTAGTTTGGTAATATTTATGATAGGAGGTGCATTTGGTCAGCTTTTTTACGGACCATTTTCAGACAAATATGGGCGCAAACCAGTCATTATAGTTGGTTTATTTATTTATTTATTCGCAACTGTTTTATGTATTACTGTAAATAGTATTAATTGGTTTTTATTCGCCAGAATCTTACAAGCACTTGGCTGCTGTAGTGCAATAGTTACAGCTTTTGCAATAGTTAGAGATTATTTTGAAGGTGAACAAATGGCAAAAGTTATTGCATATATTAGTGCAGTAATTATAGTATCTCCTACTTTGGCGCCTTTGGTCGGCTCTTTACTTTTATCCCAATTTAATAATAACTGGCATAGCATTTTTATTTGTTTAGGAGTATTTGGTTTTATTTCATTATTATTAGTTGTTTTTTGTTTACAGGAGAGCAATAAACATAAGCATACTAATCCATTAAATTTGGCTGTTATTTTTAAGGATTATTTTTCTATTTTTAAATCATGGAGATTTTTAGGTTTTACTATGGCTAATTCTGTGATATTTGGCAGTTTTTTATTATATATAACAGAGTCGCCATTTATTTTAATGGGGTATTTTAAAGTTAATGCTACTGATTATGCATTTTACTTTGGTTTAATTGCTATAGGCTTAATGCTAGGTAGTGTAACTGTATCTAGATTAGTGAAGAAATATTCTAATAGATTAATATTATTAACAGGAGCGAGCCTAGTTATTTTTGGAAGCTCTTTGTTGTTAAAATTATCTGGGGATAATGAGATATTTACAAAGCTACCTGTTTACTTAAAATTTTTAGCGCCGATGATTATTATAAGTATGGGAGTTGGTTTAGTAGGTCCGTGTGCTATTGCATGTGCCTTGCAGCCTTTTGAAAAAAATGCCGGCAGCGCATCTGCTTTTATAGGATTTTTAAGATTTTTAACCGCATCTAGCATAGTTGCCTGCATAGATTATATTTTTGATATAACTCCTATGGTTTTAGGAGGAGTATTTTTGGTGTTTTCAGTGTTATGCTTTTTCTTGGTTAAGAAGGTATTGAAGTAATAAATTAACTGCTCGCCCAGTTCCACCTTTTTCTCCCATTGCAGTTCCTGCTATATCAAGATGCGCCCAATTATCACAATCACCAATAAAAGATGCTAAATATTGAGCTGCTGTCATGCTGCCCGCAGTTCTATCTCCACAGTTTTTTAAATCTGCAAAGTGACTTTTGAGTGGTTTGATGTAATCAGGATGTAGTGGTAATTGCCAAGCTAAATCTTGTGATTCTACGCCAGCTTGTAATAATTGTGCAGCAAGATCATCATTGTTACTAAATAATCCTGTATAGTCATGCCCTAGAGCTATGATAATAGCTCCAGTAAGAGTAGCAAGATCTATCATTGCTTTAGGAGAATACTTTTGGTTAGCATAGCTTAGTGTATCACATAAAATAAGTCGGCCTTCGGCATCAGTATTAGTAATTTCTACCATTTTTCCATCATAACTTTTGATAATATCAGATGGCCGGTATGATCTTGCATCAGGCATATTTTCAACAGTTGGCACTAAAACCCTTAAGTTGATTTTAAGATTTAATTCAGCGCAGGCTTGTAGTGTTGAAATAACGCTTGCAGCTCCACACATATCAAGGTGCATTCCTAGCATGCTTCCTGCACCTTTTAAGCTAAGCCCCCCTGAGTCAAAGGTGACGCCCTTACCAATTAAAATAATAGGATCATCGTTTTTGCAGGATGGATGAGTGTAGTGAAAATCAATTAATTTTGCTGGAGTTTCACTTCCTTGTCCTACAGATACTAGGCAGAACATTCCCATTTTCCTTAACATAGCATCTTCTAATATTTTAATTGTTATTGAGCTATGCTTTTTAGCTAACTGTTTGCTTATATATGCAAGATACATAGGGTTACATATATTTGGTGGAGTATTGCCTAGATCACGGCATAATTTAATTGCATTATTGGCTGCATTAGAAATTTTAATTTGTTTTGCTATAATATTTTTATGCTCTAAAAGAGTATTAGATGTATAAATTACAAAATCAAAAATATCATTTTTCTCTTGAGAGTTAGATTTATTTTTATCTGATTTAAATTGATCAAAACAATATTCTAATTTTTGCTGAAGCTGTGCGCATGCATTGATATGAGATTTTATTATAAGTTTTTTATAATTTTCTTGTGTTTCTTTATTATTTTTATTTTTTTTAGATAGGTTGCTTTTATTATTTAGAGACTCATCAATAAACACAGCTAAATCTATATAAATATTTTTTATATTACTATGATTATCTTTAATGTATTTAGTTGCAGATAAAATATTTTGATAAATAGTCTCTTCAAAAAGAGTTTTAATATTTGGTTGAGAACTTAACTTCTTAGAATTATTTATTAATAATATTTTAGCATTACATTTTGGCGGGTTTAAATGTAATAATATATATTTAAAATAACTTTTTATATCAGAGTGTTTTAAATATTCGTTTATATATTTTAAATTTTCTGCGCTTAAAATATTTGAGTTTAATATATTAGACTTTTCTTTATCAGAGGATTTGTTATAAAACAAAATTACGGTATCATTTTTGTTTAAGTCTATTTTAGATGCTTGTTTTTTTAAGATTAAAGACATTCTATGCTCTCCGTACTTTTTCAATATTGTTTGATGCTTACTTGATTTAATTTATATTATATATATTTAATTATAGAGGATTATATAGAGTATTTTGTGAATTTTTGATATATTTAAGATCATTGTTTTATGTGTAGCCAATAATTTTTAGGAGAATATACATATATGATTATAATTGGAGTAGCTGGAGCATCAGGGTCTGGTAAAAGTTTATTGGCTAGTAAATTAAGTGATAAATTAGGGTCTGATAAAGTCGCAGTAATTTCTGAGGATAGTTATTATAAAAATCATGCGAGTTTAAGCTTTGAGCAAAGAAGCTTGTTAAATTTTGATCATCCAGATGCATTTGAGCATACTTTATTAGTAGAACATTTAAAATCTCTTAAGCAAGGTAAAAGTATTAATGTTCCCTCGTATGATTATACTACTCATTCAAGAAAAAATGATGCTGATAGTTTTTGTACTCAAATTACTCCAGATCATAAAATTATTTTTTTAGAAGGGATTTTAGTTTTTCATGATAAGAGCGTGAGAGATTTATTAGATATTAAAATTTTCGTAGATACTGACCTTGATTTAGCATTTATTAGACGCTTACGCAGAGATGTAGCACAGCGAGGTAGAAGTATGGAATCTGTGTTGTCTCAATACGAACATACAGTTCGCCCTATGTATTATAAGTTTATTGAACCTTCAAAAAAATATGCAGATATTAATGTTCCTCGTGGTGGCAAGAATGAGATCGCCATTGAAATGATATCGGCAAAAATGAGAGATTTTTTAATAGGAAATACTTATAGTTAATATTTTTAGCTCAAATTAAAGATATAAACGTAAGTATTTTATTTCAAATAACTTTTTATTTATGTCAGTAAAAAGTTTCATAAAAGCATGACAAATAAATTTTTAATGGTTATAATCCGGAAAAATATATTTTTTTGATGACTATTGGGGGCCTTTTATGAGTAATAGTTCATTTCTCATTCGTATTCATGCATCAATTATAGTTTTAGTTGGTTCTTTGTTTTTTTTCTATGGATTTGGATTAAATAATATATTTAATGTTCTAGAACCATATTTATCTAAGCAGTATAATTTAACTCCGATGGAAGTGGGTTTAGTTTCTAGTTTATACTTTTATGCAAATATATTATTTTTAATTCCAGCTGGCTTATTACTAGATAGATATCCTCCTAAAACTATAATATTGTTTGCTATGAGCATATGCACTTTAGGTGCGTACATGCTTGCCAGCCCAATATTTGGCTCAGGATCAGAGACTGGCAGTTTATCTAATGTTATAATTGGCAGATGCTTGATGGGAGCAGGTAGCGGCTTTTGTTTTAGCGGTAGCATGCGGATTGCTGTAAATTGGGTTAAGCCTGAAAAAATGGGAATTGCATCAGGCTTTATAGTCACCATGGGTATGCTTGGAGGTTACTCAGTTCAAGGTCCGTTAAGTGGTTTAATAACTAGTTTTGGTTGGGTAGGAGCTGTAAAGTATGTAGCATTATTAGGTGTGTTAATTATATTATTAATGTTAATTATTCTTAAATCATCACCTAAATCAGCTAAATCATCTAATATATATACAGTTGATAAAACTAATCATAATCAAAATAATATTAGCATTTCTAAATGCTTACGAACTGTGTTATTACGCAAATATAATTGGTTATGTGGTTTATATGCTGGCATGATGAACTTGCCTATTTATTTATTAGGCGCTTTGTGGGGGATTCCTTATTTAGAAAGAGTTGATCATTTAAGTTTTGCAGAATCTGCCCAAGCAACAGGCTTGCTTTTTTTAGGAACTATGGTTGGAGCTATTTGGGTTGGTGTAATATCTGACTGGTTGCAAAATAGAATTTTAGTGATGAAAGTAGGGGCTTTTTTAGCTATATTATCTTTTTCTTTATTAATATTTTCTAATATACATCAAGTATATTTTATTGATACTTTATTTTTTATTATGGGTCTGGTTACAAGCACTCAGGTATT
>MDTB01198486.1_pt1 | contig 12433 bp, 12 predicted proteins | sample 811161 | NCBI WGS metagenome assembly MDTB01 (sample SAMN05326650, study PRJNA326480) | marine metagenome | isolation source: seawater | place: Mediterranean Sea | collected 2009 | reverse complement strand
TGGTGGCGAATCAGGGACTCGAATGATGCGCAAAATATTGATCTTAATAAATTTTTTATTTAGTGTGGGGGATTAATTGTCCTCCAGTTAATTCAGTTTTTTAAAAAATCCCAACGACAGCTGGATAATAATTTTATAGGTACAACTCTCTCTTTTTGTGCTACTTCCCCTGTCTTCCAAACCTACCTAATTCCCTAAATGCAACCATTTGGTCTCTGTAACCACTAGAGCTATTGGATGAGTGTGTTCTTTTCGTACCTGTTAAATAGTTTAAATTCCTATATAAATTAAACACTATTAATTCCCAAATCCATCAAGTCAACAACAAAACCTCAAGTTATTTGCAATTGAATATTTAGAAAATCAATTTCTGACAAATAGCTACTTCGATTGATTTATCTGTAAGAGCCAGATATACAACTGGACAACAAATTGGATGTTAAAGGGAGAAAAAATATGAATTACTCAAACCATGCTTTAAAACGTTGTCAGCAAAGGGGTATTTCCTCTAACGTTTGTGAGTTGTTGAAACGTTATGGACAGTTTCGTTATTCGAAGAATGCGATTTCACACTTTTTTACTGACCATTCACTTGATCTTATTGAAAGAGAACTTGGCGGAAAGTTTAGAAGACTTGCTGAGAAAAAAAGAAATGCATACCTAGTTGAATCGTTGGATGGAACTGTTATCACTGTATGCCATCGGAAGAAAAGAAAAAATACTGCCCTTTACAAGGCAACTAAAGGAATCACACTGCAATGAATAATTCACAAAAAATTAGGTACATATATGCTGAGTTAAAGAATTATTGCCAGCATAGTAATGATCAAGAAATACTTGAACTATCCAATCACGTAAGAGAGATTTGCGAGTTATCGGTAATTGATCCAACAATAAAATATGCGCAGGCAAAATATTTTGCAGATGAGAAAGATTTAAAACTTGCCGAACGTCCTGTAGATGATTTTATGACTGCATCTGCTGGTGAGATTTTTAAGCATGAGAAAGAAATAGTAGATGCTGTTTTTTATGATGCGGATGAATCGGAGTTTTTATCATGTAGGCAAAAAAATAAATTTGAGGAGTTGATATATGGATAGTAAAAAAGGTTTTAGCAGTGAACTGGCAATTGAGGAGCACATGTTAAGTGGAAAGCCTATCACCTCTCTCGAAGCTTCAACATTATTTTGTCAACCAAATCTTGGATCAACTTTAACTAGGTTGAGAAAAAGAGGTTATAGAGTTTGTCGACAAGAAATAAGTTATCTAACAATCTTGAGAAGAATTAATCAGTTTGCAGTGTTTCAGCCTCCTAACCATTTACCGGTCACACAGATCAAGTGCTCTGAATGGTGGATTCAACATTGAGTAATTTTTTAGAAATACTTTTTAAACAGGGTGCACATGCTTAAATTAAGACCATGGCAGGAAGAGGCAAGAAGTAAGGCTATTAATTGGTTAGTGTCGCAAAGAAAGGATAAGCACTTCCTAATCAACGCGGCACCTGGAGCTGGAAAGACTATTTGTGCGAGTGCTATTGCTAAAAATCTATTTGATATGAGTGAAATTGATAGAGTTGTAGTGATTGCTCCTCGTAAACAAGTTGTTCTTCAGTGGGCCAAGGACTTCAAAATCATCACGACTAGGCACATGACCAAAGTCACAGGTTCTGATAATCATCTAACAGAGCTCGATTTAGATATTTGTGCAACTTGGTCTGCAATTCAAGGGTTAATGAAAGAGTTGCAAATCCTGTGTTCGAGAAAAAAAGTTTTGGTTATTTGTGATGAACATCACCATGCTGCCGTTTCGGCAGCTTGGGGCTCTTCTGCAGATAGTGCTCTTCATCAAGCAAAGTATGTGGTTGTTCTTACTGGAACTCCAATAAGGTCTGATGGAAGTGAAGCGGTTTGGTTAGCATATGATGATAAAGGAGTTATTCAACATCCAGAAGAAGGGACATATACTCTTAATTATGGAGAGGCAGTTGATTTGGGATACTGTAGGCCTGCAACTTTTCATAGACATAGGGGTAAATTTACTGTTGATTTAGGCGGTGAAAAAATTGAAGTTAGTGGACAGACGGAACCAAGGGTTCCAAAATCCATGAAGGGAATTCCTGGTTTGAAAGCAGCTGTAGATTGGTACAGATTAGCAAAGACTCCCCAATTTAATCCAAGAACCAAAGAGCCAAATCTTGAAGGTTATCAAGCTTCCATGATTGAAGCTGGTATTGAAAAACTTGCAGATACGAGACTCGATCTGCCAAAAGCGGGAGGTTTGGTAATTGCCCCAACCATAGAAATGGCAATATTCATGGCAGACATCCTAGAAGCCATTGACGGAGAAAAGCCGTTATTGGTTCACAGTGAGCAAAGTAATGCAGAGGATAAGATTGAGGCTTTCAAGCATTCAGATAAAAAATGGCTTGTATCTGTAAACATGGTATCTGAAGGAGTCGACATACCTCGATTGAGGGTTCTAGTTTATCTACCGAATGCTTTAACAGAATTAGCTTTCAGACAAGCTATTGGTAGAGTTGTTCGAACATTTGGATACGATGATATAAGTCGAGCTTATGTTGTTATGCCTGCATTTAAAAGGTTTGAGAAATTTGCGAAGAGAATTGAAGATGAGATGCCTCTTTCAGCCAAAAATGGGATTATTAAAAGAAAACAAAAGACTTGTCCAGTTTGTGGATTACTTGTTCCATTAGGACAAAAAGTTTGTGAATGCGGCCATCATTTTGCTCAGACTGGAGGTTTTACACCCACTGGCATTAAAATCTGCTCGAATTGTCACAAAGAGAACTCTAAGAATGCTGAAAGATGTTCAAATTGTGGCCAGTCATTTCTTAGTGAGTTTGATATTTCTCTCAATGAGGCATTAAGAGTTGGCGCTATTGCGAGAGGCTTAGAGTTAGAGGAAGAAGAGGTTAGAAAATCTGAACAAATTTCTAAAAGAGTAAAAGAATTAATTTTAAGAAGCGGTGATGAAAAGATCATCAATCTTTTAAAGGTTTTACCAGAAGAGAGTTGGTCACGTTTGCAAGAAATAGTAATAGAAAGAGAGTAAAAAGTGTACAAATCGTCTAGACAAATTGAGGATGTTAGTAATGCTAATCAGAGACAATGGGCTGTTGGCGAATATGGAAAGCTCAACCTCTCTGAGAGAAAAGAATTTTATATTGCATGTTGTAAGACCTTTTGTGTAAGTGCATCATTTAAACCATTTGATGTCATTAACTTTAAGGGCCGGGAAATTTTGTACCCTAACTCTGCATGTATAAGGCAGTTAGCAGTTATCAATAACCTTACAACAACAATTGTACAAGAGGGTAAAACGAAAGAACTTTATAAAGTCACTGTTGAAGTAAAAAGTGAAAATGGAAGGGCAACACAAGAATACGCTGTGGTTAGTATTAGTGGTTGTGAAGGTGAGCGTCTTGCAAATCTTATGATGAAGTGTCTGACAAAAGCAAAGAGAAGAGCAGTACTGTCTCATTGTGGTATGCCATCGGTGATATAGATTAAGGAAAAAAAATGAATATAAAAAACATTGATTGTAAATGTCCATATTGCGACAAAAATTTTCAGTTAGGAGAGGCAGTCCAAAAGGGTGCTTTAGAGAAAATTCTCTCGGTAGCACTTACCATGAAACAGGACGAAATACGATCAACCATTGAAAAAGAAAAAAAGCAAGCTCTCGAAAAAGGAAAATTGATAGCTCAACAGCTGGCTATTAAAGAACTGGAAAAGAAAGAAAAGGACTTAAAGCTGCTAGAGAAGAAAATCATAGAAAAAAACTTAATTGATCTCCAGAAAGACACTCTAATTACGAAATTAGAGGCAGATAAGAAAAACGAAATACAGCTTGCTTTAGCAAAACAAAAAAAAGCATTACATGATGAGACTTACAAAGAAGTTCAAAATAAGCAAGAACAAGTTAACACTTTACAAGAAATACTCAACAAAAAAGAATTAAAAGATCTTGAGAAAGACAACCTCATTTCTAGCCTCAGGGGAGATCAGCAAAATAAACTTCAGATCGCTTTGGCAAAGCAAAAAAATATATATGAAGAGGAGAAGAAAAAAATAAAAACAGAAAGTGATTTAACTATTGCTAGATTACAAAACGATATGGACACAATATCAAAAAAAATAGATTCTAGACCAGGTGAATTACAAGGCGAGATTGGTGAAATTTCGATAGAAAATACATTAAGAGATTTATTTCCTAATGATGATGTTAGAGATATTCCAAAAGGACAAGAGGGAGCTGATTGTATATTAACAATCAAAAATAAAAATTTAAGACCTGTTGGAAAAATTATTTTTGAGAGTAAAAACACAGAACATTTCTACGAGAAATGGCTTGTCAAATTAAAGCAGGACGCCAATCGGGAGAAAGCAGACTTATCGATTCTTGTTACAAAGACAATGCCTGTTGATTGTCCTAAGGTACATCTTCGTGAAGGAATATGGATTTGTAGGTTTCATGAGTACGCCATTTTAGTTCGTGCTTTAAGGGAATCCATCAATCAGATAGCAAAGGTGCGTGTGAGTGAAAAGTTAAGAGATTCAAGTGCGCAAATCCTTTTTGATTATCTAACAAGTATGGAATTTTTTCACACGATGGAAAAACTTATTTCCCCCATTTTGAGAATGGATGAGCAATTTCGAAAAGAACAGAAAATGATATCCAACAGCTGGAAAGAAAGAGAAAAACTCATTCAAAGTTCTCTAGATGGAATGCAAGAGCTTTACTTCGGTATTCAAGGCATAGCTCAGGTTAACCTTCCTCCAGTAAAGGGCATGGATCAACTAGGTTAAATACAAATAAAACAGTATAGAAAAAAAAAAGAAAAAAAGTTATTATTTCACTTTGTACTTAGACATATTGATTGGCATGCAAATGACTAATATTAGCCAAACTTTTTTTTATATTGTCGTATGACTTCAGATTGCTTAAAGGATTTCAAAGAAAAAAAAGCTATGTTTGATTCGCTTGATACAACACCTACAATTTTCAAATAAATGTTTTTACCTAGATCGATAATTTTTTTATTTTTTTTAAATTACTTTAATACCGTTTTTGCCTTTCAGGAGATGAAAGTTCTTGAAACAAAAATAGACGTAAGAGAAATGGTAATTTCCGAAAAAGCAATGAGAAATATGATTTTTTCTAGATCCAATCCTGGTTTTTCGAATAAATCAACTGTCACTAGGGGTAGTGAAAATAATGAACTTTTTAGTAAATTAAAAAATTTATCAGTAATTGAATCTGCAACTAAAGCAACTGTATTAGTTATTTCTCCTATTGGATATGGAAGTGGTGTTTTGCTTGATGAAGGTATTGTGGTAACTAATTTACATGTAGCTGGTAAAGGAGATGTGGAAATTTATTTCGACAATAGGATTGAAATTAAAGGCAGGAAAATGGAACCATTGTTGTTCACTAAGGGCCGTACAACTAGATTTAGCGACAGGAATGATTTAGCTCTGTTAAAAGTCAATGGCAATATTCCTCCAAATATAACCGCGTTAAAAATCGCGAGTAACGCAAACTCAAGGGCAATTGATGTTTTTACCATTGGCCACCCATCAACTGGAAATTGGACATATCTGGAAGGGTATATAAAAAACAACCCTTCGATTCAGACTTGGAATGATAAAAAAAATGGTAATGTTTACTCCGGAAAATTAATAGAGGTAAGTTTGAAAATAGAGAAAGGTTTTTCTGGGGGTCCAATAGTTGATTTTAAAGGAAATCTTCATGGTATAAATTCACACAGTGTAAACAACAAAAACTTCGGTATAAGCTTTTCCGAGATTAATTACTTACTTCAAAACAAGCCTAGTTTTCTAACTAACACTACAGAAATTAAAAAAAATTGTGGGACAGTACCAGTTAGACAATCAAAAATTATGGGTAGGTTACTCGGGGAAATTATTGTTGCAACCAAATCTGATATAGATTTAAATTGTGACAGTGAGATTGATTGGTGGGTTGTCGAACCTGATAATCCTGACAAAGCAATAATTCATTTTTATTTGTCAAATTTAGGTAGACCAGAGAAAATTTATTATGACTATGATCGTGATGAAGTTTATGATTTTTATCGCCTCGACTCAAATAAGGATGGTAGGGTTGATGAGCAAGACAAATTACAAGAGTCAATCGGAGTTACCTTTTTAGAACTTTGAGATATTTAGTTCACGGAAAGGATAATTTTTCTTGCTGGTAAAGAACCATATTCCCATGGTTCTTGCATACCATTTGTTTTTGTTAAAACTTCCTCCCTTATTTTTCTGAGGATTATAGAAATATCCTCGTTAGCGGATAGGTTTTGAAGAAGAGAAGCTGTGTAGGGACTATTTTTGGTTTTGTCAGTTTTATCCAACGCGAGTCCTCCATCTCTTGCTGCAAAAGATATAAGAGTATTTCGTGGGGCATTCATCGATGCTAGACCTTTACCTACTCCCCCTGAAAAACTCGAACCAAATGGATTATCTCTACAGGCATCAAGAAATATTAATCGGATTTTTCCGGGAATAAATTTTCGTACAATGTTGTTGAGATCGATTCCCTCGAAGAGTACTGTTTCATCAGCCCCTTCAAGATCTAAATCAACAGGCAATAAAAAGTTTTGCCCAGTTATTTGCATACCATGACCTGCGAAATAAAATACTGATATTTCTGGATTTTTGTTTTTTTTAAAAAAATTAATTAAAGTTTGCTGGAATTGATTTTTTGTAAGGTCAAATTTTAGCGTCACTTCAAAACCGATAGCTGTTAATTTTTGAGCAACTTCTTCCGCGTCATTCTCGGGGGTTTCTAATGGATTATCCTCATAATTTGCATTACCTATGACCAATGCTACTTTGTTTTTTTTATCTAGAATGTTCTCTATTGGTAATGATTCTTGCCTAGTATTTCGAGAAAACATAAAGCGATTAAAATGTTTTTCAACAGAGAAATATTGAGGTGCCTCTTTAACGACCTTTTTATTTTTAATAAGCGAAATCCTTCTTTTTTGTTCATAAAATAATTGATCTGAGACACTTCCATCCCCATATTTATCGGAAGAAATTTTAGCTTTTTGTACCCAGTGTAAAACCGTATCGCTATCTAATTCATTAAGATTTGCAAGGCATAAATTTGAGATGGCAAGAGTAAGGTCATGAAGAAGAATGCTTTTTTGTTTTTTTAAAATGACATACTCTCTTTCGAGTATCTCTAATTTTTTCTTTATATTTAACTCATAGTAATTTTGTGGAAGAGTTACTTTCATACCAACATAATCAATACCCCAATCTAAGTTATATTGTAAATTGTAAATTTTTTGTTCATGTCGTGAAAAAATTTTACTAAAAAAAAAGTGATGTTCTAATGCTGGATATAAACCATACTCGGATCTCATAGATTGTTCTAAAAGAAGTTTTGCAAGGCGATCATTTTTTACATTTGAATTAACAGCAGATAAAAGTAGTGAAGCAAGTTGTAATTTATAATCATCCTCAAGATCGAACCTTCGAAGCTTTTTCGCTACTTTGATTGCTTCTTCATAAAAGTATTGAGCAGTAAAATTATCAATTTTGCCCTCTAGTCCATATCTGTAGGCATCTCCAGCATCTGCTAAATCCTGTGGATCAAAATCCCCAGCTAAATTTTTCTTTTTAACAATATATTTCTCAATTTTTTTTATCAAATCCTTTAAGGAAAGTAATTTGGATCTTTTGGCATGCCACGAAACTCCTTCTTCATGTGCATCGGCTCTTTCTTGAAGCCCATAATCATAGCCTGGAAGCTTAGAAAAAAAGTCAATTAGTCTTAATTCCAATTCACGAGGAAGTGTTAAGTCCTCAGAAAAAAATTTATTATTATAGTTAAAATAAGGAAGTTTGCCGTGCGCAAAAATATTAAGTTCCCATAAGATATATTCGTACGTATTTCTTACTGATGTGAAATGGTAAGCGTTGAGTTCTCTTCTTGCAGTGTATTTGGCTAAAGTGTCATTTGAATTTTGTGCATAATTCATATGGATCTTAATATTTTTCTCTCTCGCTTCAAATCCACCTGTGGAATCTTCAAAAAACTCCATAGTATCCAACGTGAATTTTATATAATCGTCATCACGATTATTGTTTAAAATCTTCATGGCAATTTTTTTTCTATCATTATAATTTTTATTATTTTTAAGAAAATTTTCGTTGTACCAAAAATAGAGTGCGGCGATTTTATCCTTTTTAGCTAACAAAGAATCAAATAGTTTCATTGCATTCTCATGCTCTTCATAATACCTATAATGATCTACTAAATAGCCAAATGCGTAAGCTGAACCTAAATTTAACGCTCGATTTAATTGAGAAATGGCTTTTTTTTCGTTTTCTCCCTCATAATTTATGCCGTACCAACCAACAATTGTCAGACAAACCGAATTATTTTTAATCTCTATTTTTTTACACAGCTCAAAACTTTTATCCAAATTAACAGGTTGATTGACACCAAAAAAATAATCTAAGGCAAGCTTTTCAAGCGCTTCAGGATTATTTTTTTCAGCACTTAACAGCAATAAATTGTATTTCTCGTCATTTAATTGTTTTAAGGTAAAAACCTCAAGCTGAGAACTGTAGACATTGGAAGCTAGTAAAATACAGATAGAAAAAATTAATTTTTTAAACATGTTTTTCCTGACAAATGCTATTCTCAATTGATTATATTACGCGGGATGTGTTTTTGTATGAAAGTACCCTTAAATAACGTTTCAACTGTCTTAGAGAGATTATATAGAGAGAATTATAAGATTATTTATAAAGTTATTAGAAGGAAATATTATTATTTATCTCATGAGGTAGCAGAGGAGTGTATTCAGGAGGCTTTTTTGGATTTTTTTACTAAATACGAGGATCAACCAGGTCTGTTTTCTGAAACATTTCCAAATGATTCTTCTTTCAGAGGTGCCTGGATAAATAATTCCAAGAACATTTATAAGAATATTTGTAATAAAAGTGAAAACTTTAAAGCAATAGAGGAAAAAGTAAAAATAGAAAGATACGGTGAGCTTCATGATTTAATCTTTGGAAATAATACCAAAGGCAAGCAAATAACAACCTCTTCAATTGATGCAAATGAGGCTCATGAGATTCGATTCCAAAAGATTTTTTGCATTGAAAAAGTTTTACTCAAGTTCACTCAAGAAGATGATAAAAGTGCAACTATATTTTTTATGAGGGAGTATGAGTTAATGACTTATGATCAAATTGCTTTAACTTACGAAAAAACAACTGGGTGGGCACGAAATAAAGTTTATGAAGCAAAACAAACCTTAAAGGAAAATCTACTAGAAGAGTGTGAAGATTTTGTAGAGTTATAAATATGAATAAACATGAAACTGAAGTTTTTAATGAACGTCAATTAAAAAGAATTCGCAAAGCGGTTGATGTTTTGGATGAAGCATCCGGTATCGAAGAAAAATCGATTGATATAGACGCATCGTGGAAAAAAATGAGGAGTAAAATTAATGAGTCTAGAAATATAGCACCAAATTTTTCTGAAAAAACTGAAACTGTTGTTGCTCTGATTTTTAGAGGGGTTTCATCCATCTTTTCCACCAGGGCATCAGGTGGAGTTTTTGTTGTATCAATTGGATTGGCACTATCTTTTGGGATTGCTATTACTAGCCAAATTTTTGTGTCTAAACAGCCTTATACGATAAATATAAATGATACTGGTGGTGCAACCCTATTTAGTGAAGATAAAGTACCAGAAATTGGTCAAGGACTCTCCTTTAATGAGAAAAAACCGGAAAGTTTAGCTCAGTTGTCAGTTTTTGCTGATGAGCTCTTAGCGGTTGCTATTAACTTAGGACTAACCACGAGAATTGTCCCAACCAATTACGGTTTTGATCTTTTATTAGTTGGCCTAGAAGAGGGCAATATTGCCCACGATCAATTTAGAAAGAGATACAAAATTCCCGTTAATGCTGGCGAATCTATTAGGTTTGTGGTCAATAACAAATAAAAAAAATTTATTTTCTGACAAAGTCTCTGTTGATTTGATTTCCTAGTATAGAAATCTATTGAACCTATATTAAAAGGAGTCTCAAGTGAACAGTCAATCAATTGAAAAACTTACAGATGAAATTGCACAAATGTCATGGAGTATTAGGATATTACAAGCAAAACTTTCGAATAAAAAAATTGAATTGCTAACCATAATGCACAGCCAAGGAATAAAGAAAGTTAGTGGTGATAAGGGAAGAGCATTTTTAAACCAGAAAGCAAAATATAACAAGTTTCTAAGTAAAGAATTTTTAAATCAAAACTCAGAATATATTAATAATTGGTTAAATAAAGGAGTAATAAAACCTATTTTAAAATATGAGATTGATCATACTGAACTCGATAGGATGTCTAAAGAGGATCAGGCTGATCTACAGCGTTTTGTTGTTCCATCTAAATTGGCATGTTATGTCTCAATTTATCTTAATGGAGTAATGTCCGATACAGCTATGAAGGTTGAGAAAGAGGTTGAAGAGAGAAACGATAATATTCAAAAACTCATTCGAAATGAGACAACTGAGAATAGTGGTGTTCGAAGTGATTTTGATATAAATATTTCTTCTAGTAAAGACGATAAGAATTTTTATCACCAATACCAAGAGAAAACAGATGAAGCCATCTTTACCTAGAAACTGGAATTCTTGGTTTTTTAAAATGTTGCGATTGAACAACTAAGGGAGTAAAGACAAATATATTTGATTGTGAAAGGGATATTAAATAATAAAATTAAAACCCCAAAAATATAGCTCAACTTCAGCTTTATGTGGAAAAGTAAGTGAGGCTACTGTCATCATTACTGATAGTAAAAAGTATTGGGTAGCTATCTTTTATGATTACGATGAGGAAGAGGATTCTGCCTCTGTAGATGCTCCATTGATTCTAGCTAAAGGCAAGTATTACTTGACTGACCCAATGTTTAAAGAGTCATGGATTAAAAATATAGATAAGTTTGATTCTCCTGAGTTAGCAAATAAGTTATTTTATTCATCTGTAATTGGGCAAGAGATAATGGAAAACTTTTATTATTCAGTAGCAAAAATTCTGGCTTTTTTTATCAACTTCAAGCAAGCCAAAACAAGTGATCCCATTGAAAAACCAGACCCAGACAAATATATCGACTATTTCTCATCAGATTCAGAGTTTGAGAAAGTAAATGTTGTAGTAAATTAATAATGAAAAAAAATTCACTATCAACTTATCTTAGGGTTTTTAGTCATTTCCTTAGAAATTTATATGAGGATTTAAAGTACATGGTTATATGCCTTCTATTATTGGGCATAGTTCAGTCATTTGCACTTATCTATTTATGATTGTTAAAAGTGAAAATTAAAATTATTGAGGGGGGTTAAGAGGATTAAATTTTTTTGTGATGTATGTTTATTTTATTTTGCTTGTTTAAATCCAACTATGCTTGTTGGTATGTATGTGTTCTGGGCAGCTTCAAAAATAAAAGTTTAGTTAGATAGAAAAATTACAGTTACTTACCAACCTCTTTTTTCTATTAATTAGAAGTTAGTAATTCAGAGACCAGATGCTAATTCCTTTCAACTCCAATTCAAAAAAACATAACTCACCCATAAAATCTGTGAATAAAAAATGCACTACATCTGTGCTAAAAAATTTATAAATTTAATTCAGCACTCTGAGTGCATTTTAGAATTAAAAATGATGTCAACTACATTTAGTTTTTAACTGTTCACTGACAGCAGTCTCACGAGCAAAGTGGGGGATTTAATCCAAGTTTTGTTATTTTTTTCTAAAATTACTTCCAAAAAAACCTGAGCCACATAAAGAAAATTGACAATTGAAAAGTGGGGGATTATGGGGGCAAATTTATTTTACACAATTTAACATTAGACAAAACTCCTTGAAAAACAGCAAGATAGTGTTAAGGAGAGTTAAGTTTTGTAAAGTACTGATTTGTCCTAAGTCATTGATTTTATTGAAAAGTGGTGGCGAATCAGGGACTCGAACCCCGGACCTGCGGATTATGATTCCGTCGCTCTAACCAACTGAGCTAATTCGCCATTTTAAGGAATAAGTATAATGGTTTATGCATGCAACTTACAAACAATTGTTTAAATAAATGTTTATCTGATTTACTAATGATTTGTCTTTAAATTAGAGATGATTAATGATTTTTAAATTATCACTTTTTATTTTTTTTAAAAAATTATCTTCTTTGATTCACTTAACACTATGTTGACGAAAGATTAAGATTTTTCTACAGTTTGTCGCGTTTTAGCAAAGTTGGAAAGAATTTGGCCCACGCAAAAACAATTACAATAGTTCCAATTGATCCAAGTAAAATTGAATTTACTGCTCCAAATAGACTAGCAGTTACACCAGATTCAAACTCTCCAAGTTCA
>MDTB01242785.1_pt1 | contig 12435 bp, 20 predicted proteins | sample 811161 | NCBI WGS metagenome assembly MDTB01 (sample SAMN05326650, study PRJNA326480) | marine metagenome | isolation source: seawater | place: Mediterranean Sea | collected 2009 | reverse complement strand
TTTTTATTATTATAACTTTTTTTTAAATATTGTAGTGACCCCGGAGGGATTCGAACCCCCAACCATCAGAGCCGTAATCTGACATTCTATCCAGTTGAACTACGGAGCCAATTATTTAATATTTATCGTGCCAGTCTACAAGTCCTTGCTCTAATGCTAACATTCTAGCATCATGCTTTGCTTGTGCCTTAGCTTCATTCTCCAAGTTGAAGTAACCATTAATAACTGATTCGAAATCACCACCACTTGATATTGGAGTATCAGTAGTAGCAACAACTCGATATGTAGGTTGAAATTCCTCACATAAAGCTTCATCATAAGCTTTAAGGTTATTATACTGCTCAATAGTAATATGTGTTTGTCTAGAGATCCACATAATCATATTGTAATCATTGATGTTGTCTGCTGTAATTTCGATGTCTTTAGTCATAGTGTGTGTTTTTATAATTTCTATACCTTAATATAAGAACTATATCTCAGGGAGGCAACTTTTTTTACAACTATTTTATAAAAAACCACCATTTTTTTTGAATCTATGTTTATCTTGAGTTGATCTGCATGGAGGGCCTACTTGCAAGTAATAGCAGTTAAGACATAGAACACGAAGGTTATCTAACTCATGATTAGTTTTATCACCATCTATCCAATCTAGCATAAGAGGTGCATTTAAATCAGTGATACGCTTCTCATCAAAGCCACACGATTCACATACTTCAGCTTTATATGCTTCTCTAAATAATCTCTCTTTAAGTTTATCTGTTGGATGCTCTGGATGCATACCAGCTAAAACTTCATCAATCGGATACTTGTCTTTGTAACCCTTTCTTGATTTATGAGTTATACCTGCACCTCGTTGATTTTTATGTGATTCAAATAATGATATTCCATTATCATTAAAATATAGTTTAGCATACTTTTTGTATGTATTATAATGTAAACCTAAAAATTTAGCAGCTGATCTATTCGACAAAGTATTCTTCATAGCATGTTCTATCTCACTTTGTAAGATATTAAATGATCCACTCTTACCTTGTCGTTTAAATCGTCTCATTATTTCTTAGGAAAATTAGAGAATTCATACTCACAATTATATTCATCTGCTAATCGTCGTGTTGCAACTAAAGCATTATTAACACCTTCAACTACTTCTGCTGCAATTGGTGTTTCATGATGGAATACACTAACAATAAATTCATTAGAGTTTTCTTTTATAAGAGTAGCTCTCACATTATAATCTGTTGTTTTATCGGGGGTTGGTTGGTTAAACGGCATAACTATTCCTAATGTCTTAAATCATATAACTTTTGTTTGAACCTTAAATTTATGTACTTACTAGTAGTATATTTAATATCATGCTGACGTTGTAATAATTTAATTATACGTTTACATGATAATAATTGTTCATATGTATCACAAGATCTAATACACTGAATCACCCATATTATAGCAAAGTCCTTACGTGTTGGTTCTCTTTTCATATAAATAAATATACGAAAAATAAATAAGATAACCTACTAGTCTACAAAATCATAATCTGTATAAGTTATCTTAACCTCTTCACCATCTAGTAATGCTTGAGCAATAGCTGGATAAACTCTTGTATACGCTTGTGTAGATCTACCTATAAATCCATTCTTTTTAAGTTGATTGTTCTCTTGTGAATCACCTACAATAAGACAGCCACTTGTGTGCTCATCTGTATTACCTGTATGAATGAGTATGTATTCGAAACCTGGCACATCTTGCACATGCAACATACCTTTATGTATTTCAGGGAATCGTTTTGTATATCTACCATGGAATCCACCTACAGTTCTTAATTTAATATCATAAGTACCAGTTGGTACTCGTGTTTCATGCATTATTTTATCATTACGATATTCATCTTCTAATGTATAACATAAAAACTTTCTACCACTTGTAATATCAAATAATAACCCTGATGTTGAATCAGATTCTGAACTTATTCTTAATACTTCTAATCTCATTTACCACTTTTTACATGACCAGTAACCTGGTGATGTCTTATCTTTCTTTTGATCACATTTATGTCTTGCTCTAAAAGATTTACGACGCTCAGGGTTGTCTTTTTTAATTACCATACCCTTCTGTCCAAAATTAACTTTTACAACATTACCTTTCTTATTCTTAACATACACTTTAAATTTCTTAACATCACCTTGCATAGGAGTATTCAGCTTTACTTTTCTACCATCATACTCTGCTTCCTGTATCTCATTGTTAGGATTCTGCTTCTTAATATAATCAGATAATTTATTAAGAGCATCATACTCTTTTAAGTGACCTTCTTTAATTTTTACGCATTTATCTTTACCATTTTCTGTACCAGCGTAGCGATATCCATCCCAACATGCCTTTCCATCTATACCTTTCTTCTTTGCCTCACTAGTGTTTTTCTTACCTCTGCGCATGTTTAATTGCCATCGTGCCATTCTACCTTTCTCACCACTTGCTTTAGATAATTTTTGTAATTGAGCTATTGTAGCATTCTTAGGAATACCTACTCGTTTTGAAATACCCTTACGTCCTGGTTTCTTACCATCCATAAAGTTTTCATCCATACATGTATTGCAACCACAACCACAACTCATTAGAACGCCTCCATAACTATCTCATCAATAGCATCTTGAACTTCTTTTCTCGTAGCTTCCATAGTCATCATAATATTTGCTTGAAATCTCTTCGCTTCTTCATTATTATTAAATACAACTAAAGTTGGAACTACAACAATCTTATATTCTGATGCCCATCTTGAATCAGCAGCTATATCAACTCTTTGAACCTCACAATCAGTTAATTTTGGTAGCCATGCAACTTCATTTGTTTTATTAAAACTAGCATTAAACTCTACAACTACCATTCCGTCAGGGAAATCCTGACCGATGCATATAGAGTTTATTAAAAATAATAATCCAAGTATTAGTTTTTTCATAACTCTCCTACCTTAATTTATCGATCTTATCCTCAATACTCTTCAAATCTTCTTTAATCTCTTTGACGTCATCTTGAGTTGTCATAATAGTTTGTCTTATTAATTGATCTTTCATATCATATTCCATACGAGTAATCTCTGGGTCAGGAGGTAGGGGCAGCTCTTTTGCATCAGCTATATCGTTTTGTAGTGTAAACCACATACCAACTAATGTAAATATAAGTACTGCAATTCCTGCAAGTGTTTTTACACTTATATTAAATGATGTTTCTTCGCTTAATTCTTTAGTCATTTTATTGTCTCCTAAAATATTACGTAATTAAGACCAACATTAAAGTTGTGCCATCTTCTATTCCAATACTTATTGTACCTTCCTTCAATAAAACATCCTAAACTCTTATTAAATCTATATCCAAATATTAATCCAGCAGAGTAGTCTATCCATTGACCGTTATTATAATTGTAATATGCATATTTGTTGTTTGTATTTATGTGATATGGTAATAAATTACCCCAAGTATGAAACCAAAAATCTTTAGTAAAGTGATAGAAATCTAATCCTATAACTGTTGAATACTCTACTATATTAGATAATTTATTACGTTTACTATCTACATAATCATCAATTACTTGAGGTACTACAACTTCTTCCCATACTTCTTGACTATTAGCAACTACATTACCACTCGGATCTAAATAAGTCCCATCTAATGTTATATTGTATCCCTCTTGAAGTGCCAGATAAGTATAATGTAAATTGCCATTGTCCAACACCCAATCTGCCAGGGGGTCAAATCCATATGGTTCTGCAAGCCTTTGTACAGCTCCTAAATTAACAGATAGTTTTCCTAACTCACCTATTTGTAATCTATATCTTTGAGAAGATTCGAAATATTTTATATCAGCAAATCCATCTTCAAGGTACGCTATTTTAGCTACCCAGTTATCAGCGACATACCTTATAAAGTGATTCTGATTTTGATAATTAATGCCTAATCGTCTCACAAAGTCAGTTTCAAATAAATATTCGAAACCGTCTACCCGGCCTATTGTTGCAGCATCTGAGAAAGAGTTCTCTGTACCATTATAAAATGTAAGTGCTCGATTTTCATATCCGAATCTTTTAATTTTTCTTATTCCTATTGAAAATGTATAATCAAAAGGTGTCTTTATCACATCTTCTTGTAATGTCCCTGATGTTACAGACCATATTTGATCATCACCTAACGAAGTACCACCATTGATAGCAGCATAAAATGTAGAATACTTAAATATATCTTTAAAGGTTTGTGCATTAGAGCATGTTGTTAGGCACAAAAATAATATTAGTAACTTTCTCATTGTTTAATTACCTTTTTATTAATAGTATTACCTTCATATGTTACAACAAAATTGTAAACACCTTTTGGTAGTTGAGATACATTTAGTTGATTTATTTCTGATTGTAATTGATTTGATTTTACTTTTATAACAAGTTTACCAGTAATATCATATACATTAATATCTATTGCTCTTTTTGTAATTATATTTACAATATCGTGAGCTGGATTAGGGTATATTACAATATCTGCATTTAGTAATAACTCATTAATATCTAAACCATTCTGTACTTGACAGTAATCATATAAACCTTCACATTTAATATCCCATTGATAATTACAACAATTAGGGTCAACAGTTATAACCCAAGCGTAACATGAATCGTTCAACCAATAAGGATTACCAGGACCTGTGACACAACCAGCATCATATAAACATGAACCGTTTTCATAATTTGCAATAGGATCATAATTATATGCTGTTGCATCAGTACATCCTTCTAGAGTTTCAATACAAGATTCATTATCTGTATTTGCATTAGGATCAAAATTTAATGCCTCAGGATCAGTACAACCAAGAACAACATCAATACAAGAAAAGTCTTCAGTATTTGCATCTGAGTTATAATTAAATGCTTCAGGATCTGTACATCCTGGTGTTACAGGTATACAAGATTCATTATCGGTATTAGCAACAGGGTCAAAATTATAAGCGCTACTATCAGTACACCCAAATATAAAAGGAATACAATTATCGCTAGATGTATTTGCTTCATTATTAAAGTTCCACATTGTTGGGTCCATGCATCCGATTATAACGGGTACACATGAACCGTCATTAGTATTAGCATCTAAATTGAAATTAAATGCGTTAGGTTCAGTACATCCTAATATAGGATATATGCAGTTATCATTATTAACATTTGCTAGTGAATCATAGTTAAGAGCTGTTTCATCTGTACAACCGAAGAATAAACAAGATTCATCAGCAACATTTGCATCTGGATTATAATTCCAAGCTGCTTCATCTAAACAACCATAAATATATGGTTCACATGAATTGTCATCTACATTTGCAAATTCATCGTAATTATATGCTAATTCGTTAGTACATCCTTCAATTACTTGTACACAATCATCAGGAGTATTAGCTTCTGAATCATAATTAAATGCTTCTTCATCCATACAACCTACTACAGTTGGAATACAATAGTCACCACAATAGGGCATAGCAGTATAAATGTGCCAGAAAGGTGGTTCGAATGGTTGTAAAGCTCCTGCACCATTAAAAGCAAAAGGATTAGACCCTCCTGACATTAATAAATCTAGTGCATCATTAAATAAGAAAAATGAATTATGCATTGTTTGGAATTCTAATTCTTCTTGTGGTACCTGTGGTGGTCCTACTTGAAAGTATCTAACTTCTACAGGCTTATTAGTAACCAAATCCAAGAAAAATACTTGGTCATATTCACCAGGTCCCATTGTATAAACACCAATTAAAGAATCACCTTGAGTAACAGCTATGTGAGAATCTCCCCAACCATCTCCGCCATCATCATTTATAACTAATCTATATTCACATACAGGAATAATATCGTTTAATGTTGCTTCCGAATCAAAATTATATGCTGTCCAATCAATACATCCTATAATATGTTCTGTTTCACAAGATCCATCATCAACTTGTGCAAAAGGATCAAACTCCATATAACCAGCATCAGTACATCCATAAGCAACAGGTATATCACACGATTCTAAATATATAACACCTGAATAAGCTACAGAACCAAAATTAGAATCAGGTAACTCCCATAGAACATCAGGACTACCACAAGGTTCTAGATCTCCCATAATAGTAAAACTACCATCTGAACCTCCCCATTGGCTACCACCTAATCCATCTCCGTATGTATCACTAAGAATAAGCTCTACACCTGAAGAAGGAACACATAATTGATAAGGTATTGTTGTATTAGCTTGATCGAAAGAATATTCACCAGCTTGAACGCTTTCTACAGGTTGTCCAGTAGAAATATCTGTAAGTATCCATCCTGTTTCACCAGGGTATTGATCTAGAGTAATTTCCAGAAGCATTTTTACTTCACCATCTTGACATTCTGTGTTAGCACATCCACCGTTATCTACTTCAGCTAAAGGGTTGTAATTTATTGCTTCTGGATCAGTACAACCTAATATTGGCAATTCACATGAACCATCATCTATTGTAGCTTCAGGTACAAAATTTAAAGCCATAAAGTTCATACAACCATAAATAGTATCTAGTATAGGTAAGGGGCAATCACCTTGATCAAAGTTAAACTCAGGACAATTAAAGAAAATATCATTTCCATTCCATGAGTAAGCTCCATCATCGCAAAACCCATCTCCTAACCATCCTTGTGGAGCAGCTATTCCGTTACAATCTACAAAAAGACTATCAATAGGAACGGGTTGTGCATTACCCACAAGACTAAATAATAAAAATAATAAGAGTAATCTTTTCATATCTCCTCCTAACGGATATTTTTCTTTAACCATTTTGCAATATAATTAAGTAGCTCTTTTTGTGCTGGTTTAATATCAGATGCTTGAGTCTCAATACCTTTTCTCCAACCCATCCATGCATCTTTAATAAGTGCTAATCCATCATCAAGATCATACATACCTTCAATATACTGTTCTTTTAAAGGCTTGGCCTCTTCTTTAACTTGCTTTGCAGCTTGTTTAGCTTGAAACTCTTTCTGAATACTAGCTAATGTTGGTAAAGGTGCACCAAACGCTCTATTTTTATACCCAGGTGTATTTTCGTTTAATTTTTTCTTAGACATTACTTCTCCTATTTTTTAGCGAACTTTTCAGCTCCAGCAATACCAAAACATCCTAGTACTACCCATACAAATGAGTTATAAACAAACTCGTTAATTATTAAATCTTTACCAACATAACCTGTTACTAAATCAGCTACCATTATTGCTATCATTATAAGAAATGCTATAAATCCTATTATAGATTTCTCATTGTATTCGTTTTCGTCTTTGAAGATATTCCACATATTATTTAGACTCCTCTGCTTCCATGGCTGATTTAATTAATGGCCACATTTTGTTAAATGCTTTTTCTGCATCACGTTTCTCTCTACCTGAAAGCATTCTTAATAGCTTATTTACTTGAATGTATGCTTGGTTACCTTGTGCTGTTATAGGATGTCCATATCTATCTTCATTAACATTAGCTTCGTTCTTCTTCTTTCTTCTCTTATGTCCGTGATTAGATTCAGAAACAATCTTTAACTCATTAACAGGAACATTTCTTACTACCTTTCCGCTATCAAATTCTACATCATATTCAGTAACAACCCATTTTTTTCCTTCTTTAACTAAATTATGTTGTTCAGGAATACAAGTACCTTCACCATATGTTTCATGAACTACTTTAGATGCACAATCATGTTTATATCCTGGAGCAGCTTCTTCTACTTCACCCTTCACCTTCTTTGTAATTATATCAATGTGTCCTTGAACGTAATTGTGCTCACCAGTTAGATCAAGCTTATCAGCTATTTTCATAATAGCATCAGCAATTCTTTGAGCTTTAGCAATATCTTCTTCAGTACCACCATTCTCTAATACATCTTTCTCTAGTTTGAAAAGTATATCATGTAACTTTGCAGACTTAACAATAACTTCTTGCATTTCTGGACTTGGAGTACCATCGGTATGGTCACCAGCTACTATACCTTTATACAAAGATACAGCACCAGGACATATATCGAAGTCTTTAGTTTCATATCCAAATATATCGAACACTTCTTCATGCATTCTCATTTGATCTGGTTTAGTAAATTTTTCTTTATCTAGCTTAAATTGCTCTTTCATAGGCTTAATAGATATAACTTCTAAACCTACTCGAATAGTTCTCTTTAGCATTTTAACTATTTCAGCTTTACTAATACCAGGAGGTATTTGAGCTCTATAAGTTTTATCAAAAGCTTTATCACGATAAATTACATGATAACCTGGTGCTTTTGCTTCTTTAAGCATTCGCATTTTATCAGGTGTTGTAAACTTCTCTTTCTCTAAACGTTCTTTGAGTTTAGTTTCTAATAAAGCACTTAATTCATTTGTATTCATATAAGTATCCTTGTTTACTATATTATTCTTATATAAATATATGTAACGGTATTAATACACTAAATATCAGAGCGATTAATCCATAAAACTCTTCCAACAGCATCATTTATTCTAACAACACCATGATCTAAAATCTCATCAATCTTTATTTTACTACCTTTAGGAATATATTGTCCTGTACGAGGATCATACATGTCTTTCTCAGTAATTATTTTATCACCCTTTTTTATGTTTAACATATCTATAACCTTCACTCATTAATTCTTCAGCACGCAATCTTGCTGCTTCATGTGATTTGAACGGACCTGCTACTTTATTTTTACCTTGACAAACAAATACCTCAATACCACCTTTACTTATTCTCTTTGATGGGTAAGTTATTCGTTGACGGATATCAAAATATCCTATCTTGCAAATATAATTTCCTAATCTTGTCCGCTTACTACTTTTCAAATGTATGCTCCCTAACATAATGTTCTTATATAAATATATATCTATTTATCTTCCCTAGGTTTCATCTTACGTATTTTCTTTTTTATTTTAACTTTAGAACGTTGAATGTCATTATCATTATCATAATCTATTTTATTAACATTAATCTTTACCATCAGTTAATCCTTACCTCATATCCTTTTATTTCATCTAAAAACTCAGTTACTGTAATAGTTTTATTTTGATCTGTTTTAATTGATAAATGCTCTAATAGCTCTGGTTGGCTTGTGGTCATCTTCATTAAAGTGTTTAATCCTTGTCCACCCCAAAATACTTTAAAACTAGTCTCACCTAATAAATTACTATCTAGATAAGCATCAGATTCATCATCACCGGGCATCATTAAATAATATTGCATCGTATTGGATTCCTTTTTGTGATACGTCCATTGACTATACCCCATTTTTCAATAAATTTTTTATGAGAGTGTTGTTCTACGGTTTGCCATTCACCTCGCCTGGATGTTTTACTACCAAAATGGTACACAGCAGCAGGCGTAACTTTCTTTTTATAACCTGCTAGGTTATATCTGAGCATAATATCATCATCTTCTCTAAATTTAACAAAGGTATCACCATCAATACCGATATAATCTCTTTTATATACAGCAAAAAATAGTTGTGAGCCTCCATCAATAACTTTATCTTCAACCTCAAATTGATTCCATTTATCTTTATCAAACTCTTCTAATGAGTAACCACAATCTAGTAATACCTTACCTGGGTACACATCAGGATATTTAGGAGGCTCTACTCTTGTATAAGTAAGGACTGTATTAGGAGTTAAATCACGTCGTATTTTTTCAATAAAACCTTCTTTCAATATCATATCATTGTGAAGTAAAACAACAATATCTCCTGTAGCTTTCGCAACTGCATTATTATAATTAACTCCTAAGGAAACGTTATTACCTACATGTTCCACTACTTCAACAGTATTATCGTTACCATATAGTGATTGAATATTATCTAGTAAATTTATTGTATAATCTCTATTTGTACCATCAGAAGGTATTACAAGCGATACTTTATCTATTCTATCTTTAATGCCACATATCTGATGATATTCATTAAATATTGGGATACCGCCCCACTTGGTAACAAATTTTTTAGCATTTGCTATTTCAGCTTTTGACTGTCGCTCTGATGATTTATTATTATTTTCTTCTAATCTATGACTTCCTCTAGCACCAAAATGGTATACAAGACTTTTTGTTGTAGTTATAAACTTAAATCCTTCACGATACATTCTCCAGAACAAATCATGATCATCCCAACTGGTAGGAGCAAATATAGGGTCATTACCACCGATATAATCCCAATCCCTTTTGCGTATTAATCCACTTACACCAAGTCCTCTACTATACTCTATATTGTTTTCCTCTTTGAATAATTCTGACCATCTTTCAAAAGAATCAATATCAAACGTATTATAATAAGCTCCAAAAGCATCTTGAGGTACAACTATATTACCAGGAGTAGTTTGTGAGTTAGGGAACATTTGCGGTTCTATTCTAGCTGAATTAACCCATAATCTTTCATTAGGATGTTTATCAATTAATTCCATTAATGATTTGTCCCAATCTCTAGTAACGTAAAAGTCAGAATGAAGAAACATTACATATTCTGTTTTAACTTTATCAGCACAATAATTCATCCCTCCACCTATTCCTTTAGGTGAATTATTAATATCTATATAGACATCTAGATTATATTGCTGCATAACACTTTGTAACCACTCATCTGTTCCGTCATTACAATTTTCAGCATGAATAATAAAAGGTGCATCTTTATAGTAACTGTTCTTACGAACAGAATCTACTGCTATTTTTAAGTATTCTAAATTATTATGTGTACTTATACAAAAACTAAGCATGATAATTAGCTCCTTCTTGTCTATAACGTATAAACATTTCTTTATAAGTTGGGTGGTTTAAAAAATAATTATGCATATTACCATCTGCTTGCTTACAAAAATCTGTCTCTTTTATATCAGTAGCATCAGCTTTGAAGGCTTGACTTACTAAATGAGCTAATGTAATATTATCACTAACACCAACTTTTAAACCTTGCTGCTCTGCTACCATACCTGAATAAAAATCAGCACCCCATCCCAAAAATAATTCATCAGGAAACTTTACAATAGCTTCAGCCAAATCTCTTCTTATTACAGGACACATAAAATCAATAAAAGGTACCTTTCGTACAGTACCAGTTCCCCAGTTCCACATTTGCTTCCAAAAACATTGATCAACACCAATTTGGTTAATAGCTGGTGAGTATAACGCTAGGTCATTTTCTCTCATCTCATTAATCATATTAGTTATTAATCTAGGTCCATGGAAAATTAAATCATTATTGAATAGCACAAAGTATTCATGTCGTGTTGATAAATAATATTCTAAAACTGTATTTAACCCACCTCCAAACCATATATTCTCTTCAAGTTCATGTGTTGTACTTTTTGCTTTATTAGTTTTAGAGCCATTATCTAATACCATAAGCTCATGACTATTGAAAGAATCATCATGGCGCAATTGATTAACTAAATTGTCAGTTAAATCAGGTTGATTGTAATTAAGCGTAGCTATTAACATAAGAATACCTCTTTAAATTTATTCATAACATTTTCTGGTGTATATTGGTCTACTAAAGATTTATAATATCCCTGAGGTTGTGTCCTTTTAAAGGAAGACAAAATATTATATAATTCTTCACTATTATTATACCAAATTCCTTTATCTTGAAGCATAGCGATGTGGCCTTCATCTTCACCTTGAGGACAAGAAATAATAGCTTTATCCTGACAAAGGAATTCACCTATAGTTAAACTGAATATCTCTCCTTTTCTTCTACCATGCAATAGAGCATCACAAGTGTTAATAAATGCTGTTTTTGAAACTAAATCATAAGTTGGTTCTATATGAATAATATTAGGTAAAGCTTTACAAAATTCTCTTGTATTTAAAAATAGAAAGTAAGTATTAGGATTTTCTTCTGCTACCTTCTCTACAACAGGATAAGTCCATTCATAGTCAAATTCATTATATCCTCCATGCCTTCCAAAAACAGTAGCACTTTCAGGAATACCTAAAAATTTCCTATAATCAACATCTACATTTGGTAATGACAATATATGTGGAACGAAATTTGTATCACTTCCAGACATTTTTTTACTTAACCATTGTGCTATAAATGCATATTTCTCTCCATGAGGTTGATTTATTTGAAATACTGTATGCACTAGATTTTTAGCATTTGTTACAAGTTTACCATCATAATTACCAGCTTTAATATAATAAATAGCATCTATATTCTCTTGCTCAATAATTTGCTCTACCTCATTAAAATTATTGTATAAATAAACAGGGAATTCAGCTTTAAACTTTTCTATTGTTGCTAAATTAGAATTAGCATCTGATATAATGATAGAATTATTATTTAATATATCTCTATTACCTAATGCATAATCATACAAAGCTACTTCTGTACCTCTAATGCCTAATTGATTACTGTGAAATGCTATTTTCATATATTAT
>MDTB01106339.1_pt1 | contig 12436 bp, 8 predicted proteins | sample 811161 | NCBI WGS metagenome assembly MDTB01 (sample SAMN05326650, study PRJNA326480) | marine metagenome | isolation source: seawater | place: Mediterranean Sea | collected 2009 | reverse complement strand
CCTCATAGGGTGGTAACTTTCTGAAACTAAGTAACAAATCGAAACAATATGTTATTTGTAATGACGATAGTCCTTTAGTAATTAATAATACGTGATGTACGCCCAGCGAGTTTTTTGGATACATCAGAAGAAATAAAATCTCATCCGGTATAATCGGAAATCTTAAAGGGTTACTTCTAAATGGCACCTCCTCCCGTATCAGTCGCACAGATACATGAACAGTTTAATGCTGTGCCATTTGCTCGTCTAGCGCCAGCAGAAGGGCGCTTCCAGACGACCCTACTTACCACTGTTTCCTGCGCAGGAACCGGCCTTCATTCCGGTGCCGATGTCAAAATTATCATACGACCAGCACCTGCGAATACAGGTGTTATTTTTGTTCGAACTGATATTGAGAACCCTGAAGAGGCTGTAATTCCAGCACTTTTTGGTCAGGTTTGCCAGGTTACTTTCTGCACAACTATCGGTAATCAATTCGGCCATACTGTTGGTACAATTGAGCATTTAATGGCTGCACTTGCCGGTATGGGCGTTGATAATGCAATTATTGAGATAGATGGTGCTGAAGTCCCTGTTCTTGATGGCAGTTCCTGTGAATTTGTAAGGCTTATCGAAAATGTCGGTCTTCAAGATTTGCCAGAGCTGAGGCGTATGCTTCGCATCACAAAGCCTGTTCGTGTTGAGGATGGTGACAAGTTCTGTGAACTTATGCCGGATGACGAAAGCGTTTACGAAGCACAAATCGATTTTGATAACCCTGTTATCGGGACTCAAAAGGGTGAATTTGTTCTTTCGGGTGATAATTTTCGTGACCAAATTTGTAACGCTCGTACCTTCGGTATGCTTCAGGATGTTCAAGCAATGCACGCTGCTGGTCTCGCTCTTGGCGGCTCTCTGGATAATGCTGTTGTTATTGATGGTGACCGCGTATTAAATGATGAGGGTCTCAGATTTTCTGATGAATTTATTCGTCACAAAATTCTTGATGCTGTTGGTGATCTTTACCTTGCTGGTGTTCGTATTCTTGGCCGCTACAATGCTCATAAGTCAGGTCATGCCTTACACTATAAGCTCCTTTCGGCTCTTTTCAGCAATGATGATGCGTTCGAGATTATCACCCCTGAAGACCGTAATGCTGTGAATGTTGTTGCTGCTGAATAATTATCTGAAATTATTCACTTTTTAGTCTTTTAAGGCTTAAATCCCCAGACATTAAAGCCGACTTTTTATTGTGAGAATTTTTTTCTATAAAGGTCTCAAAAGCTTGCTTTCAGTATGAAATGCATTCAAAGTCAGGCTTGCGATTCAAAATAATGCGATAATTGAGAATTATGACTTCTAAAATGCTTTCACGCCTTTCCCTGTTACTTATCATGTTCACTCTGGTTGCTTGTTCTTCTACCATTGATGAACCGGAATATGTCGAGCGGTCTGTTGAAGAGATTTACAATCAAGCATTTGACTCATTAAAGGATAGAAACTTTCGTCGAGCTGCGTTGGAGTTTGATGAGGTAGAGCGCCAGCACCCATATTCTATTTGGGCACGTAGGGCAATGTTGATGTCGGCGTATTCTTACTATCAGCAAAATAAATATTCTGATGCCGTATTGACTGCGCGACGATTTTTGGCGCTCCATCCGGGTAACAAAAATGCTCCCTATGCCTATTATCTGATAGCCCAATGCTATTATGAACAAATTTCAGATGTTTCGAGGGACCAGAAAAATACTGAACTCGCAGTTCAAGCGCTTCGCGATGTGATTAGGCGTTATCCTGAAACTGATTATGCACGAGATGCCATACTGAAACTGGATTTAACATATGACCATCTTGCAGGTAAGGAGATGGAGGTAGGGCGTTTTTATATGAAAAACCAGTTTTATATTGCTGCTTCTAAGCGTTTTAGAAATGTCCTCTTGAAATACCAGACCACCTCTCACGTGGAAGAGGCTTTACACCGCTTAACTGAGATTTATTTAACACTGGGTATTGAGTCTGAAGCACGCTCCACGGCTGCCGTGCTTGGCTATAATTACCCTAATAGCGAGTGGTATAAGGACAGTTACCGAATGCTTGTAGACCGGGATTTCAGCCCTGAAGAAGAAGAAACCTCTTGGTTTAGAAAATTCTGGCAATCAATTTTCTAGCGTAGGTGCGCAGGGTTGATGCTCGTAAATCTTTCCATAAGAAATATCGTTTTAATTGAAAAGCTCGACTTAACTTGGCGGGCCGGCCTCTGCACACTCACAGGCGAAACGGGTGCGGGGAAATCTATTTTACTGGATGCATTGGCACTGGCCACAGGTGCGCGCGGCGATGCCGGGCTTGTACGAAGTGGAGCCGAGCAAGGAACAGTTACCGCCGCCTTTGATATTTCTGAGGATAAACTCGTCACGCGAGTTCTTCAGGAACATGACATACCTTGTGAGGGTCAAATAATCTTGCGACGTGTTCAGAGTAAAGATGGTCGTTCCCGTGCTTTCATTAATGATGCGCCCGTGAGTGTTAATTTGCTTAAAACTGTTGGTTCCGCTCTGGTAGAAATTCATGGTCAGAATGAAAGTCAATCTCTGACTGATGGACCGGTTCAATTATCGCTGATTGACTCCTATGCTGGACATCGGGACAAGGTTTTTCAGCTTAAAGAAAAATATAGTCATCTTAAAGAATGTGAAGAACAACTGGATCTTTATAAAAATGCCAGTGATCGTGCCGCTGCGGAAGAAGATTTTCTTCGTCACGCTCTTGAAGAACTTGAAAAACTTGATCCAATAGAGGGTGAGGAAGCAAAGCTGTCGGAAGAGCGCACGCTTTTAATGAACTCTGAAAAAATTGCTGGATATATTTCTGAAGCTCTGGCTCTAATGGAGGGTGATAAGGCCCTACAGTCGGCACTTAATGGTGCGCTTCGTCAATTGGAGAAAGTTGCTGATCAGGCTGCGGGTCGCCTCGATACAACAATTACTGCTCTTGAAAGGGCCGTAATTGAGGCTGATGAAGCACAGACGCAATTGCTCGATGCATCGCGGGAAATGGTTTATGACCCACAACGGCTGGAGCAAGTCGAAGAAAGGCTGTTTGGATTAAAAGCATTGGCACGCAAACACGGTGTCCAGGTTGATCAATTACCGGCCACTAAGACCATGCTTCAGCAACAAGTTGAGGATATCGAAAGCGGGGCGGACAGGCTGGTAGAACTCCAAAAAAATGTCGCTCAGGCTTTTAAAGATTATGAGATTTTGGCACTGAGTATCTCTAAAACCCGTATAGATGCCGCAGATAAGCTCGATAAGACTGTTATGAAAGAGCTAGAACCTCTTAAATTAAATGGTGGTGGTTTTCAAACATCTTTCAGTCACGTTGAACCATCAATGGGAACGGCTTCGGGAATTGATAGCGTACAATTTATGGCGAGTACCAATCCGGGTATGCCGGCGGGGCCAATATCGAAAATAGCTTCGGGTGGAGAACTCGCACGTTTTATGCTGGCTCTCAAAGTTGCACTGGCCGAAGCAAGTGATCCTCTGACCATGATATTTGACGAAGTTGATGCTGGCGTAGGCGGTGCCGTCGCTGAAGCGGTTGGTAGCCGCCTGAAATTGCTGGCTGAGAACGGTCAAGTCCTTGTCGTGACACACTCTCCTCAAGTGGCAGCATGTGGCAATCACCATTGGCTGATTAGTAAATCCATAGATGATGAAAGTACAATGACGCGTGTCGAAGAGCTATCCACGCAAAATAGAGAAGAAGAAATTGCGAGAATGCTTGCGGGTGCTTCTGTTACAGAAGAAGCACGGGCTGCCGCCGTTAGATTGCTGGGAGGGCAGGTATGAAATGGCGAACTGTCCCAGTTGATAAGCTTACAAGTGAACAGGCTTCGGAAGAACTAATGGCGCTTGCCCAAGAAATGTCTGAACATGATGTTGCGTATTATCAAAATGATGACCCCAATGTTTCAGATGCTGATTATGATGCATTGCGCCTCAGAAATGAGGCTATTGAAGGGCGTTTTCCTGCTTTAAAGCGCGCAGATAGTCCAAGTGACACAGTCGGTGTAGTGCCTGAAAGTGGGTTTGGTAAAATCCAACATTCAGTCCCAATGCTTTCATTGGGAAATGCCTTTGATTTGCAGGATTTGGAGGGTTTTGACACTCGTATAAAGCGTTTTTTAAGTCTGGATGAGTCCGAAATAATCTCCTACACATCTGAACCAAAAATTGACGGGCTCTCAGCCAGTTTGCGTTATGAGAATGGTGTTTTTATTAAAGGTGCCACACGGGGGGATGGTCAAGTAGGCGAGGATATTACAGAGAATCTTAAGACCTTGAGAGATGTTCCAATTACCCTTCCCAAAGGTGTTCCGGATATTGTCGAAATTCGTGGTGAGGTCTACATGGCGCATGATGACTTCGAAACTCTCAACCGTCAGCAATCAGATAAAGGACGTAAAACTTTTGCTAACCCCCGTAATGCCGCAGCGGGGAGCCTTCGGCAATTGGATACCAAAATCACAGCTAGCCGCCCATTGAAGTTTTTTGCTTATACCTGGGGTGAGATGTCGGAGATGCCGGGAGACACGCAATCAGAAATGATGGCTTGTTTTGATGCGTGGGGATTTACCGTCAATCCGGATTTTAAAGTTTGTGAAAATGTTGATGCCCTCAATAAGCACTGGCAGGATATTGAAGAACGCCGGTCTATGCTCGGCTATGATATTGACGGCATGGTGTACAAGATTGATCGTCTTGATTGGCAAAGCCGTCTGGGTTTTGTTTCAAGAGCACCCCGTTGGGCTATCGCTCACAAATTCCCCGCAGAAAAAGCCATCACGAAACTATTAGATATAGATATTCAGGTTGGACGAACGGGGGCACTGACCCCTGTTGCCAAGCTTAAAAAAGTTACAGTTGGTGGCGTAGAAGTCTCCAATGCGACGCTTCACAATGCAGATGAGATTAAACGCCTTGATGTTCGTTTGAATGATTATGTTGTCGTGCAGCGAGCCGGTGATGTTATTCCTCAAATTGTTGAGGTGCTTGTTGAAAAAAGAACTGGCGAACCGCATGCCTTTCAGTTTCCTGACAATTGTCCTGCATGTGGAGCGCTGGCCTTTCACGAGATACGTGCAGATGGTGAACAAGATGCCGTGAGGCGATGCTCCGGCGGTTTAAGTTGCCCTGCTCAAGCTAAAGAAAGACTGAAACACTTTGTTTCTCGTTCTGCCTTAGATATTGACGGGTTAGGGGACAAACAAATTGATGAATTTTGGTCTTATGATTTATTAAGAACCCCTGTTGATATCTTTAAATTATATCAACTGGCGAATGAAGCGCCCGAAATATGGCTTTATACTTCTGGAAAGAACAAAGGACAGCTTAAAGACAGTCTTACGAAATTGTTTAGGGCGATTGAACAGGCTAAAAACCCTGACCTTGATCGTTTTTTATTTGCGCTTGGTATTCGCCATGTGGGTGAAACAACCGCGAGGTTATTGGCTCGGCGATATAAAACACTTGAAGGTTTTAGAGATGCTATTCTTTCCATGTGTAATGGGAATGAAGAGAGTAAAGAAGAATTAGCGTCTATAGACGGAGTAGGTGACACCATGGTGGAGTCTTTACTTACCTTCTTTGGTGAACCACATAATTTGGATATTGTTAACGGATTGATAAATGTTGGTGTGGCTCCTGTCTCCTTACCTGAAGCAGAGAATAATACACCTATATCTGGTAAAATTATTGTGTTTACCGGCACTCTCACGCGCATGACACGCGCTGAAGCAAAAGCCCGCGCTGAGATGATGGGCGCCAAAGTTTCTGGGTCTGTGTCAGATAAAACCGATATTCTGGTTGCAGGAGAAAGCGCAGGTTCAAAGCTTAAGAAAGCAGTAGAGCTTGGTATTGAAACAATGACAGAAGATGAATGGTTAGAGATTGCCTCTACGGCCTGATGTTCTCATTAAATTGCTTTATATTATATTTCTTCGAGATGGTAATGTTAGGTGCACTTTCAAAACATAAATTTTGTAATTTATGAAGTCCATTCATATCTCGCACTTCATCGGTAGGGGATGAAGATTTTCCCTGATATTTTGATAGAGCTTTACTAAGTCGAGTGATTTGTCTCTGTGTCATTTCTCCACTTTGTTTCATATCCCTTGCAACCACAAGAACGCTCAATGGTGGGTAATTATTTTCGAAACAATACTTCAACACCAGATTAAGATGTCTGTAGAACAGAGGGTAAACCAATGGCCAGTCTTGATCAGGGATTTTATAAAACCGATTAAACTCAATGAAGGAAATAAATTTGCGTTGCTTTGCGCAAGACAATAAAAATTTCATGGATGTTTCAATATCATATTTAAATTCTGGAAGTGGGCGCAGCTTTTTTCTGAAAGCACTTCGTCTATTCATTTTTTTATTCATTATGTTTCTTTGGGGTGTTTATCACCCTTTATTATCTATAATTTATAACAGGTTAGCATAGGTCGGTGCTACCAACTCAAGATAGTGACAAAGATATTTAAACTTTAGGTAGTCTTGAGCTGGGTTATAGTGGCGAACAACTTTGCTGGAGCCATATCAGTGTTTCTGATTTTAATAGTGGGGAGAGCGTATCTAAGACATGTTGATGGTAGTTATTTAGCCATTCAATTTCTTGGGAAGACAACATAGATGCGTCTATGAGTCTTTTGTCAATCGGAGCAAGGGTCAGAACTTCGAACCCCATCATTAACCGTTCTCCGGTTTTAATTTTCTCGGCTGGGGTCACAAATTGCAGGTTCTCTATCCTGATGCCAAATTCACCTTTTTGATAATATCCCGGCTCATTAGAAACAATCATTCCGGGCATTAGCGGTTGCGTGCCGCCTTTAGAAATGCGCTGCGGTCCTTCATGAACAGATAGATAACTGCCAACACCATGACCCGTACCGTGGTCAAAGTCCAACCCACCTGCCCAAAGAGGTGCTCTCGCTAATGCATCAAGCTGAACCCCATCTGTTTTTTCCGGGAACCGAGCAGTCGCCAGCCCGATATGGCCTTTTAATACAAGGGTAAAAGCCTCAACTGCAGTTTCTGGAGGCGATGCGCCATCAATAAGTACTGTTCGCGTTACATCTGTTGTGCCATCTAAATATTGTCCACCACTATCGACGAGGTATAACTCTCCAGATTGTAAAATGCGGTTGCTCTCATTATTGACCCGGTAATGAACAATCGCTCCATTTGGCCCACTACCGGAAATCGTATCAAAGCTTAAATCCCTGAGCTCCCCAGTTTCTTGTCGGCATTGTTCCAAATAACTAACCGCATCAACTTCGGAAACCTTACCTGTCGGTGCAGTGATGTCGAGCCAGTGTAAGAATTTACATAATGCAGCCCCGTCGCGAATATGCGCTGCTATAGCACCTTCAATTTCTACTGAATTTTTGCAGGCTTTTTTTAGATTACAAGGATCTTTGCCTTCAACTATTTTATCTTGCAAAATATTTTTGAAATATTGTGGTGTATGTGACGGGTCGACCAACACAGTGCCTGTAAGATTTTCAAGATATGTTCTCATATCTTTGGGGCAGATAATTTCAACTTCACCCTCAAGGTGCGCCTTAAGGGTGCTAGAAACTCTGTCAGGATTGATAAACCAAGCTACAGATGTGTCTTTTTTTAAAACAGCGAAGCTAAGTGCGAAAGGTGTGCGTGGCACATCATCGCCGCGAATATTTAAAAGCCATGCACTATTTTCAGGCTGAGCAATAAGTAATGCGTCGGTTTTCTGAGTTATTAACTGTGCTGAAATCTCCTCGAGTTTAGCTGTGCTACTCTGACCTGCATAGGCAGTGGTATGAGGATGAATTTCTCCATTTGGTGGCGTAGGACGTTCCGTCCATAAAGAGTCAATTAAATTATTTTCAAGTGGTACCAATGTAATGTTTTGCTCATCAAGCGCGGCTGACAGTTTCTTGATCTGCGCGATGCTGTGGAGCTTTGGGTCATATGCAAGTTTATCTCCTGCCTCAAGTTTCTCTGAGAGCCATGAGTGGACAGACACTTGCATGATGGGGACAATAGAGAGATTTTCTGTATCAATATAGTTTTCAGCCTCTAAGGTGTAGCGCCCGTCCAGAAATAAAGCGGCTTGATTTTTGAGGATAATAGCTACGCCTGCCGACCCACCAAAACCTGTTAACCATTTCAGCCTTTCAGCACACGCAGGAACATATTCCCCCATAAATTCATCTTCGCGCGGGACAATAAAAGCGTCGATATCAGCTTTAGCCATTTCAAGACGTAGAAGTGCCAGTCTTGAGGCTGCTTGATCCGGTTGGGCGTTGTTATCAAAACTTTGAAGCATGACTAAAGCTTATCTCCGAAAGCATAAGGTCGTCCATTCTTCTAATATAACTTTTTCTTGTAGGCGCAGGCCAAATTGTCTCATGGTGGCAACAATTTGTTGTTGTTGAGTATTTAATATGCCTGAAAGCACAAGACTGCCACCAGCGTTCGGATATCTGGCGGGGGCTAATTTTTGGGTCAACTCATTAGCAAGTCTTTTGAGTGTGCCTGTCAAAATATTTGCGACTATCAGGTCGTAGGACTTTTGGTGATTATCGAGCCGATTAAACCCGTCACTTTCATATACCTGGATAAGTTGTCGGACATGGTTGAGACAACTGTTTCTAAGCGTCATGTTAATAGCCTCGGGGTCAATGTCACTGGCTTTTATCTTCTGGTGTGTGGCCTTTGCCAGTGCAATTGCAAGAATACCACTACCACAACCCAGGTCGAGTATGTGTTTTGGCTGCGTGCGCTTCAATAATTTATCCAGCATCATTAAACAGCCACGGGTCGTTTCATGATGACCGGAGCCGAATGCACGACCAGCCTGTAACTCAATATTAATTAAGCCATTAGGACGTTCAGGCCGGTTAAGAGCCTCAAATATAAAAAATGGTGGCTGATTAATAACCGGTAGACCTGTTTGGCTGTGACTTACCCAGTCTAAAGGAGGTAAAATTTCTGCTGCGAGATTTTGATGTGGAGGAAGAACTTCTTCAAGTCTATTTAAGTCCGGTTGAGTCTGAAAATAGGCTTCAATATGCTTCTGATTTCCCGAGTCTGTTATAAAGACCGCACCTGCACCTGCATGGGAAAGACTCTCCTCTGCAGTGTCTACATTATTGGTTGTGAGGATGACTTTCCAAATCTGCATGTCTTGAATATTTCTATCAGACTTGTTGGAGAAAGCTGTCGATAACCTTTTTGGTGCCGGCTTTCTCGAAATGAACAGTCAGCTTATTTCCGTCCATTTCCCCAATTTTACCATAGCCAAATTTTTGGTGAAACACGCGCTCACCAATTTTGAAAGAACTATGTGCCGATGATGTTTTTTGGACTTTAACGTTAATGGTTTTATTTTGCTCACGGGCAGCGCGATTTCTTTGCATTCGCTGCCAACCCGGGCTCGAATAAGTGTCGCTACTTGAATGCTCCACAAATTGGCTCTGGGAAGTGTCTTGAAAGTTTTGGTTCTGATTATAGCCAATATCTGCATCTAAAGGTTCAACATGCTCTTCGGGTAATTCATCAATAAACCTTGATGGAATTGCAGCTTGCCACTGTCCGTGAATGCGCCTGTTACCGGCGAAGGAAATCGTTATATTTTCTTTAGCACGTGTGATGCCAACATAGGCAAGGCGTCTTTCTTCTTCGAGGCCTCTATCACCTGTTTCATCCAGACTTCTTTGATGAGGGAATAACCCTTCCTCCCATCCGGGTAGGAATACAGTAAGAAACTCCAAACCTTTAGCAGCATGGAGCGTCATTAAAGACACTTTTTCTTCACTGTCGTTTGTTTCTGCATCCATAATGAGCGAGATATGTTCAAGATAAGCATTGAGCGATCCGAAATCATCCATAAACCGAATAAGTTCTTTTAGATTGTCTAATTTACCTGGTGCTTCAGGAGATTTGTCATCCATCCACATTTGCGTATAACCGCTTTCATCGAGGACAATTTGTGCCAACTCGTTGTGCGGTACGCTATCTTTTTGATTACGCCAGCGGTCAATAGAGGCAACAAATCCTGATAGAGATCTTCGGGCTGCAGGTTTTAACTCATCTGAGTCGATTAAAATTCTAGCGGCACGCATCAGAGAAATTGAATTTTGGCGCGCCGTGCTATGAATATTTTGTAACGCGACATCGCCTAGCCCACGGCGAGGTTTGTTACATATTCTCTCAAATGCCAAATCGTCATCAGGTTGGGCAATGAGCCTCAAATAAGCATTAGCATCTCTGATTTCGGCACGTTCATAGAAGCGTGGTCCACCAATTACTCGGTAGGGCAGACCTAGTTGCATGAAACGATCTTCAAATTCTCGCATTTGGAATGAGGCGCGCACAAGAATTGCAACCTCATTTAGATTATGGCCTTTTCTTTGATGTGCCTCGATGTCATCTGCTGTGACACGCGCTTCTTCTTCACCATCCCAACTCCCGCGAAGCATAACTTTGTCTCCGGCATTTTCCTGCGTCCACAAGGTTTTACCAAGTCTATTCTTATTTGCTTCTATGAGACCTGAGGCCGCTCCAAGAATATGGGGTGTAGAGCGATAATTACGTTCCAGTCGAATAATACCGGCGCCGGGAAAGTCTTTTTCAAATCTTAAAATATTATCGACTTCAGCGCCCCGCCAACCATAGATAGACTGGTCATCATCCCCGACACAACAAATGTTATGATGCTTTTGTGCCAAGAGGCGGAGCCACAAATACTGTACGGCATTGGTATCCTGATATTCATCAACAAGCATATGTCGGAAGCGATCCTGATATTCTTGGAGGATTTCGTTATTTTCCTGAAACAAGCGCAGGCATTCGAGCAGTAAATCACCAAAATCGACCGCATTGAGTATTTTCAGGCGGTTTTGATAGCTTTCGTAAAGCTTACCGGCAGCGCCATCGGCAAAACTTCCAGCTTCCCCAGCGGGAACTTGATGCGGTTGCCACCCTCGGTTTTTCCATCGGTCAACGAGAAATGCCAGTTGTCTGGCAGGCCAGCGTTTATCGTCAATATTTTCAGCCTTAATAAGCTGTCTTAGTAACCGTATCTGGTCATCAGTATCTAGAATAGTGAAATCCGGCCTTAGCCCAACAAGCTCGGCATGACGCCGAAGTATTTTTGCAGAAATAGAATGGAATGTGCCAAGCCACGGCATACCTTCAACTTGTTCACCAACAAGACCACTAATTCTGTCTTTCATTTCCCTTGCCGCTTTATTAGTAAAGGTTACAGCGAGAAATTGGCTTGGCCATGCCTGTTTAGTCGAAATTTTATGTGCAATACGGGTCGTTAGAACACGTGTTTTCCCTGTACCTGCGCCAGCAAGTACAAGCAATGGCCCGTCTGGCGCAAGAACCGCTTCCCGTTGTTCGGGGTTCATATCTTCCATACTTCTTGCGAGTTCACCATTAACTCCATTTCCGGCATCTAAAGGCATACGGGCGGCCGCGCGTTGCGACAAGCTTAAGGCTTCTCCGTCTCTAGTAGTATGTCCAGTCATTGCATCTGAATGACTGGGGAGGGGAGGCTCTGGGGCATGAGATGCTGTGTTCTCATTCACATCATCCGCGCCTAAATCGAAAGGGTCTGAAACCATGTTATTTCCGTGATTCTTTAAAAGAATATAACACGAACATAGGGCTTTTCACCCAGCTTTTAAGTATCCTTCGTATTATCTTGATACCATGACAAAATATACACACGAATAGCCGATGAAAGTGAGGCCATACGTTTGGCGTTATCTATTTCTGCGATTAAATCTTGCGGCGACATTTTTTGTTGATTAGCAATTTCCTTTAAGGCATTCCAAAAAGGCGCCTCAAGTGAGATGCTGGTTGCATGTCCTGCAATGGTAATGGAACGTTTTCGGGGTTTATCTATGACAGGCCTCCGCCGACAAACACCCTATTTAGGTGCAATCATGTCTTCGGGGCGAACAATCTCATCAAATTCGGCTTCTGTTACAAAACCAAGGCCCACAGCTTCTTCACGAAGTGTTGTACCGTTCTTATGGGCAGTTTTGGCAACAGTAGTGGCATTGTCATAACCAATTTTTGGTGCCAGTGCTGTAACCAGCATAAGTGAGCGCTGCATCAACTGTTCGATATTGGTTTCATTGGCCTCAATGCCGACAACACAATTATCCGTAAAGCTCACAGCAGCATCACCTATTAGACGCATTGATTGTAATAAATTATAAGCCATAACGGGTTTAAAGACATTAAGCTCCATATGCCCTTGTGCGCCGGCAATCGTGATGGCGGTGTGATTACCCATGACTTGTGCGCATACCATAGTGAGTGCTTCGCATTGCGTGGGATTGACTTTACCAGGCATGATGGATGAACCCGGTTCATTTTCCGGTAAGCTT
>MDTB01136345.1_pt1 | contig 12437 bp, 10 predicted proteins | sample 811161 | NCBI WGS metagenome assembly MDTB01 (sample SAMN05326650, study PRJNA326480) | marine metagenome | isolation source: seawater | place: Mediterranean Sea | collected 2009 | reverse complement strand
TGGATTAACACCAAGTGTTGTTGTTATTGTGGCTACGGTAAGGGCATTAAAATCTCATGGTGGTGTTGAAAAGGCTGATCTCAATAATGAAAATGTATCCGCAGTTGATAAGGGTTTTGAGAATTTGCAACGACACATTGAAAATATTCAATCTTTTGGTCTCCAACCAATAGTAGCAATTAATAGTTTTACTCTTGATACTGAAGCAGAGGGTAGAGTTATTTCTGATGGTTGTGAAAAATTAGGAGTAAAAGCGATTCTTTGTTCTCACTGGGCAAATGGTAGTGACGGTACTTTAGAACTAGCTGAAGAAGTAGTAAAAATTAGTGAGTCAAGTGACCCCTCAAATTTTAAGTTTATGTATGAAGATAAAGTATCATTAGAGGAAAAAATTCGTTCTGTTGCTCAAAAAATATATAGAGCTGATGATATTGTAATTGATAAATCTGTGAGTGATCAACTAAAAGGCTTTGAAGAAAGTGGTTATGGAGACCTTCCAATTTGTATCGCCAAAACACAATATAGCTTTTCAACAAACCCCTCTTTAAGAGGTGCCCCAAATGGTTTTACTGTTCCAGTTAGAGAAGTTAGATTATCAGCAGGTGCGGGCTTTATAGTTGTTGTAACTGGTCAGATTATGACTATGCCAGGTCTACCTAAAGTTCCAAGTGCTAATTCTATAATGTTAGACGATAAAGGTCTAATTCAGGGTTTATTTTAAATCTATTTATTTTTTTAAACAATTTTATAAGTTATACTCCATCAATGTATTCTAAAACTACTAAAGGTATAACAATTACTGTTAAACCCTATTTTTTAGATGATCAATCTTCACCTCAGGAGAGTCATTTTGTTTGGGCTTACCAGATTAATATTCATAATCTAAGTAATACATCAATGAAACTTAACCACAGAAACTGGATCATAATTGATGCTAATGGAAAAGTGTTTAATGTTCAAGGTGAAGGTGTTGTTGGTGAATTTCCAGTGCTACAACCTGGAGAAAGTTTCGAGTATACTAGTGGCACGCCTCTTAGAACTAATAATGGTATAATGCAAGGATTTTATCTCATGTCTCAAGATAATGGTAAACAACATAAAATTGATATACCAACTTTCTCTTTAGATAGCCCTTACAACAAAAAAAAGCATCACTAAAAAATATTTAAAATGTTTAATATTAAACCCATCGCTTTGGTTTGTGGAACTGTGGTTTGTACAGTAGGCTTTTTACTTGTTATTCCGCTAATCACAGAAATTATATATAAAACAGAGTCATGGCAATCATATGCTGTTCCAATTTTGATATATCTAATAATTGGAGGTTCATTAGTTATCACAAATAGGAATATTGAATTTAAACTTTCTATTAAAGAGGCATTCGTTATAACAGTATTATCTTGGCTACTACTGGCTATTCTTAGCTCCGCACCATTTATTTATAGTAAGTCAGACTTAAGTGTTATTGATGCATTATTTGAGTCGATGAGTGGCATAACAACAACTGGTTCGACAATCTTAAGTAATCTAGATGACCTTCCAAAAGGGATTTTAATCTGGCGAGCCTTACTGCAATGGTTAGGAGGTATAGGAATAATTATTATTGCACTTTTTATTCTTCCTTTTTTAAGAATAGGTGGTATGCAACTCTTTCACCTTGAAGGAGATGATCCGTATGAAAAATTTTTACCTAAAATATCATCAGTAATAACTAAAATTTTTATTATTTATATATTTTTAACTTTATTACTTTTCATTCTTTACTACATTTTTGGTATGACTTTATTTGACTCAATTGCCCATAGTTTCACAACAATTTCAACAGGAGGTTTTTCAACACATAATGACTCATTCGCATATTTTAATAGTTACTCCATCTTGTTAGTATCTATAGTTTTTATGATAGTTGGAAGTTTACCTTTTTTAGTTATTGCTCAAACAACTATAAAGAACCTTTTTGCAACTTTTAAAGATCATCAGATAAGAATTTTTATTTTTATTTTGTTATTATCTATTATTTCTATTTATTTTTTAGCAAATAGTTTCATAAATGGAAACGACATTCAAATTCTGATTACAATATCTTTTAATACCATATCTATAATTTCTGGTACTGGATACGTTAGCGAAAATTATGAAAATTGGGGTAATTATGCTTCAGTATTATTTTTAATTCTTATGTTTATCGGTGGTTGTGCAGGATCTACCTCTGGTGGATTGAAAGTTTTTCGTTTTCAAATACTTTTTAAATATGTTCTCCAGCATTTGAAAAAAATGTTGCGTCCTCATGCAGTTATAGCAAGTCATTTTAACAATAAAAAAATTCCAGAATCCACTTACGAATCAGTAATGAGTTTTTTCTTTTTATATATATTTACATTTTCTATATCAGCATTATTACTATCATTTGGCGGCTCAGATTTTTTAACATGTATATCTGCATCTGCTTCAGCTATTGCAAATGTAGGACCTGGTTTAGGACCCATAGTTGGTCCAGACGGCGATTATAGTAGTTTGAGTGATTACTCAAAACTAATTTTAATTGGGACTATGTTTCTTGGAAGACTTGAAATATTAACTATATTTGTACTTTTTATACCTTCTTTTTGGAAAAATTAAATTTTTGATTTAAGATTTGAACTAAACTTATTAACTAAGTTTGTTTGAGTATTTTTGATCATTATATCTACATCGTTCAAATTAAAATCGCCAGTTAAAGTACTGAACTCATTTAAATTAAAAGTATATTTTTTTATTTTTAAACCACTATCTTTATTAAGCAAGATTGACATTTCAAGATTTAATTCAATTTTTTTTCCATCTTTGATATTTGTAAGTAATTGATTATATGATGTTATATTTATTATGGCTTCTCCCTCAAAGCCATTCACGAATAAATGATTGTCAAACCAATCTTTTATTAAATAGTCAACCTCTTTTGGTATGTCAGCATTAATTAATAATTTTTTTTGGACCACATCAAAAGTTACATCTTTAATAGATGATTTAATTTTTACAACTTCTCCAGTTGATAGTTGACAACCAAAAAGAAATAAAAATAAAATTACCAATTTATACATTGCATTAACCTTTTTTGAGCAGGAAGACGATTATAAGCTTGAGTCCAAACTATAGATTTAGCACTTTCAATAACATCTTTTGTGACCTCATGACCTACTTTTGCAGGTAAACAATGCATAAAAACACAACTTTCTTTTGTTAAGTCCATGATTTGTTTATTTACCTGAAAATTTTTCAATAAATTATTTTTTTCTTCTTCATGCTTATCATTCATGGAAAGAAAAACATCGGTCATTATGCAATCAGACTTTGAAATAACTGATTTGTCGATTTTGTTAAAAATTTTGACATTTTCTCCAAAATAATACTCAAAATTTTTAGTTATCTCAGAGTGAGAAAATATATTTAATTTAAGCTCTTTTAGTAAATTACTAGCCTCAATAAGACTAAAGAGAACATTGTTTAAATCTCCAAACCATGAAATATTTAACTCTAATCTTTTAAATTTTTCATATAATGTGAGTAAATCTGCAAGGGTTTGGCAAGGATGTGACTTTTCAGATAGAGCGTTTATTACAGGTTTTTGCATCAAATCATGTGCTATTTTTAGCTTTTCATGCGAGTTAGTCCTGTAAATAAGACCATCTATGTAACAGCCAAATGCCCTAAATGTATCCTCAAGACTTTCTTGTCTAGAAAAATTTAATTCTTCAAATTTAATTTCTATACCCTTACCTTTTAACTCATTTACAGCTACAACAAATGATAATCTTGTTCTAGTTGATGGTTTCTCGTACAACATTCCAATATTTTTATTTTCTAATGTAATTTTTGGTATGTCATCATAAATAATATTTTTCAATTGAGTTTCTGTAAGATCTGAAATATCAAAGAATTTATTAAGCATTATATAAAAATATATTAATTAAAATTTATTAATACCTATTTAAGTAGTCTTTATAAGTTTTTTTGAAACCATTTTTTAAAGAAACTTTAGCATACCATCCATAATTATTAGCTAATGAACTATCTATTATTTTTCTTGGAGTACCATTTGGTTTTGAAAAGTCAAATTTTATAGTTAAATCCATTTTTAATTCTTTTATTAAAAATTCTGCGTACTGTTTAATACTCATTTCAAAACCGCTGCCTATATTAATTAATTCATGATTAGTTTTTATTTTCAAAAAATGAACAATGGCATTTGCTAAATCATCGACATACATTATTTCCCTCATAGGCGTACCTGTACCCCATAATGTAATATGTTTCTTCTTATTAATTTTTGCCTTATGAATCTTATTAATAAGTGCTGGAAAAAAATGTGAATATTCTTGATCATAATTATCGCCGGGTCCATATAAATTACATGGCATTAAGCATTTATAATTAGTACCGTATTGATGATTATAGGCCTCACAAAGTTTTAAGCCGGCAATTTTAGCTATTGCATATGGCTCGTTAGTTCGTTCCAAAGCTCCGGAAAGTAAATATTTCTCTTTAATTGGCTGTTTTGAGTGTTTTGGAAAAATACAACTTGAACCCAAAAAAATAAGATGTTTAACTGATGCAAGATAACTACCATGAATTAAATTATTTTGAATTGATAAGTTTTGATAAATAAAGTCTGCACGATATTTATTATTTGCAATAATTCCTCCAACTTTTGCGGCAGCAATTATAACAGCATCAGGTTTATGATGTTTTAAAAAGGAATAGACTTTTTTTTGGTCTAAAAGATTTAATTTTTTTTTTTCAATAAAAATTAAATTTTTAAAACCATTAGATTTTAATTTATTTAATATAGATTTACCTACCATACCGTTATGGCCAGCTAGAAAAATTTTTGAATTTTTATTTATCAATCTTTTTTAATTCGGAACTAATCATGTCATCGATAAGACCATGAATATCATATTTGGGTTTCCATTTTAAAATTTTATATGCTTTTTTGGCATTACCCAACAGACTCTCTACTTCAGATGGTCTAAAATATTTTTCGTCTATAAGAATAGTTTCTTGATTATGAATGTAACCTTTTTCTTTTTTGCCTTTTCCTTTCCATACAATTTTCATACCGAGTTTTTTTGATACAAGGTTTATAAAATTTTTAACTGAGTATTGTTTTCCAGTAGCAATGACAAAATCATTAGGTTTTTTTTGTTGCATAATTAATTGCATAGCTTCAACATAATCCTGAGCATGCCCCCAATCTCTTTTTGAGTATAAATTTCCCAGAAATAGTTTTTGTTTTGATCCATGTTTAATTTTACATAAAGCATTGACAATCTTTTGAGTAACAAATGTATATCCTCTAAAAGGACTTTCATGGTTAAATAAAATTCCATTACATGCAAAAATATTATAAGACTCTCTATAATTGATAGTAATCCAATGAGCAAAAAGCTTTGATACTGCATAAGGACTTCTTGGTTTAAATTCAGATTTTTCATTTTGAGGTGGAGATGAAGAACCAAACATCTCAGAAGTTCCAGCTTGGTAAAATTTAGTTTTTAAGTGAAGATTATTTGAGACAATTGACTCTAAAATTCTTAAAGCTCCTAATGCATTAACATTAGATGTGTATTCAGGTAATTCAAAAGACACACCTACATGTGATTGAGCGGCTAAATTGTAAATTTCATCAGGTTTAATTTTACTAATTATTCGATTAACAGATATTGAGTCTATTAAATCACCATAGTATAAAAAAAAATTTTTAGAATTATGAGGATCTATATAAATATCATCTATTCTAGAAGTATTAAAAAGAGAGCTTTTTCTGATTACACCATGGACTATGTATTTTTTTTTTAGAAGTAATTTAGATAAATAAGATCCATCTTGACCATTGATACCAAATATAAGAGCTTTTTTTTTCAAACAGTTTACCTTAACTTTTAAAGAGAAAAATCTACTCTTACATCTCCTAAAGATTTTTTAATATCAATAAGTATAAAGTTATTTTTAGCAAATTTTAACATATTTTTATGACCTATTTTTTTAATTTCATCATGTGGTGTCAAAATAATTAAACAATCAAATTTTTTTTTTGTAGGTAAATTTATAAGTTTATAGTTATCTAATTCTTTATTAAGAGTATTTTCATTTACAAGTGGGTCATATATAGAGACATTCTTAGCTTTTTTAATAAAATATTTAGCTATGACTAAAGCTTTTGAATTTCTTATATCTGCACAATTTTCTTTAAAGGTAACACCAAATATTAAAATTTCTGATTTTATAATTGATAAATTTTTTTCCTTAAATATTTTAATTATATTTTTGATTAAATAATTGTTCATTGACTCGTTTATTTTTCTTCCTGATAAAATAAAATCAGAATTATGGCCTTTTTGTTTTGACCAATAAGTCAAATAATATGGATCTACTCCTATACAATGTCCTCCAACTAAGCCTGGTGTATAAGGATGAAAATTCCATTTTGTAGAAGACGCATCTAAGACATCGAATATGTCAATATCATCTCTTTTAAACATCATAGATAAGTCATTAATTAATGCGATATTGAGATCTCTTTGAACGTTTTCAATTACTTTAGATGCCTCTGCAGTTTTGATATTTTTAGCTTTAAAAACACCAGCAGATATTATTTCAGAATAAAGCTTATAAATTATATTTGTGACTTTTTCATTAGATCCAGAAACAACTTTTTTTATATCTTCTATTTTTCTTTTCTTTTCACCAGGGTTAATTCTTTCAGGAGAATATCCTAAAAAAAAATCTTTATTTAACTTAAGTTTTGAATTTTTTTGTATTATTTTTGAAATAATATTTTCTGTAACTCCTGGGTATACAGTAGACTCAATAATTAATAGAGTATTTTTTTTTATAATACTAGATATTGATTTGATTGAATTTTTTAAAGGTTCTAAATTTGGTTTGTTATTTTTATAAATTGGTGTTGGAATTGTTACAATAATGATATTAGATTGAGAAATATCATTTATATTGTTAGTAAAGAAAATATTTTTTTCTTTTAAAGATATTGCTTTAACCTCTTTATTTATATCTATGCCTTTTAATAAGCTCTCTACCCTTTGTCTATCTATATCATAACCAATTACTTTATTTTTTTTTGCAAAAGCAAGTAATAATGGTAGACCCACATAACCCAAACCAACAATACAGATTTTTTTTTTATTTAGATTTATCAATTTAAAACTTTATCTATTTGATATAATGTTTCCATATTAATATAATTTACATCAAATTTATTTATTATGTGCGTTCTTCCGTTAGCACCCATATTTGATAATTTCGCAGTATCTAGCTTTAAAAATTTATTTATTGCTTTTACAAGACTTTCGATATTTTTCGGTTTAAACAAAATAGCATTAAAATTATTGATAGCAATATTATTACATCCTGGAACATCAGATGCTAAAATTGGTTTTCTTAAAAGAGCTGCCTCTAATAATGTTTTTGAAGAACCCTCTCTATAAGATGGCAGCACTATGCAATCCATCTTTTTTATAATACTATATATTTCATTTGAAAAATTTTTATAAATTATAACTTTATTATTATGATATTTTTGAACCTTGGCCTGAAGGGTGTCGTTATTTCCTTGCCCATATAAATAAAATTTGACCTTTGGATTTATTTCTTTGACTGATTTAGCAGCTTCTAAATATTCATTAATTCCTTTTTCTTTCAAAATTCTTGAAATCATAAGGAATTTTTTATTTTTGTTAAATAGGTTTTGGTTAAGATTATCTTTTTTTATTTCAATACCTGAGCTCTCTATTATTTTCAAACTTTTAATTCTCAATTTTTTTAAGAAGAAATCATAATCATATTTATTTTGAACTATAATAAGGTTAGAATTTTTTAGTAAAAGAAGATAAAATTTATTTATAATTTTTAAAATAAAGTTTTGACTTAAATGAGAATAGCCTAGGCCTGTGATATTACTAATTATTTTTATATTAAATAACTTACCAATAAGTAACCCATAAAAATTACATTTGACAGTATAGTTTATAAGCATATCAGGTTTAAATTTAATAAGAATGTAAAGTATTTTTGAAATAATTATAAAAGGTTCAAAGATATTTATTTTATTATTTATTCTATAGTTTAGAGATATAGACTTTAAATTAAACTTAAAATTTTTAATATATTTATCATCTGGTGTAACTAAAATTAGATTATGAATCTTAGATAAATCTCTCAATAAATGGTATCTGAAATTAAAAAAATACCATGAAGAATTCCCAAACAAAATTATTTTTTTTTTAGCCATTTTTAAAAAAATTTACATAAATCACTGTGTTCCAGATAAATTTAGACCAATTCCTTTTATTAGTTCTATGTTCATTTAATCTCTTTTTAAAAATATTGTTTGAATCTAGTGAATAATTAATAAATTCATTATGTTTTAAATTAAAATTATCTAAATAGTTACTTAAATCTGTCTTAAACCATTTACTTAAAGGAATAGCAAAACCTTGTTTTTTTTTATTAATTAATTTAATTGGAATTTTTTGTTTTAATAATTTTCGTAAATAATTTTTACCTTTAAAAAAAGAAAAATTTTTATTTGAATTTATAGATTCAGATATAGAAATTATTTCGTTATTCAAATAAGGTGTTCTGCATTCTAAAGATGAATACATACTTGCCCTATCAGTTTTTACAAGTATGTCATATGGTAAATAACATTTCTTATCAAATTCAATAATTTGTAGAAGATCATTTTTATTTCCTTGTAATAATAGTTTTAAATAATCTAAAAGATCATGTCTAAATAAGTCGGAATGGCCAATAAAAGTTGCATATAAATCTAAAATATTCCTCGATTTTAATATGTTATTCACCTTGTCTTTATTTTCGTAATTTATATAAGAGTTAAATAAATTAGTATTATAAAACAATTTATATAATAAATCTGTTGGTAAAATTTTTATAACATTATGCAAATAATGAGTATAAATGTGTCTATTATATCCACAAAATAATTCATCTGCACCATCACCAGTTAAAGCTACCTTTATATATTTAGATGCAAACTGGCTTAGAAAGAAAGTTGGTATTTGACTGGAGTCAGCAAAAGGCTCAGAGTAAATACTATTACTCTGTTCTAAAAAAGATATTACATCTCTATAAGTCAGTAATAGTTCGCGATGTTCTGTATCTAAGTAATTTGAAATTTCGCTTACCTTATTTAACTCACTGTATTCACTATCTTGAAAACCAACAGAGAATGTATTTATTTTTTTTTTAGAATGTTTAGATATGTATGAAGCAACTAAAGAAGAGTCTATTCCACTGGATAAAAAACAACCTATATCTACATCAGAAATCATTGTTTGAGCTACAGATTTTTCTAAGTGTAAGTCCAATTCTTTTAAGGAAAATTTTTTATTCTGATTTTTAAAGAAATTTTTTACTTCACTCTTTTCATTCATAGAATTAGAATTTTTGTCGTATATTAATAAAGAATTAGAGCGTAGTTTAAAACAGTTATTCCAAATTGTATTTGGTGCCGGAATGAAACCTGTCTCAAAATAAATTTTTTTGGATTTTTGATTAATTGATAGATTTAAATTTAATTTTTTAAAAGTTGATAGGTCTGATGAAAAAAAAAATTTTTTTTCATCATAGTAATAATAAATTGGTTTTTGTGAAAAATAATCAGTTACTAAGTAAAGCTGTTTAGTTTTATTATCAAAGATACATATAGCATACATACCATCTAATATTTGTAAGGTTTTATTGATACCTAAAATTTCAATACAAGCCAATATTACCTCTGTATCAGATCTACTTTTAAAATTATAAAGTCTATTAAGATTATATTTATTTAATAAATCTAAATGATTATATATTTCTCCATTAAAAACTAAAATATACCTTCCTGAATTTGATAACATTGGTTGAGATCCATTAGATGAAAGATCAATGATCGAAAGACGTCTAAAAGCTAGAGATAAGTCAGAATTTTCATCTATAAAATAATTATAATCATCAGAACCACGTCTTTTTAAAGATATTGTAATATCATTTAAGTACTCACCATCAATATTTTTAAAATATCCTCCAAAAAAACCGCACATTAAATAAATAACACCATAATTCTAATATAAAAAAAAATTGATCATATAAGGTAGCCAGTATTTAGAGTGTATAGCGAATTTCAACCAAAATATAAAAATTAAAATATAAAAAACTACTAGGCTAATTTTTACAAAAACTAAGATATGCTTATTTTTAATATTTTCTAACAATTCTTTATAAACGTATGCTTGGAAAGGTATTAAAAAAAAAGCAAATCTATCTAATGCTGGATTAGTAGACTTGATCATAATTAATAAAAAGAAGATTATTGATATTAATGCACTAAAAAACCATATAGTGAAATTATCTTTTTCTTTAAAGAATTTAAAATTAAAAAAAAAAATTATTGATGGTATGACACATAAGATTATTCTTGGAATAGCTCCTACTGAGTATATGACATCTTTATATATATAATACTGAATATAAAAGTATATTTGTTCTATAAAAATTATCGAGAATAGGATAATTAAAATTATTACTATAAAAATTAAATTGTAGTTATTTTTATTAAATATATATTTACAAAAAAATGGTAAGATACAAAAAACTGCACTGATATGTATCAGAAAAATAGAAAATAAAATTAAAACCATGTCAAAAATTGGCTGAAATTTCATTTTTGATATTAAGTATAAATAAATTCCAATAGCTGCAGACTGCCTAGTAAATCCCATACCAACAATTATCAAAAAAATTGGAAAAAATATTATTAAGGAAAAATAAGGATTACGATCTGTTTTAATAAATTCATAAATTCCATATATGAAAATTGAAGAATAAATATAATTTGTGAAATTTACAGGTATATTTAAATTTCCAAAAGTTAATCCAAAAAAACTGTAAATACCATATCTCTTGTAAACATTAAGAAAAAAATCTAAATTTTTTGACTCATTGTAAATATTTAAATAATTATACCAATCTCCACCAACACTTTCTCTAAATCCAATAAAAATAGAAACAAAGATAAGATTAGCGATTAATAGTTTTTTTGAATTGACTTTGTAAAAGCTAAACTTGCTTGATGTTTCGTTTTTATAAAAAAAATAAATCAAGATAAATAATTGAATAAAATAAGGATACATTTAATTTAAATTCTTTACATTTATACTATAATTATTTATCAATATTCAATTCTTGCACAAAATGCATTAAGAAAGACTAATTTGAATAAAACTATATTAGGAATCCAATCATATGCAAATCATGATGCTGGTGCTAGCATAATCCAATTTGATGAAAAAAGTAATGAATACATAGCAATTAGTGAGGAGAGACTCTCTAGAAAAAAATATGAATACGAATTTCCACTTCTTTCAATTGATTATTGTCTTAAGTATTTTGGAATAAAAAAATTAAGCGACGTTGACTTAATTGTATCTGATTGGATAAGAATAAAACGATGGTTACGATCTGGTCCGTCATATAATTACCAATTATTTGATTATTATAAAGAATATTTAAATTTTCCTAAAAATAAGATCATTCAAATTGATCACCACTTAGCACATGCAGCTAGTTGTTATTATACTAGCTCATTCAAAGACTCTGCTATTTTAGTTGTTGATGGTAATGGATCAGATGTTCAAACCAATTCATTTTTTGAGGGTAATGATAATCAAATTAAGAGAGTAGATATGTATAAAAACCATGGAATTGGTTCAGCATATGCTGCAGTTTCTAGAGAGATTTTAGGTTTTGGAACTGGTGGTGAAGGAAAAACTATGGGACTAGCGCCCTACGGTAAATATAACAAAAATATAAAAATTAATGTGAAGCTTGATGGGGTAAAAACTGATTTAAGTAAATTTATGCTTAGGCTTCCTAAATCTGATGTATTGAACCAAATAAATGATAATTATAGGTCATCACTAATTAGAAAAAAAAGCGGAAGAGCAAATAAAAAAAATATTTTAAACAAAAAATTTAGAGATTGGGCTTTCATGATTCAAAATTTATCTGAAAAAGTTATGGTTCATCTTGGTAGAGAAATAGAAAAAAAAATAAGTTCTAAAAATATATGCTTAACTGGGGGTGTGGCTTTAAATTCTGTTGCAAATGAAAAGATCTACAAAAAAACTAAATTTAAAAATATACATATTTTTCCAGCTTGCTCAGACTCTGGACTACCATTTGGCTTGGCATTATGGGGCTATCATAATTACTACAAAAAGAAAAAAAGAGTAAAATTTTTAAATGCATACACTGGTAAAAATTACTCTGTAGAAGAAATTACAAATCTATTAAATCTTTTAAATATAAAGTTTAAGATTAATAATAGTAAAGAAGTTGCTTTTCAAATTAGTAAAGGAAAAATTATAGGTATATTT
>MDTB01032385.1_pt1 | contig 12437 bp, 11 predicted proteins | sample 811161 | NCBI WGS metagenome assembly MDTB01 (sample SAMN05326650, study PRJNA326480) | marine metagenome | isolation source: seawater | place: Mediterranean Sea | collected 2009 | reverse complement strand
CAATAAACCTATTGCAATAGAATACTACAATGCAGAATCTAAAAGCACAATACTTCTGGGGTATTTATATTTTGGTGACTCTATTCTTGTTCAGAGATTGGAATGGTTGCCCTATCTAGAAATAATTATAGTTTTGATGTTTATATTAGTTGGTTTTTTAGGATTCAATTCGATTAGAGAAAATGAAAAACGTCAAATATGGGTTGGTATGGCGCGTGAAACAGCGCATCAATTAGGTACTCCTATTTCTGCATTAATTGGTTGGATTGATAGGATTGATTCCCATCCTGAAGATTCACAGTATATTGCAAAAGAAATGCGTTCAGATATGATGAGATTAGAACAGATTGCAGATAGGTTTAGCCAAATGGGGTCACAATCTCCATTGGAAGAATTGTCTCTGTCTAAGCTAATTGATGGGCAAGTAAAATATTTGAAAAAAAGAATACCCTCTCTTAATAAAGACACCGAATTAAAAATTAAAATAATTGATGATATCTATATCATGGGTAATTCTATATTACTAAGCTGGGCTTTAGAAAATCTGATTCGAAATGCAATTGATTCAATTAAACAGCAAAACGGGGTTGTTGAATTGATAGTGAAAATCGAAAATGGGTTTGGATGCATTGATATCAAAGACAATGGATTGGGGATAGATAGAAAAGACTGGAAAAATATTTTTATACCTGGTTTTAGCTCAAAAAAAAGAGGGTGGGGTCTTGGCCTATCATTAGTTCAGAGAATCATTAAAGAGATTCATAGCGGCAGTATAGCTGTTAAGTCAAGCTCGGCTAGCGATGGAACGACTTTTCGCATTAAGCTAGATCAGCAAAGATAGATTATTTTTTTCATGGATTTATAGCTAATTTTTAAACATAGAATTGGAGTTTAAATTGAACATATTATTATTTTTACAAGCAGCTCAAGGAGCTGGAGTTATGGCTTATTTCCCCTTCATCTTAATTTTAGCTATTATGTATTTTTTAATGATTCGTCCTCAAGCAAAACGTCAAAAAGAAAAGCAGGCGATGATTCAAGCTTTAAAAAAAGGTGATAAAGTTGTTACTATTGGCGGAATTCATGGGTCTGTGTCGGGATTTAAAGGTAAAGATGGAAAAACTCTCTTATTACAGATTGACTCAAACGCAAAAATAACGATAAATAGATCATCAGTTTCAAGTCTTGCGAGTCAAAACGATTCTCAAAGTGAGTTAATCGAGGAAAAATAATGTCTGCTAAAAGCGTTGTTCATTACGGAAATCCTATTCTTAAAAAAAAATGTAAACCGGTAACCGATTTTAGCGATTTAGACGGTCTTATTAATGATATGTTTGATACTATGTATGAGGAAAATGGTATCGGTTTAGCAGCGAACCAAATTGACGTTGATCTTCAATTGTTTGTTGTTGATATTTCTGATATCGATGAAGAAGGAGAGTCTATCCATGTATTTGCTAATGCTGAAATTATAGAAAGCGAGGGCGAGTCTTGGATGAATGAGGGTTGCTTGTCAGTTCCAGATGTACGCTTAGATGTAAAGAGACCAAACAAAATAATTCTAAAATATCAAGATAGAAACGGTAAAAAATTTACAAATGAGTTTGATGAACTATTAGCCCGAGTAATTCAGCATGAAGTAGATCATCTAAATGGAAATTTGATTATAAACAAAGTGTCAAAAGCTGAAAAAATAAGCGTAAGTAAGGAACTCAAGCTTATAAAAGAAAATTCAGTGAAAGCTATGGAATCTAATAAAAGCTCATAAACGTATTAATTTATTCAATTTTATATACCATCAAATAATATGAAGATTATTTTTATGGGAAACCCTCAATTTGCTTGCTCTTCGCTTGAAGTATTAAACAAATCCAAGCATCAGGTGGTTGGAGTTGTTAGTAACCCGCCTAAAAGAATGAAGCGATCAAAAGAAGTTTCATTTACTCCAGTAGGGAATCTAGCAAAAAAACTTAACATAAATTTATTTACAATTGACAATCTATCTAATCCTGATTTGAAGGATTGGATAGTTAGAATAGACCCGGATATTATTATAGTAGTAGCTTTTAAAATTCTCCCTAAGTCTATAACTGAACTTCCTGGAATTATTGCAATGAATTTACACGCTTCATTGCTGCCAAAATATAGAGGAGCAGCTCCTATTCAACATGCGCTAATGAACGGAGACGAGCACACTGGAAATACAACGTTTTTAATTCAGCCAAAAGTTGATAAAGGAAATATAGTTTTACAGCAAAAAATAAAAATTGAATCAAATGACAACTTTTTGACCTTATCTAAAAGAATGTCAAGGCTCGGAGCAGATCTACTAATTAAGTCATTAGATGTTATTGTAAATCCAAAATTTGCTGCTATACCTCAAGATGATTCGCTCGCTACGCTTGCGCCTAAAATACATAAATCGCATGGAAGAATAGATTGGAGCGATACATCGCAATATATTCACTCAAAAATTAAAGCTTTATCTTTTTCTCCAGGAACCTTTGCGGTTTTGAAAGGAAAAAGGCTAAAAATTTATGAATCTAAGTTAACTTCAAAAAAGTCTACTCATAGCCCAGGAACATTAATTCATTCAGAAAATAAAATTATGATCTCATGCTTAGATTATTGCTTGGAGTTGGCAGTGGTTCAATTTGAAGGAAAGAAAAAAATGTATGGAGTTGATTGGTATAGAGGTATTAACGAAAAATCTGGAATAAAGTTTGATTAAAAAAGACAGGTCAAGATTTCATGCCTATAATATTATATTAGCACATGAATCATCGGGACGACAACTAAAATCAGTTAGAAATGACTATTTCAGTACAAATAATCTTTCTTCGAGTGAACGAAGCAGGTCTATGGCTCTATCGAATGAGGTAGTACGCTGGAAGAGAACTCTGGATAATTGGATAGCAAGATCACTAAAAAAACCGATTAAAAAATTACCATTAAAAGTTTTATGTATTTTACGTTTAGGTTATTATGAATATGTCATGGATAGCTTTGTTCCAGCTCATGCAGCAGTTGACTCATGGGTAGAATTATCAAAAAAATTAAAAAATAAAAAAATATCTGGACTTGTTAATGCAATATTAAGAAAAGCAAGTTCTATCAATAAGCATTCTTTAAATAATAGGGGGAATATTGGTTTCCAGTTTTCATTTCAAGATTGGATGGTTGAAAGCTGGATTGAAAAATATGGCCGTTCCAAAGCAATAGAGCTTTGTACATATCTTAATCATACTCATGAAGTTGATTTGAGGGTAAATAAGTTAAATCCAGATATTAAAAATATATTAAATGAAAAAAATATTAAATGGGATTTTAGTCCTTTTTCAAAAAATTTCATTAGAATTAAGTCTGGACTAAGAAAAATTTTGTCAAGTAAAATTTACTCAAAAGGTGCTATTTTTGTCCAGGACAGAGCAGCCGGCGCAGTAGTGGAAATCTTGGATCCATTGCCAGGTGAGGTAGTTTTAGATGTATGTGCAGCGCCAGGAACAAAATCAATTTATATTCATGAAAAAATGAAGGGAGAAGGTCACCTCTTCTCATTTGATGTTAATCAGACAAAAGTAGATAATGCTTTACGTCAAACTAAACAAATGGGATTAAATATAAATTGGGGTAAATCGGACGCAACTATAGATAAATACCCTAAGGCTGATAAAATTCTGATAGATGCTCCTTGTTCTGGTACAGGTGTAATAGCTAGAAAGCCTGATATAAAATGGAGGAGAAATATCGAAGATATAAATAAATTTGCCTTACTTCAGAATAAGATGATAAATAATGTTTCTAAATTTTTAAAGAAGGGTGGATTTATTGTTTATGCGACTTGCTCCTTACAGGAGCAAGAAAACTGGAATGTAGTAAAGTCATTTCTTAAATTTAACCCTAACTTTAAACTAGAATCTGTAGAAAACAAAATACCTCAACAATGGTTGAATAGTGAAAACTGTCTTGAAACTTTTCCTCCAAGGGATAATGTCGATGGAATGTTTGCTGCAAAGATAAGAAAATGTTAAAAAAAATAATTAATTTTACAGTATCTCTAGTAGCTTCATCTTTATTGATTTTCGTTGTTTTTGATTGGTTAATCATGCCGATATATATTCGAAAAGGAAATAGTATTGTAGTTATGAATCTGCAGGGAAAAAACGTAAGAAAAGCTCTAAAGCAATTAGAATCTGAGGGATTTAAGGGTGAAGTATTTGATACGCTTTATACATCTAAGTTTGACCCCGAAACAGTTATTGATCAATACCCTGTTTCTGGGAGCAAGGTTAAAAGAGGAAGAACCATACGATTAAAAGTAGCTCAGAAGGAAAAAATGCTTATAGTTCCAAATCTTGTTGGGCAATCAAGAAGAAGTGCTGAGATATCTCTTCAGCAAATTGGGTTAAATATAGATACTGTATATACAGAGTATAATCCTGATTATCAAAAAGGAACTGTTGCTTGGCAGTTTCCTAAGTTTGGCGATCAAATCAAAAGGGGATACGGATTGCAGTTGACAATAAGCATGGGTCTGCCCCCAGATTTTTTTCAAGTTCCTCAATTATTTGGTCTAAGTTTAAATAATGCCAAGAAACAATTAATTAAAGCAAAGTTTCGTTTAGGAAAAGTATCCTATCAACAAAATGAAGACCTAATTCCATATACTGTTTTAGACCAATCAATTACACCTGGAACCGTATTGGATGAATCAAGCAAGATAGACTTAGTTGTAAGCATTCTTGATTTACAGGATATTTTTGATAAACTTCAAAATGAAAAATGATAGCGTCGCATGAATATTACCGCAAGCTTACTCATATTTTTAGTTTAGTAATTCCTTTTTCATACTGGTATTTAATTCCTAATAAAAACAGTGCTAGTATTGTCATAACAATTTTTACGCTTCTTTTTATTTTTTTTGACTCGCTTAGGTTAAAATCAAATTTGATTAAAAGTTTATTTAGATTATTTTTTAATGAAATGCTTAAAGATCATGAATTAAAAGGAAAATTTACTGGTGCTACATGGGTAATGATATCTTCAACAATTGTTATATTAATCTTTTCTAAAAATATTGCAGTTATTTCTATCGCATTTTTAAGTATTGGTGATACTGTTGCCGGTTTATATGGAAAATTTTTTGGAAGAATTAAGATAGGCAACAAAACTTTAGAAGGTTTTTTAGCAGGACTTTTTTCATGTTTGATAGTATCATATTTTTACACTCCTATTCCATTATATATTTCTGCAACTGGCGCTTTTTTTGCTATGCTCATTGAAATTTTACCACTTCCTTTTGATGATAATCTTAAAATTCCAATAGCTTCAGCCGCTGTAATGTCACTATTAAGTAGCTTAAATTAAATGTCTTTTTTATTTCCAGCGGTGCTTTGGGGTTTATTAGCCTCCTTCATACCGTTAATTATCCATTTGTTTAATCAAAATACAACTAAAACTATAGAGTTTTCATCGATTCAGCATATTAAAGCACTAAAAAACGAATCAATAAGAAAGCTTAAAATTGCTCAATGGATTTTAGTGCTCCTAAGGACTCTTATAATAATTTGTTTAATATTAATGTGCTCAGGTCCAATACTGCTTAATAACTCTAAATGGGTTCCAAGCGCGAAAGAATCGGTTGCTGTTGTAATTATTGACAACTCTGCTAGCTTAGGTGTTGCGAAAAATGGCATATCTTATCTAGATAAAAATATTTTGCTCTTACCAAAAATATTTTCAGTTTTTGAGGGTGTAACCAACCTTAATATTTATCAAACAAATCCGCCAAAAATGCTTTTTAGTGATTTTATTGAAGAGGGTATTAGCGTTAATTCTGAGAACTGGAAAATTAAACAGTCTATGGGAAGAGATAATTTATGGTTTTTTGCTGACTCAATCCTTCAGCTTATCAATAGCAACACACCAAATAAGGAATTATATATTTTAAGCGATTTTCCAGTAACTCCTCCATTAAATTTTATAAATAATTACGATGAATGGCAATTGTACTTTAATGAAAATGAAAAGTCCTTAAACAATATATCAATAAATACAGTTTCTACAGTTAACCAAATGAAATTACCCAATCATCTTTTGAAATTAAATACTCGAATTGAAAATTCAAGTATTGAAGAAAAAAGAAATATTCCAATTGAACTATATTTAAATGAAGATAGAATTGGTCAAATTGTTTCAAGCTTCATGCCTAATCGATATAAGGATTTTTTATTTCAAGCATATCCAGGTAAAAGCGGAATTATAAAAGGTAAAATTGAAATTATTAAAGATGATTTTATTTTTGATAATATCAAAACATTTGAAATATATATTCCTGAGAGGATTTCTTGCAAAGTTATTGCATCGGATATCAATAAGTCTGCATTCATCAAAACAGCTTTGGAGTCAATTAGCGGAAAAGATAGGTTCTTAGATATCGAATTGAGAGAAATGCCCTCAATCGACATGCTTTACCTTGATCAGACAGATGTTTTGTTTTTGCTTGACCCTGCCAATATATCTGTCAAGGCTATTCAAGCATTAAAAGTTTTTCTTCAGAAAGGGGGATCAATATTTTGGATAAGTGGTCAAAATTATGGCAATATTGATAGCGATGTTTTAGAAAATCTAAATCTTCCTATTTTTCAAAAATTGATTTCTACTGGTTTAGATTCTTATTTTACAACAGAGATTGTAAATAGAGAAAATCCAATTCTCCAAGAACTGAATCTAAGAGATCCAGAATCATCACTTCCTAAAGTTTATAAGTATAATCAGGTTAAAATAAAAAAAAATCAAAATCAAATAATTGCATTAAATAACAACGACCCCCTTTTAATTGAAATTCAATCAAATTCTAGTCAGATTCTTTTTCTAACCTCGCCGATTGATCTAGATTGGAATAATATTGGACTAAAAGGTATCATTGTACCATTACTTCATCGTGCAATTATTTTAAGTGCAGCTGATGAATATAATATAGCATCGGTAGAAGTAGGTTCGATTAAAAAAATAAAAGTTCCAAGTGAGCTTATAAATGAAAAATGGAAATTAATAACCCCAAGTAAAAATGAAATACTTGTGATTCCTAATTATGAAAAAGAACGTTTAGATATAAACGTTACCGATGAGTTAGGATCTTACGATGTTTATGTTAATAATGACTTTTTCACAGCATTTTCAACAAATCTCTCAAAATTTGAATCTCCAAAAATTCGAGCAAATCTTAATGAAATGGTTAACAGTTTTCAATCAAAGAATGCTAGTATTCTTCTAGAAAATCAAGATATAGTAGAGTCAATTAAATCTCAGCGTCATGGAAAATCTTTATGGAGAATTTTTTTAATTATATCGATTTCTTTGTTTTTAATTGAATCAATAATAAGTAGGCCAACCCAAAAGGAACTTAGTAATTGATTGAAAAAAAAGGATCCACAATTTCTACTGAAGATGCATTTTTAGTCGGAGTTGTATTTGGAAATCTTAGCTCAAACAAAGTTAGCGAGCACCTTGAAGAGCTTGAACTTTTGGCAAAAACTGCTGGCGCGAATGTAGTTCACACGTATACCCAAAAGCTGAATAGAATTAATCCGTCTTTCTTTATTGGCCCTGGAAAAGCTCAACTTATAATTGAGCACGCAAAGAGCCTAAATGTTAAATTAATAATTTTTGATGATGAGTTAAGCCCTGCTCAAATCAAAAATTTTTCAAATTTATCTAAGAGTATTAAGGTTATAGATAGAAGCTCTCTTATTCTTGAAATATTTTCTCAGCACGCTAAAACAAAAGAAGCAAAAACTCAAGTTGAACTAGCGCAGCTTGAGTATATGCTACCTAGACTTACAAGAGCCTGGACTCATTTAGAGAGACAAATGGGTGGAATTGGAACTAGAGCTGGAGCTGGAGAAACACAAATAGAAGTTGATAGAAGGTTGGTTAGAACAAGAATATCAAATCTTAAAAAAGAGTTGGATAAGATCGATAAAGAAAGAGAGACTCAAAGAAAAAATAGAAAAGAAAATTATAAGGTTGCCCTAGCAGGTTATACAAATGCAGGTAAATCAACTCTAATGAAAGCTCTCTCTGGATCAAATGTTTTTATTCAAGATCAATTGTTTGCAACTTTAGATACAACAATTCGCTCCGTTGAAATTGATAAAAGTCATACAATATTGCTTAGCGACACTGTCGGTTTTATAAGAAAACTACCCCACAATCTTGTAGCAAGTTTTAGAAGTACACTCAAGGAAGTTATTGAATCAGATCTTATTCTTATTGTTCTCGATTCATCAAATGAATATATATATGATCATATTAAAACAATAACCAATGTACTTGATGATATAGGTGCAAAAAATCAAACACAAATAGTCTTAAACAAGATAGATTTAATTAAGTCTAAATCCAGATTTGAATTCTTAAAAAATCTTTTCCCAAATGGAATATATGTATCCGCATTAGATCAATTGAGGCTAGACTCTTTAAAAAAATCAATCACTAAAGCTATGGATAAGGACCGGATTGTAACTGAATTAAAGCTTCCTTACGATAGACCAAAAGAGATTGCTTTTTCTCAGCAAGATGTTGAGATAATCAAGAGAGACTATAAAGATGACCATATTTTTTTAAAAATAAGAGGATCCGCAAAAAAAATTGATCAAATCAAGGTTATGGTTAAAAAATAAAAAACCCCGAATAATCGGGGTTTTTTTAATACCATAGTATTGATTTCAGGATCCGTATAAACACGGTAGAGCTCTCTCTATTTAGCAAACTTCCTTCATCCAATTAAGGAAAGGCCTGTTTTTTAAATACAGAAGTTTTACTCTAGGATAAAAGTTGAAGATCCTGAAATTCAAGCACTATAGTAAATTTTTAAATAGCAATTAAGATTAAGTTATTTCTAAATAAAATCAGTAGAAAAAGATCTATATATTTTTCAATTCTCCCTCCGAGGAAGCAACCGCAACCGCAACACTTGCATCACCGGTAACATTTGTTACTGTTCTAAGCATATCTAAAATTCTATCAACACCTAAAATTAAAGCTATACCAGCGCTAGGAACAGAAATTGCTTCAAGTATAATTACAAGCATAATAACACCAGCACCAGGTACAGCTGCAGTACCAATTGAAGCAAGAACAGCTGTTAAAACGATCGTTAATTGAGCACCTAAAGTAAGATCCATCCCAAGTGTTTGGGCAATAAACACTGCTGCGACAGCTTGATATAATGCAGTTCCGTCCATATTTATTGTAGCACCAAGCGGAAGCACAAAGGATGAAACTTCTTCTGAGACACCTAATTTCTCTTCGCACCTCTCCATGGTAACTGGCAGTGTTGCTCCGCTAGAGCTTGTTGAGAATGCGAGAAGTTGTGCAGGAGCTAGACCTTGATAGAATTTTTTAATTGACATATTAGAAAATAATTTTAATACAATTGTATATGTGATTAGTGTTTGAAAAGTAAGGCCGACAATAACTGCAAACATATAAAAACCAAGGGCACCTAGCAATTCTAAAACATTATTCATATTATTACCAGCTATCGATGTAATCGTATCAGCTATTAAGGCAAAAACACCGTATGGTGCTAATAGCATAATATTATCAACCAGCTTAATTACAAGCTCATTAATTCCCTCGAAAAAATCAAGAACTGGCTTAGCCTTAGTTTTATTTATTTGAATGAGGGCAATACCTATTATTATTGCCACAAATACGACTTGAAGCATATTCCTATTATTAGAAGCTGAACTAAAAAAGTTGCTTGGAACCATATCTACTATTGGCTGGAGCGCGCTTCTTTCTTTTACTTCTTCTGCAGCTTCAATTCTTCCCGAAACTGAAGACTGATAAGTATCTTGTAGTTTTGATTTCATTTCATTTGGAACGGTTGCTCCTGGCTGTAGAAGGTTAACTGAAAGAAGGCCAATGGTAACAGCAACCGTTGTGGTTGCAATGTAAATTGAAATAGTCCTGCCACCAATTCTGGATAATTTTTTTAAATCGGAAAGTGACGCTACCCCCGTAATGAGGGAAGAAAGAACAAGAGGTACGGCAATCAATTTAAGCAAATTGATGAATATTTTTCCAAAAGGTGAAACCCAATTTGAAACAAATAAACCCCAACCTTGTGTGGCGGCAACTACCCCAAACAAAAGGCCCGTGGCAAGACCTATGATTATTTTCCAGTGTAATTCGAGCTTCATAATTAACCAAAAATTAAATTAATTTTTTTCAAATACTACAATACCATTAATGTAGTTAATAATTAAAACTAAATTATCAATAATAATGGTATAATTAAAATTAACTTTAAATACTTTTAATTACTAACTTTCTACTACAAATGATTTATTTATCAATAATCCTAATCTACCTTTTGACCTTAGTGGGGCTAGGGTTATATAAAGCTAAAAAAATTAAAACCCAGTCTGATTTTGCAGTTGCGGGCAGAACACTGACCCCATGGATATTAGTGGGTACAATGTTAGCTACATGGATGGGAACCGGCTCTATTCTTGGTAATGCTGGCAAGGCCTATGAAACTGGCTTAGCTGCATTAATACTACCTCTTGGAGGAGTTTTAGGCGTAATTGTATTAACACAGATTGCTGGGAAAGTTAGAGCCTATGAAAAGTTTACGGTTCCAGAAATTTTAGGAGATAGGTTTGGCGCTGCAACAAGAGTTCTTTCAGTTATTGCGCTTGTCATTGCATATATGGTTATTGTTAGCTATCAATACAATGCCGGAGGTGCAGTCATCTACACAGTATTAAAAGATGTTTTGCTTAATAGTTCTGGACAGCCTTTGATCTCTATACAAACTGGAACAATCATAGCAGCAATATTTATTATTTTTTATACTATGCTAGCTGGACTGGTAAGTGTTGCTTACACTGATGTAGCAAATGGTATAATCATTCTTGTGTCGTTCATTATTGCAATTCCAATCTTTTTTATCAAAGCAGGGGGTTTGGAGGGGATGGCTATTTCTTTTTCGGAAATGGGTAAAGTCGATCACATGAATTTTTGGGGTGTTTATTCTACGATGGATATTATAAATTTTTGTCTTCCATCATTTTTATTAATTATGGGCGATGCAAATATGTACCAAAGATTCTTTGCAAGCAAAGATGCAAAAGGTGCAAAATCTGCTACCAAAACTCTAATTATAGCTGTACTAATTGCTGAATTAATGATTATTATTGCTGCCTGGGTAGCTTCAAGCATGATACCAGATGCCGAAGTAGGTAAATATGTTTTAATATATGCTTCCCATGAATTTTTACCACCTTTTATTGGGGCAATCATGATGACGACAATAGTTGGAATTATAATTTCAACAGCTGATAGCTACTTATTGGTTCCAACAACAACGCTTATGAGAGATATATATCTCAATTATTTTGATAAAAATGCTAATCAGAAAAAAATTGTTTTCTTGAGTAGGGTACTGGTTGTTGTACTGGGTATAATAGCTTATGTTGTTTCTTTGGGTTTTGCAAAATCAGCAGGGTTTTTTGAAAGAGCTTTATATGCTTACACTATTTATGGTGCAGCCATTACACCAAGTCTCGTTGCAGCTCTTTTCTGGAAAGGAGCTACAAAAGAAGGCGCTATATCATCAATTTTGGTTGGTACTTTAACAACACTTCTATGGAAAGAATCATCATTCATCAAAAATATTGTGCCAATTAATATTTATGGAAACATGGATGAGGTTTTACCCGCTATAACTTTTTCTGTGGTCTCGCTTATTATTGTTAGCTTGCTAACCAAGAAAAAAACATCAAAATAAACTTAATCCAATTTTCGTCTGTAATATTCAAATTGCTTGCCGGTTCCTTGCCAATTTTCCACTTTATTTATTACTTCAATATTTCCAGTGAAATTTTCGGATATACCTTTTATGACATGCCCGGTAACATATTCAATCTGATTTAATTTCTCAGCTTTGCTTAAGAAGACCTTTTTGAGTATTTTTGCGTAGCCATTCTTTCTAAAGTCCTCTTTAATAACAAATGCGTAAGTGTAGATAGTATTTTTTTTACCATAATTCTCTTCTGTTCTTACCCAAGGTTCTTGAGCTAACGCTTCAAGGGGAATTCCAATTATATACCCTATAATATCTTCCCTGAAGCGAGCGATGAAAGGTATTGATTCAGGGTGATTAAAGTATTTAGTAATTGTATTTTTTGTAAGAACAGAGTGAGAGCCATAATTTTTCTCCAGTGATTTTGAAACACGTATCAATCCCTCAAAATCTTTATCTTGGGTTTCTTTCAGGTATTCTATTTGAAAAACACCGCTTGAGGCAATAATAGTTGAAGAAGAATTCATTTAATTTGATAAAAATTAAGTTAATTAATTCAAAGTTAAGTTAAAAATTATTACTTATAATTATATTATTCCCTTTTTGAGGTTCTCTTTAT
>MDTB01216786.1_pt1 | contig 12438 bp, 10 predicted proteins | sample 811161 | NCBI WGS metagenome assembly MDTB01 (sample SAMN05326650, study PRJNA326480) | marine metagenome | isolation source: seawater | place: Mediterranean Sea | collected 2009 | reverse complement strand
CGCCGGTTGGGGTCATGGCAATATTCTTCTTGAAGGTCTCATGACCTTTCCGCCGACCCACATTTGTAATGTTCATTGATTAGTCGCAGGGTGCGCCCGAGCAGCAAGGCTTGAAGTTAATCCCAAAACTGGCGCACTGGCCATGTCCGTGAACCCCAATCACTTGCAGGACAGAGGTGCAGTAAGGGCATCGTTCTTCAAAGTGCATCGGTGATGGCTCCCCACGTGTCTCTTGTAAGTCCTGCATGAAAATCCTCCGGTTTCGTTCGATAGGTTTTCTTGTTTACGTCTTTCGCATTTACGAATTGGATCACGTTTGGCTTCAGCACCACAAGGGCTAGAACGTCATAGTGGTCAGCCAGTATTAAAATCTAATTGCGGCCAAGAACCACGTGTCGTGTAAGTGCGCTATAGAATATTCCTATGGCCATTTACTCCAAATGCGTTTGACGTCACCGTGCGTCACAAATACGTTCGAGCAATAAATACGCTGTCGAATTATCTAATCGTAGATTAAGGCAAAGTATCAAGACGGATGAAGCCCGCTACATTCGAATATGTAAAGCCTGATAGCTTGCAGGCCGCTTTGAAACTGCTATCCACCCATGAAAACGTGAAAATATTGGCTGGTGGGCAGTCGTTGATGCCGATGATCAACATGAGGTTTGTTTTACCCAATCTTGTTTTAGATTTGGGGCAGATACCGGGGATGAATGAGATTCAATTGTCTGGAGACAATGTTTTTATCGGGGCAATGACCCGCCAACGTGAAATTATAGACTCAGCGCTTTTAAAAGATAGGTGCCCAATTTTGGAGGAAGCTACCCGCCTAATTGGGCATCGACAAACCCGAAATTGGGGCACAATTGGAGGTAGCCTGTGTCATCTCGATCCAGCGGCAGAGTTACCAGTTGTTGCACGTGCCCTCGACGCGGTAGTTCACATTGAGAGCATTAAAGGCAAGCGAACGCTAGCAGTCTCAGACCTTCCGATATTTTATATGACCCCGGCAATTGAGCCAGACGAAATAGTTACAAAAATAGAATTTAAATTATGGAAACAGGGCCATGGATGGGGATTTGCTGAATTTTCTCGTCGGGCCGGAGACTTTGCGATTGTCTCAGCCGCAGCCATCATAGAATTAGAAGAAAGCAAAAAGGTAAACCGAGTATCTCTCGTAATAGGTGGTGTGGGTGCTGGACCGGTTAGGTGTGTGGATGCTGAGAATATTTTGCGTAATCAAATTGTGCCCACCAATTTTGAGGACATTTATCAGTGTCTTAAAAATATCGAGGTCGGAGAAGATGCGCAGGCGTCTGAGAGGTATCGCCGAAAGCTTATAAATGTGATGGTCAAACGTGCCCTATTAGATGCCTTTTCGCGCGCACAAAAAGTATTTAGCTAATGAAAAATACAGATCGTAACCATATCACGAGCCACGTCTCTTTTAAGGTTAATGGCATAACCCGAGAGACAGAAGTAGAACATCGACTTACCCTTGCAGACTGTTTGAGAAACAACCTGAAGCTCACTGGCACCCATGTTGGTTGTGAGCATGGTGCTTGTGGCTCATGTACGGTTTTAGTTGATAATCGTGCACGACGAAGCTGCTTAACACTTGCAATTCAGGTCGATGGCGCATCGATTCAAACAGTCGAGGGACTAGCAGATGCAAACGGAGAATTACATCCTTTGCAACAAGCTTTCCACGAAAACCATGGCTTGCAGTGTGGATTCTGTACGCCTGGATTGCTGATGACCCTTATAGAATTCCTCTCTGAGAATCCGTCCCCATCTGAGGATGAGGTTAGAGAAGCGATCTCAGGGAATCTTTGCAGGTGTACCGGATACCAGAGCATTGTTGCCTCCGCCATTCAAGGCGCGTCAGCTTTGCGTCAATCTAAATAAAGAGTTCGCAGTGGATAGACTAATAGGAATACCCAATAATCGGCTTGAAGATTTTACCTTGATCAATGGCCAGGCGTCTTTTTTGGACGATTTGGAACTATCGGGTATGAAAGAATGTGCTTTCCTTCGCAGCCCCTATCCTCACGCCCTCATAAAATCAATAGATATTGAACCTGCATTAAATATTCCTGGTGTTCATCAAATTTTTCTATGCGATGACATTATCTCTTTTTTTGGCTCTAACCAAATGCCATTTGAACAAGGTGATTTTGTTGCTCCTAAGTGCTCTTACCCAATAATTCTACCTCAGGAAGAGGTTTGCTTCGCTGGCGAAGCAGTTGCTGTCGTAATTGCTGATAGTCGGTATATTGCTGAAGATGCCGTGGCCGCTATTGAAATTGATTATGAACCACTGCCTGCGGTTGCGGATTGCCGCGACGGTCTTCAAAAAGAAACCTGGCTTGTCCATCAGAAAAGTGACGGAAATCAGATTGGTTCAATCGTTGCCTCTTACGGCAATTGCGATGAAGCGCTCACCAGTGCTCCGTATTCCCTCAGCCTCTCGCTTAAACAACACCGCGGCGGAGCTCATCCGATGGAAGGAAGAGGCGTTATAGCCTCTTATAACGCCAAAACTGAAACAATGTGTGTCTGGTCATCTACACAGAAGCCCCACAAACTTAGAAATGTATTGTGCGAGCTTTTTCAGATGGAGGAGCATCTTATCCGAGTGATTGTACCTGAGGTCGGAGGTGGTTTCGGAGCCAAAGCTGCTATTTATCCTGAAGAACTTGTCGTTGCATTCGCGTCTCGCCAGTTAGGTTATCCCGTAAAATGGACAGAAGATCGCCGCGAACATTTTCTATCGGCAATTCAGGAGCGCGATCAATATTGGGATCTCAATGTAGCGTTTAACGCAGATGGTACTTTTGTAGCAATCCATGGCACAGTCATCCATGATCAAGGCGCTTATACGTTAGCGGAGTTCAATATACCTTATAACACAGCCTTTGGCGTGCCAGGGCCATACATCGTTCCAAACTATTTCATGGAAGTAAAAATAGTGGAAACAAATAAGGTCGCAACTGTTCCAGTTCGCGGCGCCGGTTTCCCTGAGGCTAACTTCGTAATGGAACGGATAATAGACCGTATTGCCGCTGAATTAGATATTGATCGGGCGGAGGTAAGGAGAAGAAATTTAATTCCTAAAAATCAGATCCCTTACGAGGTACCTTTAAAGGCACGCGATGGGAAACCTATGATCTATGATAGTGGAGATTTCATCGGTTGCCTCGATTATGCAATAAAAGTCTCAGGCTACAATGATTTTCCAACTAAACAGGGCGTTGCTCGAGCACAGGGACGCTATACTGGGATTGGTATCGGTAATATGCTTAAAGTTACCGGACGTGGCCCATTTGAGGGTGGCGCAGTAAAAGTTAACCGCACAGGTAACATCACCATTGCAACTGGGGCAGCTGCAATGGGCCAGGGGACAAAAACGTTTCTAGCAAGTGTGTGCTCGCAAGAACTGGGGCTTTGCTCATCGCGGATCGAGGTTATAACAGGAGATACAGGATTTATAGCACACGGTGTGGGCGGTTTTGCTAGTAGGCAAGCGGTGAATGCGGGAAATGCCGTTTACTTAGCGGCCCGGGAAATTAGAGATAAATTGCTGCTTGTGTCATCTTATATCCTGGGTAGTTCAAAAGAGGCTTTGTGTGTTGCCAATGGGGTTGTATACGATGAAAGCAACCCCTCTGTTAGACTTCCATTCTCCGAAATATCAAAAGCCTGCTCTGGCGCAAAGGGTTACCCAATACCAGACTCAATTTCGCCAGGCCTGGAGGCGACGATATATTATCAACCCAAGAACCTCACCTATGCCAATGCAAGCCATGTCGCAGAGGTAGAAGTTGATGTGGAAACTGGTCGCGTCACGATCGACAAATATTGTGTAGTGAATGATAGCGGGCGGATTGTAAATCCAATAATTGTAGATGGCCAAATTGCGGGTGGTGTGGCCCATGGAATTGGGAATGCCTTGCTAGAATGGATGGGTTACGATGAAGATGCGCAGCCAATCGTAACCACTTTTGCGGAGTACTTGTTACCTACATCTAATGATGTTCCTCACATAGATATTCATCATCTTCCGACACTTGCTAATAATCCCATTGGGGTCAAAGGAGTTGGAGAGGTAGGTACAATATGCGTTGCTGCGACTATAATTTCTGCGGTTGAAAATGCACTCGAACCATTTGGTGTAAAAATATCTGAGGCACCGATTTCGCCAGAACATTTATTGGAATTAATAGACGGATGATCTTACACGCGCCAAACACTACTCATAATACTTTTGTCGTCTTCGAATAGTTAAATAAAAAATATAAGTTCATATGCAAATAGAAAATTCATTTACGGTCAATTTACCTTTGGAAGATGCGTGGAGCACGCTTATCGATATAGAGAGCATTGCTCCGTGTGTGCCCGGCGCTACTATTTTAGAGAAGGTAAATCAGACAGATTACAAGGGCCAAATAATCGTCCGACTGGGCCCTGTGTCAATTCTTTTCAAGGGGGATGCAACATTTAAAGAGATTAACCCAAAGCTACATGAAGCCTCCGTTTTTGCGAAAGGAGCTGACACCAATGGGCGAGGTGGGGCAGAAGCTAACGTAACTTTTAATTTAGAACCTGGTATCGGTCAGAACACAACAACCGTCAATATCAACACAGATTTAAAGTTGTCAGGTTCAATTGCACAATATGGGCGGGGGGCTGGAATGATTTCCGACCTCAGCAACCTTATCATTAACGAATTCTCTGAATGTTTGGATTCAAGACTCATTGAGCAATCCATCGACCTATCAAAAGCGGACATACCACGTGAAATAGCGTCGGAGCCAATTTCTGGCATTCGTTTAATTCTTAAAGCATGGTTACAATTGATTAAGCGGCGTCTTAACGTTCTCTTTAATCGCTAAGTTCGCTATCACGTTCTATTTAAACCTATCAGAAAACTATATGTAAACTGCCATGATATTGTGAGCTGCGTCACAATTAACCAGCTTGACCACTTTTTTATTAATCTTCGGAATACCCTCTACTACTGACAGCTCGTATTCATAACGGCCACCATAAATCACCTGCTCATCGTCCCGATGCTCAAACATAGTAAAGCATGCGTCAACCTCTACCGTTCTATTTTTCAGGTGTAGTAAATTAGCCATGATGTTAGTGACGATATGGGTTGTGCGAGACTGAGGTGTTTGAGCATGGATTTTTGGGTGCTCTAGTCTACGTATACGGGCTATCATTGATGGCTTATCGTCAAAAAAAATAGACGCGTTAGAATAAGGATCACATTGATCCTCTTCTGTAGGCATCCAGTAGATTCCATCTTCACAGAAAAGATCTGCCCATTCGGTGTAACGTTTCTGATCGAGCATTTTAGCTTCCGAAAACAAAAATTGCTCAATATCGAAATGGCACAACATTCTAGATTTATCTTCCTGACCCAATTTATTTACTCACACATATTCTTAAGCCAAACCTCATTATATTGCCGTCTTAAAACAAATTCACTAGAACCAGGGCCTCTATGCCCACCTCGTGCATCAGGTTCTTCTGCTCCCATGTGTCGAGCAAAGTGAACCCAATTTACACTTTCAGCTTTGAGACCCAGTTGTGCACGCTCAAAAACAGCGACATCATCAGTTTGTATCATCGAGGCTGGTGAATGTGTTGAAGCGACAGATCGCACAGCTTCCCTGTTCCACCTTTCTGGTGCGCCTTTTAGTAAAACTGGATAAATACGTATTTCAGTTCTTTCAACACTTATTGGAATTATCACTCTGATATGCTGTCCAAAGGCTTGGAATGTTAGATTTGGATATATTACTGAATTAAACCGATCGTACGCTAAAATTTGATCGGCTCTTTCTTGTCCATGTCTTGCCTCAAGCGCTTCATACAATTCGTTAAAAGCACCACCGGTGGGCCTATCCACTTGTGGCACAGCACCCTGAAATCCGTGGCCATTCTCAAAACCCCAGACCCCCATCGGGTCAAAATCAATAAACTGCTTGGTCCCTGGCTTGTAAAATGATGGACCTCCACCGTGCCGACTAAACTGTCGCCCATCTTTATCTAAAGTGGAAGCATGAGCAAATGGTGCATGATAAAGATCGACCGCATTATCTATCTGTTGTTTCCAATTTGACCTAATAATGTATCGGTTGCAACCAGCTGTTGCACTAATTTCACCGTCGGGCGCTCTATCGCATAAATCATCAATGCTACTCTTAATGCCACCCAAGTAATCATGGAGCGGCTGAATTTTGCTTGATAGCGAGGCGAAAATAAATCCTCGGTAACTATCTACTTGTGCGGGGCTTTTTAGATCAAGATCTTCAATATCAAAAAATTTATCATCAAAACCCTCTCGATATGGTGTGCCAAGTAGTTTCCCATCATTTTTAAAAGCCCAGCCGTGATATGGGCATACAAAACTACGGGAAGATCCCTTTTTGTTTGTGCAAAGTTTCACTCCACGATGCGAGCATCTATTAAAGAAAATCCGCACGTTGTTGTCCGCTGCTCGCGCTAAAATAACAGGCTGGTGCCCGATATTTGTGGTGATATAGTCGTGCTTTTCAGGAACTTGGCTTTCGTGTCCAACAAATACCCATAACCTTCCAAATATTTTTTGCATTTCCAACTCAAAAATATTTTTATCGGTATAGATCCGTCGATGTACTTTATCTTGTTGCACAAGCGATCTTAATTCAGTTCCAGTGTACATGTTCAATCTACGCTCTCAACTCTATGGGAATTAATTTGTTTCTCTGCTTCGATTTGGTATTTGAGTAATATTTAAAGCAACTCCTACGATAACACATGTACAGCCTACCAAGAGGCCATGGGGTATTGGAAGTATAAGACATGCCGCACCCGTGCCGAGAATAATTCTTGAGAGATGCGTCAAAGATTTAAAAAGCCAGCCCTCCACTGCACAAGCTGCAATTGCGGAGCCAACGAAAGCAGAAATCACAGATATTAGTGAAAATTTATTGCCTACCCCTAAAAGTAAACTTGGCGAGCCGGCGATCAAAAATGGCATCAGATAAGCGATCAATCCCATCTTCATTGCCTGAAATGACGTAGCCCAAATGTTAGCGCCTGCAATTTGAGCGGCAGCAAAAACTGCTAAGCACACTGGAGGTGTAATATGCGACAACAATGCCGCGTAGAACACGAACATATGAGCAGTGACGTTATCGATACCGATTTCACGTAATGCCGGTACGCCAAGAATTGATACTAACATAAATGCAGCAACAGTATTCATACCCATGCCAAGAATGATCGAAGCTAAGACAACGCAAATTAAGACTAATAAATTTATACCAGCTGACAGATTAATGATTATACTACTGGCGTTTAAAGCAAGCCCCGTCAAAGTAAACGTTCCAATTATGAGCCCAACTATTGCACATGTACTCAGTATCATTAGAGAATTTTGTGCGCCCAATTTAAGTGCGGCCCAAATACGGGAGGGAGTTAACCTCGTTTCTTCTCTAAACCAACTGACAACTACGCACATACAAACAGCATAAAAAGCTGCTCTCAGTGGAGACATTCCCCATACTAAAAGTGATATCAATCCTACCATTGGGATCAGTAGATGGCCTCTTTTGCTCAAAACGGCGTAAACGGAGGGTTTCTCATCTAACGGCATGCCAGTCATGCCTGTTCTAACCGATGTTAAATGAACAAATATAAACAGGCTGAGGAAATATAAAGTTGCTGGTAAAATACTCGCTAATAATATTGAGCTATATGGCACGCCGGCGTACGCAGCCACAATAAATGCGGCAGCTCCCATTACTGGTGGCATTAATTGACCTCCGTTTGATGCCAATGCTTCGATAGCTCCTGCCGTTTTGGGCGCGTATCCAAGTCGCTTCATCATTGGGATTGTAAATTGGCCAGTGGTATATACGTTTGCGACCGAAGACCCCGTAACAGAGCCAACTAACGCCGATGAAAATATTCCTACCTTGCCGGGGCCGCCGCGTGTATGTCCTGCTATCGCGGTTACTAGCTCAACAAAAAAATCAGCTGCACCCGCTTTCTCCATAAAAGCACCAAAAATAATAAATACTACGATGTAAGTTGCAGCCACACCAATGGCCACACCCCATATCCCATCCAAGGTCATGAACATATAATCTATGATATGAGTTGAACTGAAGCCACGGTGTGACAAACCGGGTATCGAAATATGCTCTCCAAGATAGGCATAGAGGAGAACAGTAGCGCCACCAAACACCAAAACCCAGCCAGTGGTTCTCCGCGTGGCCTCGAATAAAAGAAGTATTGCTAACCACCCTAGTGTCTGTTCGAGTAATGAAGGTGCGTCCGACATCGTGAGAGGCCAACGATTAGCAAGGTAATCCGGCTGAAACGCGATCCAACCAAAAGCTGGGACTGACAAGAGTGCTAGAACCCAATCGTAAATTGGGATGTTTTTGTTGCGGTCTGTCTCTAATGCGGCACTGCTGTTTTTGCTTGACGCGCGAATACCGAGAAAGATTATCGTCGCGCAAAGCATCATAGGGAATGCTCTTTGGGCGAAAGGATAAAAGGTGCCAACTGCAGCTGTCCACAGGTGAAAAATCGCGAGCGCCGCGCATAGATTTGTAACAAGCAGCGTCGCGAAATTTTCCTGCGAAATTAGGCGCCTGAGCGATGAAGATAGGTACCTTATTTTAACATTTAGTACTTCCATACCATCAGGTTTTCGCAAAACTCGCTCTATGACGTATTAATTTATGTAACCCATTTCCTTGTAATAATTCATGGCGCCTGCATGAATTGGGACCCCACCTACGTTTTTCCATGCCGTCTCTGGCTCATAAAACTTGTGCTGTTTATGTACTTTGTGAAATTTATCTTTATTCTCAGCCAGAGCTTTCGTAATTTTATATACTAACGCATCCGGCATTGTTGTACGAACGCCAAAAGTCACAACTGTTGCAGGAGACCAATACGCCGCATTCTTCCCATTATTTTTGCCGTAAACGTCTTTGGGTACGGAAATAACCGATTGACCAAATTCGCTGCCCGCCGCTTCCGCAGCTTTTTTGCTGATTGGCAACAATGTAAATGGCATTTTCGAACCAACTTTTATGTATTGGTGATGCGGATACATTGACCCGCCTGTAAACCACATATCCGCCTGCCCATCCATCACCATCCGAATACCTTCTTTGTGGGATGTAAAAATCACTTTACCGCCGAAGGATTCAATTTTGCTTTTGGACAATCCGTATTCTTTCAGGATTGCCAGCGCCTGTGCCGTTGCTAGCTGCGATCTCTCAAACGTAGCAATACGCACAGGCAATTTATCCTTAGCGATTTGTTCGAATGAGCTGATCTTGGTGCCGACAGGTGTAACGGCTTGCGCCACACTTGGCCCGCGGATTGCCGCAATCATTCTAAAATCATATTTGGTGCTTTTGGGACCCTTTCCATTAAATGCCATACTGGCAAGCGCATTTTCTAACACTGCTACGTCAGCCAGCTTTGAGTTTGGTTGTAGTCTCTCAACATTCGCCCAGCCCCCACCTGGTATCACAGTTGTCTCTATTCCCGGTACTGACGCCTTAATGTATTCAGCAAAAGCCGCAGCAGCCTTGAAATATCCGCCCCCGGGCGAACCTGCAGTTAAAGTGAGCGTTTGCGCAGAAACTCCATGGGAGAAACTTACAAGCGTTGCGATAGAGAAAACCGCTGCGGTGATTTTTAATGGTTTATAGCTCAATTTCACTTTAATTTCCTTTATTCGAAAGACCACACATTACCTATGCTAGAGCATTGGGCGCTACGACCAGGATTGCTATCAGCCCCAACACCACTTCGTCATAATCAATTGACGCTTCCCAAAACACCAATCTAAATCATTTATGGATCTATATAACTGGCCTATATCGGTATTCATCACTCAACGTTAATTGCATGTTGTCCAATTCGGATAATCGTCCAAGCTATGCTTATGTGAGTGACGCTGCGTTAAGATGGTTATGATCAATTGCTTCTTGTTGAGCTATCTCCATCGCGTCTTTAATCAGCTTGTTCTGCCGCCGCCCTTTCAAACATGCTATCTCAACCGTCACAGGCGCACTAAAATCCAAAATCTGGAGGTACTGTACGGTTGAACTTTCTACAAATTCTGCCTCACAGATCACTCCAATACCCAAGCCTTGCTCAACAGCCGCAATTACGCCTTCACGACTATTAACAATTATGCTGGGCGTGAACTCATGTGTTGGTCGAGCGGCAGTTCTCTCCAGGAAATCACGTGCGATGGAACCTTGCTCGCGAAATATTAGGGGGTAAGAATGAAGCTCACCGGATGAAATTTCAGTTTTTTTAGCCCAGTTGGGGTCAATGGGCGCAACAGCAACCCATTTGCTCAGCACATATGCAAAATGATCCAAATCACTGGTATAAGTCGCTCCTGATACCAAAGCAACGTCGATGGAGCCCGAACGCAAACTGTCGATAAGCTCGCTTGTATTACCAAACACTACAGATATTGTTATAGAGCCATATTTTTTCCGCAGTAGAGCCGCGAGACGCATTGCTTCGCGCGGGCTAGCACTTCCGATTATAAGATGTCTACGCTCAAATGAGCGGATTTGTTGCAAAAAATCTTTACAATCCTCGTCAGCTAAATGCGATTTTTCAACTAATGGAAATAAAGCCGCACCTGCCTCTGTTAGGCGCGCTCCTGTGGAGCCCCTCACAAACAAATCGATGCCGTAAGTTAATTCTAATTCCTTAACTTGAACGGTTAAAGTTGGCTGGCTCACATTAAGCTGACGAGCGGCACCGCTGAATGTTCCCGCTTTCGCTACAGCGAAAAATGCTCTTGCTTGTTTAGGTGTCACAATAGAACTCTATGATCATTGGTGAGCACGGGCTTAAAGCGCTTTGTTCCTCACACTTGTCTCCATGGCCCGAAAACCACTTATCGACATTATTTCGCAATTGCACTCTGCCATGGGTCGGTAATTATCTGATATCTGACGGCCGTTGTCTGACCATTCACATGCATAAAAAATAGGCAGCGCACATTTTTTTGGCACCTCATTCTTCTTGACTAATTTTTATACAATGAAACATTATGAGATTAAAGCCTCTTTATTGATCAAAAAAAGGTGGAGAGCCGATGGTGAGTAATTTTATCGACCCTAAAGTTTCAGAATTTAATGAGCATGGATTTCTGATAATAAAGGAGCTTTTTTCAGGGGAAGAGGCAGCGCAGATTTTAAAAACGGCACTTGATGATGAGCTTTTAGAGGGTGCCGCATACTCCCGCACAGACGCATCGGGCAAAGAAACAATGATGACGGTCTGGGATGAACTTAGTGATGATATTTATTCAATTGCAATGAGAACTCGCAGAGTAACCGATATTGTAAAAATGCTCATAGGCAACGAAATATGCCATTATAATTCGAAGTTGAATGCAAAAGCTCCAAATGTGGGAGGTAGTTGGGAATGGCATCAAGATTATGGCTATGCCTACGACTACGGAGTTCTAAGGCCGGCTATGGCAACATGCTTTCTAGCTTTAGACCCCTCTAATCAAGAAAATGGTTGCATTGAAATCATGCAAGGCTCTCATAAACTTGGTCGTATCAATCATACTTTCATTGGAAAACAATACTGTGCAGATCCTGACAGAATTAACATCGCTGAAGAGAAACTTGCGGTGGTACCTTGCGAATTAGAACCAGGCGATGCCGTTTTTTTTCATTGCAATACTCTTCATCGGTCCGGTCCAAACCTGTCTGATAAAAGAAGGTGGGCCTTAATCACAGTTTTCAACTTAACTGATAATCTGCCTTTTAAAGACGGTCCTCATAGCGGGTTCCACCCGATCGCAGTAGTTGAAGATGACGCAATTTTATCTGGGAAATATGTGGGAAGTAGTGCGACTAAGGAATTCCAAAAAAAGGCATACAACCCTGCAAAAGTCTAAATTACCCCATAAGGCCCCCCTTTTTGCGATTATACCTGACAAAAGCGGGCACAAATTCGCTCAAGGCCGAATATGTTGGATACTTCCCCTTAATTTTAGTGTGGGTGTTGTCCAGACTTCTCATTCACGGGTTGAGAACAGCAATGTTATACTACCTGGCTGAGCCGCCAATGCTTTGCACCCCCCATCAGATCATGTCGATCTTGGTCTATCAGAACATACAGGACGTCGGAACTTACGTTGCAAAGATCAGAAACGCGAACCGTACAAAGATGGCTGGCAGAGGATCGAGGTGCTCAATGGGAAACTAAAAATAGAACAAAAGGCTTCACCCTTTTCATTTCAGATTCCAACCCTTCTATTTCCCCAACAAAATCAATACCTTAGAAGAGAGGTGGCGACCCCTACGGGACTGCATACATTCAATAAAAACAATACTTTAGCCGAAGGTTAGGAACTTTTTGTCACCATAT
>MDTB01035685.1_pt1 | contig 12438 bp, 10 predicted proteins | sample 811161 | NCBI WGS metagenome assembly MDTB01 (sample SAMN05326650, study PRJNA326480) | marine metagenome | isolation source: seawater | place: Mediterranean Sea | collected 2009 | reverse complement strand
GTCTTCGGCCAAGGTTAGTTGCGCCAGACGCCCGCCCAGCACTGCGAAAACCAAAACAAACATAATCCGCGCAAGCCGCAAGCGCTCGCCGGTCTGCTCAACCCCGTGATTTGCCACATTGCCCGCGCGGCGAACGGTGTGGACATTCATTACGCCCGCCCAATCGCCACCGGCCGTCACGAGGGGAAGTTTCGCATGTTTCATGGCGTACCCTCGATTTGCAGCAATTTGACCGCAACCGGTTGCGACGCAGGCGCTTCGGGCAACATGACCTGATGCGCTTCGAGCGGTGCCAAAGCCAGGTGGCGCGACACAAGCACTTGCAAGCGGCGCGGATCGTTCAGGCTACTCCACTCGGCGGCAAGCGTTTGCCGCATATCTTCCGCGGCTGTGATTTTACGCTCGAGCGCATGCAATTTGCGCGCTTCGACCTCGGCGCTGTAGCGAATGTGATAGACCGCCGCGACCAGCGACACGATCACAAAAAAGCAACCAATATTGATAATCCGTATCATGGGCGACCTCCCAAAGCTGGCGCTTGCTCAGACCTTGGCGCGCCATTGGGCAGCAGAGTTTCGTCTGCGGGAAAGGCGGGCGCGCGCGTGCGTACAGCTCCGCGCAAGCGCGCCGAGCGTGCGCGGCTATTTCGGCTAATCTCATCTTCACCGGCTTTTTGCGTGCGCTTGGGTAATTCCTCAAAGCTGCTTATCGGCCCGGCTTGCTCCGGCATGTGCCGCGACGGCCGACCCGCGCGTCCGCTGCGATTGGCGAGAAACCTCTTAACCATGCGGTCTTCCAGCGAGTGAAAGGTGACAACCACAAGGCGTCCGCCGGGGCGCAGCAACCGCTCGGCCGCGTGCAGCCCGCGCAGCAACTCGCCCAATTCGTCGTTCAGATAGATCCGTAAAGCCTGAAATGTGCGCGTGGCGGGGTGGGCGCCCTTGCCGCGCGGCTGGCCCAATACGCTGCAAATAATCTCGGATAATTCGCCCGTGCGCGTAATGCGCCCGGTTTCGCGCCGCCCCACAATGGCGCGCGCAATGGCGCGGGCGCGGCGTTCTTCGCCGTAAACCGATAAAATGGATGCCAATAAGCTCGGCTCAGCGTCGTTCACAAGATCTTCGGCGCTGGGCCCGGTCGCGCCCATACGCATGTCGAGCGGCCCGTCGCGCATGAAAGAAAACCCCCGCGCGGGCGTATCAAGCTGCATGGACGACACACCCAAATCCAGCATCACGCCGTCCAGCCCGTCAAATCCGGCCTCATGGGCAAGCCCTTCCATATCGCCAAAACAACCTTCGAGCAGTGTCAGCCGCCCGTCAAAGGCATTTGCCAATGCGCTGCCATCAGCCAGGGCTTGCGGGTCGCGGTCAAGGGCAAGAACCGAGCAGTCGTCGGCGTCCAACACCGCGCGCGTATACCCACCCGCCCCGAAGGTTCCATCCAGATAAATATCGCCCTTGGCGGGAGCCATGGCGGTGACAACTTCCGACAGAAGAACTGGAATATGGGGGGCAGAAGTCGGGGGCATGCGCGCTGGCTGCCTTTGGTTGCATCCCCCGCCGCTCACTGACCCGAACTCCCTGGCGGGCCGGCTTGTGCCGACAGCGAGCGCAACATGGCCCGTTTTTCAAGCGCCATGCTGCGCGCATTGGCCCGAAACGCCGCAAAACGCTCGGGATCCCAAATCTGAAACTTGCCGCCCAAGCCAACAAAACACAGAGATTTTTCGATGTTTGCATGCGCCAGCAGGGTTTCGGGAAGCGAAACACGCCCGTCCACATCAAAGGTCAGATGATGACTATCGGCAAATAGCGAGGTCGCGAGCGCATCGCGTTCCTCAGTGAACAAATCCAGCCTGTCCACCATGGCACCGATATCGTTCATCAAAGACTGACCGCCGCCCTCAATCGCATTTTCGGTAAAGGAGGGATAAACAAAAATACCGTGAGGGCTTGCGACATCCCCGTTTTGGGCTGCGATGGCGGAACGGAAGACAGACGGCACGGACACGCGGCCCTTGGCGTCTATTTTACTAGTTATCGTTGACATGAACGCTGTCACGCCACCCTCCATTCCGTCGCAGACACGCCCGTCGGCGCGCTTTTCCCAAGATGGGATTACTTGGGATAGCATGGGTGTATATGGGTGTCAATGGGATTATATAAGGGCTAATTGGGCCAAAATGGGGGCCGCACGGCACGCTCACTGCCGCAAAAGCCAGATTCACAGCCAGATTTGGGGCCGGTTCAGGGCCAAATTTAGAAAAAAAGGGTCAGACAGTCTGTAAGCCGGGTTCTGTACGCATCCAAAGGATGGTGGTGATCATTCATCTGGGATGCCCGTTACCGGACACCTCAAGCAACCTACCCAGGCGGCGGCCCGGAAACCGGCCATGTGCTGCCTCTATTTGGTCTTGCTCCCGGCGGGGTTTACCCTGCCACCACCGTTACCGGCGGCGCGGTGCGCTCTTACCGCACCCTTTCACCCTTACCCTTACGGGCGGTTTACTTTCTGTGGCACTTTCCCTGGAGTCGCCTCCGCCGGACGTTATCCGGCGCCGTGCTTCCGTGGAGCCCGGACTTTCCTCCCCCGCTTGCGCGGGCGCGATCACCCGACTGTCTGACCCGCACGCTGATTACGGCGAAACGGGTCGTTGGTCAAGTTTGGCTTTTGGCCCGACAAGCCGCGTAAATTAACGTCTGGGTTTCTCCATCGGCCTGCCCATCCACGCATGAAGCTCTGAAATGACGCTGAAAAGCACTGATTACAGCGCTCATTTGCGGGCCGAAAACCCCGTCATGAGCAAGCTCATAGCCATAAGCGCGCAAGGCCTGTTGCAGGGCTGCGACCGCCGGGCTCGCATCACCAGTTCTCAAGGTCTCCACCTTTTCCGGAACCACTGCATCGGGCCACAAACCAACCCCCGCGCGCGCCAAAGCAGCCCAATCCAGCGCCTCGCCGGGGTCAATTTTGCGCCCCGGTGCCACATCGCTGTGCCCCAGCACCATGTCGGGGGCAATATTGTGGCGCGCGATAATCGCCTGCGCCAAATCGACCAGCGCCGCCATTTGCGCTGTGGGATAGGCGGCCATGCGCCCGCTTGCGTCATGGCCGGGATGGTCCAGTTCAATACCGACCGAGACGCTGTTTATATCGCGTTGACCCTGCCACGCCGAAACGCCGGCATGCCAAGCGCGGTCGGCTTCATCGACCAGCGCGAAAACCTCGCCATCGCGGGCAATCAGATAATGCGCGGATACCTCGCTCGCCGGATCGCACAGCCGCGCCAAAGCGGCTTCGGCATTGACCATATTGGTATAATGCAGGATCAGCATGGAAATGTCGCAGCCGTCGGCGCGCGCGTTGAAATTTGGAGAAGGCCGTCTTGTCGGGGGCCGCGTCAAAGTGCGGCTCCGGCCGGGGCAAATTCGCGTTTGCGCAAACCGATGATCAAAACGCCCATCAGCGTCAGCCCGCCGCCGATCCAAAAGCGCAGACCCAGCACATCGCCCCACACCAGCACCCCGAACATAATGCCGAAAATCGGTGCCATCAGGGTCAGCGGCGAGGTGATGGTGACGTCATAGCGTTGCAGCAGATAAAACATGCCGGCATGCCCCACCAGACTTGCGCCCAGCGCGGTATAGACCACCCCGCCCCAAGCCTGCCAGCTCGACTGGGTGAGCACCGCCACATGATTGCCCTCGAATATCAGCGATACTGCAATGAGCGGCGGCCAGCTCAGCATCGCGATCCAGGCTTGCATCTGATAGACGCCCGTGTCGGAAATGCGCTTCATCACAATCGTCCCCAGCGAGCCGATAAAAGCCGCACCGACGACCAGCGCCAGCCCGACACGCTCATTGATGATGGCCGGATCAAAGCTGATAATCATGACGCCACCAAACGCCATGGCAATGCCCGACCAGCGACGCCAGCCAACCTGTTCGCTTAAAAATACAATCGACATAATGGTGGCAAACGGCACGCTGAGCTGCGTGGCAACGGCAACGGCGGAAACATTTTCCGCCAGCGACATGCCGCCATAAAACAGCGCAAAATGCACCGATCCCATCGCCATGGAGATGAAAAACACCTCCGGCATTTGCCCCTCCGCAATGCGCAGAAACGGCAGCAAAATAGCCGCCAGCAACATATAGCGCAGCGCCGTAAACAGCAGTGGCGGCATTTCGGAAACACCTGCCTTGCCGGCAACAAAGGTGAACCCCCAAACCAGGCAAATTATTATCATTAGGAGAAGATGTCTTGGGGCCATGTTTTCCGTGTAGCATGAGTGCCGCAACAACGCTATAGCAGTGAATTGGATATCACTGAAGGTGGCAAATATGGCGGTTTTGCTTTTCGATTTGGACGGGACGCTGGCAGATACAAATCCCGATTTGCACGCGGCAATGAACCATATTCTGAGCCAGCACGGGCTAGCACCGCTGCCGCAAGACCGGGTGCGCCATCTGATTGGCGGCGGCGCGGCAATGATTTTGCAACGCGGCTTTGCCGAACATGGGATATCGCTTTCGGATGCGGACATGGCCGCGGCCACGGCAGAGTTTGTGCTTTGGTACGACCAAAACATTGATCGCGGCACGCGCATTTTTGACAATCTCATGCCGCTTCTCGCGCGCGCGCGGGCGCACAATATCAAAATGGGGGTGGTGACCAATAAGCGCGAAGGGCTGGCTGCCAAACTTTTGTTCCGGCTCAATTTGCAGGGTTATTTTGATGTGCTGATCGGCGGCGATACGCTGGCCACAGCCAAGCCCGCGCCGGAAATGGTGCAAACGGCGATGACGCGGCTGGGCGGCAGCGTCCACGACACCGTTTTGCTGGGCGATAGCGAGGCCGATACGGGCGCGGCGCGCGCGGCGGGTGTGAAGTGCGTGTGTGTGAGCTTTGGGTATCGGCGTATACCGCTTGAGGAATTGGGTGCCGACGCCATTATTGACGATTATGCCGAGCTGCCCGCCACGCTGGACATGCTCATGCCCGGCATTTTCACCGCGCTGCGTGCGGATTAAAAATTCACCCGCAAGGATGCGCCCATTGCGACTATCTGCGTGTCGTCGCCAAACTCGCCGCGCAGACCCACCTCAAGAGCAAAATATTCATTGCGCGCGGTCACACTCGCGCCGACAAGTGCACGATCTTCGGGCTGGTTTTGCGCGAGCAGAGCAAAGCTATCCGCACCGCTGACAAAAGAGAGTTCCGCCTGATAAGGGTCGGGCTCAAGGATTGTGCGGTAGCCCAGAAAATATCCCGGCGAGACGGCAATCTCGTCTTGTGACCGCGTGGGGCTTTGATAAGTGCCGCGCAGGCCGAGGCTTGCCGTGGCGATGGATGAACTGGCATTTTCCACCCGCATCGCCAGCCCCGAACCATTGAGCGCGGTTTCGGCATAATCGTCATGCTCCAGCCGATAATAGTCAGCCGACAACTCGGCGTGTAATTCATGCTTGCCGCGCAGCAGCGGCAGCGAGAGGCCGGTGGCCGCCGCATATTGAGTGGCATCCCAATGCGCCTCCAACGTATCGCTTACCGCGCCGATGGAAACCGCGCGCACGCTGTTCAGCGACCCGGTACCCACAGTCGCGTTTACATGCCACAGCGCCGGGCCGAAATGCTCGCCCGCATAAAACCCCAGCCCGACCATTTCCGCGTGCACATCGCTGACACTGCCATTGCTTTCGTCAATATTGCTCCACATCAAATGCGCGAAAACGCCCAGCGCATCGATTTTGCCAACGCGCGCGTCATAGCCAAACGCAAAGCCAAATCCGTTGCCGCCAATTTCGGGCACTGCTTGTGTGGCACTGCGGTCAACATAGCCACCGAATTGCTGCCCCCAGCCATGGCTGCCCAGCTGTGCACCCTGGCTCACCAAGCGCATGCGCTCGCTGACCGCGCCATTGGCCCCTTCGAGCAGAGCCGCGTGCACCAACATGGTGCCGTCGCCATATTGCGGCAGGATTTGGTCGAATGCGGTGGCGAAACCTGTCGCATCATTCAGGCCGATCAGCGCATTGCCAAGCGGCGCTTCGGTGGCGAAATGCGACACCACCACGGGATAGGCCGCCGCTTCGACCGTGTTCAAGGCCAGCGCCTCGGCCGGCTTCAGCGCAAATGTCGCAGTGATCGACTGGGTCGCCCCAAGCTCTTGTCTTGACAGCGCCACCTCATAGACAAACCCCACCTCCGCGCCCAAATGGTCGTTCAATGTGGCGTCCAGCGCCGACAGATCAGAATTGGTTTCGATCATCGCAAAACTCACCGGCGCGGCCACGAGTGCCGTCACATGCGGCGTGAGGGTAAATTCAGTGCCGGAAACCGCAAAATTATCGGCGAAAATCAGCGCCGTTTGCGGCGGTGCTGCCGGATCAATCACCACGCCGAGATTGGCCTGCCCTGCGAGGCTCAATGTCGACACGGCGACAGGCCCCAACGCCGCTTGACCCTCAAGGGTCAGGCTCGACAGACCCGACAGGGAAATGTCCAACGAACCGCTGGACGCCAGCGTGCCGGCAAAATCGGTCATGGCGGCTTCGCCTGCGGCGCTGGTCAGCGTAAAGACATTCGCCCCGCCGCCAAAATCAATCGCGCCGCTGATCGTGCCCGCGCTTTGCGCCAGCGTGTCGCCGCCGCTGCCGAAAATAATCGCGCCGGAAATTGACGGCGCTATAACATCCGCCGTCGTCACGAACCCGTCCGGGCTGGCGGTGCCGTCGTCATTGATGATGCCGGAACGGTCGAGATCCAAATCGCCATTGGCGAGATATTTGCCCAGCCCCGAATCGAAAACATCATTGCGGGCCAATTCCTGCGTCAGCGCAATTGCATCGGTACGCGCCGAAAAATCAAACGCCGTCGCCGCGCCGGATGTCATTTGACCCTCAGCGTCAATATGCACCTGACTGGCCGACACCTGCCCGCGATTGATGAACTCTGCCCCCGACGGCAGACCGACGCCCGCATCAATGGTGATCGCGGTCGCGCCATGCGAGGTTGCGGTAACGCCCGGGCTTGTCTCGACATTGGTGGTGACATTTGCCGATATTGTGCCTTCGTTCAAAAGCACATCGCCGCGCGTGCGCCCGCCATCTTGCAGCTCGGCATTGCCCATAAGCGATATGGCGGTGGCGTCATTATTATAGGCTCTGGCGGAAATATTGCCGGCGTTCAATACGCCGCCGGAGATAGTGGTGGCGGCTGTGCGGCTTATTTCGACCGCGCTGGCGGCGTAGCCGTCATTCAGGCCATTGGCGGTAATTGTGCCGCGATTAATCAGCGAATGGGAGTAGCTGAAATTCTGCGTCAAATAAAGGCTGTCATCCGTGCCGTCGCCGCCATCATTCGTAGTGTCGACAAAGCGCTCGACCACGCTGCCATAGGTGCCGCCATCCATCACCAGCGCCGGCGCATCGCCAAAACTGGATATCGAGCCGACCGTGCGGTTTTGATCATAATGATAGGGCTGGGTCTTCAATCCCGTCACATCACCCGCATCGACACGCGCCTCGGATATTGCCTGTAGGGATTGGCTTTCACCCGGGGTGGTGACGGCATTGATATTGCCGTTCACAAGCACCCCCTCACCGACATTGCCCGTCAGCTTAACCCCCGCCGCAGCCGCGCCCAGCTCATTGGCGTCGAGCAGCGTTTGGGGGTCGCCAGCGCTGGACACGACGGTGGTGGCAAACCCTGAAACTGCCGTCGCGCCTTCAAATTGCAGACTTCGCGCCAAATTGCCACTGACCCGCAAACCGACCACGTTCTGGCCGGTTGCCGAAACCGACCCTGCAAGGCGGACAAAATCGCTCACATCGCCATAAATGCCGACGCTGACAGCGTCATCACTGGCATCGGCACCAATATAAATGAGCGTCGCGGCAAGGTTGACGCGGCCCGTAATGTCACCCTCAATGATAAACCCGCCGCCATCATCCGCCGTCACCGAAATACGCGCACCATTGAGCGCCAGCAGGTCACCGGACAGATTTTGCGGCACATAGACACCGACCCGCCCATCATCTTGAGCCGTCGCGCCGCCACGATAGGCACCGCTATCATCGTAAATACCGTCAAAGACGCCGTCTTCGTCGACATCAAACCGCGGTTTGTCATCCGTGAGATTGATGAAAGCCTGACTGCCAAAACTTATGGTGCCCTGCACGGGCGCCGCGCGCCCGACCAGTACGCCGATTGCATTATTGGCGTCGAAATCGACGAGGTCGTCTTCGCTGCGGTCGTGCACGGTGACGGGGCCGTCGATCACCACATTGCGCGTGTCGGTATGGTCGATAATCACGACGGCGCCGGGTGCGGGCGGCGTGGCCTCCACCGACACGCCGCCACCGCCCGAAATGGCATGATTGGCATCTTCGTCAAGCTCGCTGCCCGTGGTGCCCGTGTCGACAGGCCCGGTAACAGGCTCAGAAATATCTAAGGCGCGCGCCATGTGTCCGGCAAGCAACACCGACACGGCAAGCGCCATGCAAAGCAGGCGAGTGATGAACGACACGATTATTCTCCGTTTTTATTTTTTTTATTTGGGTCGTGTTATTTCGTCGGTATCGAAGGCCCCTGTTTACGAGGTTTTGGGGTTAGTGTATCGGCGCTTAAGCAGCGTCAAGCCGCATCAGGCCGCGTCAGCCGGGTCCAGCGTGTCGCGCAATTCGCGTTTCAAAAATTTACCACTCGCATTACGCGGCAATGACTCCCGACGCAACCAGATGTAGCGGGGAATTTTGAACTTTGCCAATAAATTCGCACAATGATCGCGGATCTCGTCGGCCGTCACAGACGCGCCGTCGGCAACCACAATCGCGACGCCAACTTCTTCGCCCAACCGATCATCGGCGACACCAAAAACCGTACATTCGGCGACCGCATCATGCTTGAAAATCGCGCTTTCGACTTCGGCACAGTAAATATTTTCACCGCCGCGCAGCACCATATCTTTGGCGCGGTCGACGATGAAAATAAAACCTTCATCATCAATGCGCGCAATGTCGCCAGTGCGTAGCCAACCATCTTGGATGCTTTCCTCGGTGGCCTCGGCACGGTTCAAATAGCCTTTGATGACATTGCCGCCTTTGACGCACAACTCGCCCAGTTCGCCATGCGGCAGGTCATTGCCGTCCGCGTCAATGCATTTGACGTCCAAGGTCGGCACGGGCGGGCCAACGCTTTCGGGGCGATCGATAAAGTAATCATTCGCCACAGCCGAAATAATGCCGCATGTCTCGGTCATGCCATAGCCCGTAGCAGGTTTGCCGTTTTCGAGCGCTTTGTCGATTTTGCCGACCAAATCAGGCTGCAACTGCGCGCCGCCGCCGCCCAGGGCAGTGAGCGAAGAAGTGTCGTATTTGTCGAAATCGGGATGCGCGATAATTTCGCGCGACATGACCGGCACACCACTAATGCCGGTGATTTTTTCCTGCTCGATCAGTTTCAGCGCCTCGCCCGCATCCCATTTATACATGTGGATGATTTTGCCGCCGGTCAGGGTCGCAGGTTGCACGACGCAATTATTCGCCGTCACATGAAACAGCGGCGTGGTGACCAAGGTCACGGTCACCGGTGCATTCGCCGGATCAATCGGCGGCGTGCCATGAACACGCGCCAACGCGGTCGACGCACATAAATTCATGAAAACGACATTCATAATGTTGAGCACGCAGCCGCGATGGGTCAGCTGCGCTCCTTTGGGGCGTCCGGTGGTGCCGGAGGTGTAAAAAATGCACGCATCATCATCGGGGTCGACCGCCACATCGGGCATATCCCCGCCATGGGCACGTAACTCGGCATAATCCACCACACCTTCAACCGGTGCGGGCAGACGCACACCGACAATTTTCATATCCGGGAATTGGTCGCGCACGGGCATAAATGTGTTCAGGCGTTCTTGGTCACAGATCAACAGCTTGGGCGTCGAATCTTCCAGCCCGTAGGCCATTTCATCCGTGACCCACCAGGCGTTCATGCCCACCACGCCAACGCCGATTGATGTCAGCGCCCAATAGCACAACATCCATTCGGGAAAATTACGCATGGAAATGGCAACGCGGTCACCGCGTGTCACGCCTTGCGCCATTACCCAATTCGCAATGCTGGCGGTTTCCGCCATGGCTTGCGCGTATGTCCAGCGCGCGTCCTCGTAAAGCAGATAATCACGCTCGGCAAATCCCGCCGTCATCAGCCAAACATCGCGCAATGAGGCGGGTGCCATCGCGAAAGTTTTGAGCATTTGCCCGCGCACTTCCACTTCATTGACCTGAAATAGGCCACCCTCGCCCGTGAGTTCCTGACGTACGTCTTTGAGTTGCTGATACAATTCGATCTCCCTTTATTTGAGCCGCCGACCTCCCAATCGACGCGCAGATATTAGCCCCTCTTGGCGCGGCGGCAAGTGCTAATTTGCCTCGGGCTGGCAAGTTCGTGCGATTATGGCTATGTTTGGGGCATGACGGATTTTATCCTCAATGCTCTCGATCAATCGCCGGTCAACAGCGCAACCAACCCGGCATTGGCAGTCGCCGAGACCGTGGCGCTGGCCACGCACACCGATGCGCTCGGCTATCGGCGGTTTTGGTTGGCCGAGCATCACAACACATCGGCTTTTGCGGGCGCGGCACCGGAAATTCTAATCGGGCATATTGCCGCCAAAACGCGGCATTTACGCGTCGGCTCTGGCGGCGTTATGTTGCCGCATTACAGCCCCATGAAAGTCGCCGAAGTTTTCCGTATGCTGGACACGCTGGCGCCCGGGCGTATTGACCTTGGGCTTGGGCGCGCGCCCGGTGGTGATGCGCGCACCGCCGCGGCACTGCAAGCCGGCCCGAAAAGCTGGCCGCCGGAAGTCTTTCCCCAGCAGGTGGAAATGCTGGTGCAATTTTTGGAAGATGCCGCCGGGCTGTCCGGCGCTGATGGCGGGTTCCCCGACGACCATCCCTATCAAGGCATTCACGCCCAACCAATGGGTGACCATGTGGTGCCGCTATTCATGTTGGGCTCGGGCGGCGATGGGGCTTACCATGCTGCACAATTCGGTCTGCCTTATGTCTACGCGCATTTCATCAATCCCGATAATCTGGCGACGGCTTTGCACGCCTATCGCACGCATTTCCGGCCCTCGCGGTTTTTGGACGCGCCGCGCGTGATGATGGCGGTTTCGGCACTGGCGGGGGAGACGCACGAAGAAGCCCAATATTTTGCCAAACCGCGCAATATTTGGGCGGCGCAAATGTTGCAAAACCGCGCGGGTCGCCTGCTGAGCATGACCGAAGCCGAGGCTTACCGGCCGAGCGAGGAGGAAGCCGCGATGATCGACATGATTGCGCGCCGCAGCCTGACGGGCACCGCCGAGGCGGTGTTGGATCAGCTTGACAGCTTCCGGCAGGCGCACGCGATCGATGAATTTTTCTTGCTCACCCTGACCCCCGATGTCGCCGCCCGCAAAAACTCCTACACGCTGATGAGCGCTGCCGCCGGCCTCACCCAGCGCGCCGACGCCGCCGAATAGACCCCACGCCATTTCACAAGCCGCGCGCTTATGTGCTACCTTCTTCGTAAGAAGAAGAAGAAGGAAGCGATCTTATGGATGTCAAAATCCCAGCGCTGATAGCAGATATTTGCACTAAAGCAGATGTGAAATTTAACGGAAGCCGCCCCTGGGACATCCGCGTCAATGACAACCGGACTTTTTCGCGCGTCTTAAAACACGGCACGTTGGGGCTTGGCGAAAGCTATATGGATGGCTGGTGGGACTGCGACGCCCCTGACGACATGCTCTCGCGGCTTGCGACTTTGCAGGCCGATGCCTAAATCTCCAATTATCTCAATCCGGGCATTGTGCTGCACGTCTTGCGTTCGAGGTTTACCAATATGCAATCAGCACGGCGCGCCTTTCAGGTTGGCGAGGAACATTACGATATCGGCAATGATGTGTTTGCAGCCATGCTCGACCCGCGCATGATCTATTCGTGCGGCTATTGGGAATATGCCAATTCATTATCGCAAGCCCAAGAAGACAAATTGCATATGATTTGCCGGAAGCTGGAACTCACACGCGGCGACCGGCTGCTTGATATTGGCTGCGGCTGGGGCGGGCTGGCCGCTTTCGCCGCCGAACACTATGGCGCGGAGGTAACGGGTGTCACCATTTCACGCGAACAAAAGGCGCTGGCAGATACACGCTGTGCGGGCTTGCCGGTCGACATTCAACTTGCCGATTATCGTTCCTTGACCGGCACCTATGACAAAATTGTCTCGGTCGGCATGTTCGAACATGTCGGCCATAAAAACTACGCCACTTTTTTCAAAACCGTCCGGCAACTTATCAGACCGCAAGGCTTGTTCTTGCTGCACTCGATTGGCAAAACCCCACCGGCCACGGAACCCGACCGTTGGTTTGACAAATAT
>MDTB01221349.1_pt1 | contig 12439 bp, 13 predicted proteins | sample 811161 | NCBI WGS metagenome assembly MDTB01 (sample SAMN05326650, study PRJNA326480) | marine metagenome | isolation source: seawater | place: Mediterranean Sea | collected 2009 | reverse complement strand
TGTAAAAATAATACCTCCATTTGTCTCAAAAAAATTTCCAATTGAACAAATATTTTTTTGGTATTTTTCAATTAGGTGCAAAGGCTCATTAGTTGCCAACTGAATATTATTTTGAGCAAGTTCCTTAAACCCATCATAATGACCCTCTGGTTCAATAATTTCTAATTCGATATTATTTTTTTTATACAAACCCTTATCTAAACCTACAATAAATGGTAGGTGATCAGGATTTATAAACCACTCAAGTGCTAATTTTACTTTCATATTCCCTCACTGAATTACCGGTCAGGTTCAAAGGGTATAATCTCAGTCTTAGTTGACACCCCTTTATATTATTTTTTTAATTCATTATAAAGAAATGTAGCAATTGAATCCATTCCTTTTAAATTACTTTTTCTCTCTGCGATTGAATTATAATTTGTGTTCGTATTAATATCATATGTATAATGTTTTCCATCTTTACCTTTAATATATTCTATACCCGCTATTTCAATACCATTAGATTTTAATAATTTTTCATACTTTTTAATTTCTGAATTTTCATAATCTTTAACAATCATAAATTTATTTCCATCTGGATTTGTAGGACAAAACTTTTCTTCAACATTACAGGCATCAGCAGGACATAATTCAAAACCATCGCTAGCATCTACTTGTACTGCATACAAATATTTTCCATTTACAAATTCCACTCTTGTAATTATTTTTGGATCAGAGTCTATATATTCTTGCAACAATGTAATCCCATCAATCGAGTATTCAAAATCTGTATTAACATATTTTTCAAGTTCACTAGTGTTTTTAAAATATTTTACACCCAGACCTCTTCCACCTCTATTATGTTTTGTGATAAATGGTTTTTTAAAATTTTTTGATTTTTCTAAAATTTCATTTTTGTTTTTAGCGTAATAAGTTTCTGGAAAATTTATATTGAATTTTTTTAGTTCTTGATATTGTCTTTGTTTACTTATTTCTAATTCTAAAGCTCTTGAATTATTTACAACTCTCTTTTTATCTTTTTCTAACCAACCTAATACATCTTTTGTATTTTCCGGAGCATATCTATGTCCTCGTGAATGTGCACTAGCACTCATTCTGTTATAAAAAACCCCATCAGGTGGAGATTTTTTAAAATCAAAACTTGCCTTATCCATATGCCATTCTTTAAAAGGAGCTTTAATTTTTTTAAAACTTTCTCTTAATGGAGCAACCCATTCATCATTTTCATGTATCACGTAAATATTTTTTTCCATGGGCTTTTATAGACAATTCTTTACCCTTTTTTCAACCCAGATTTATTATATTTATGACGCACTTACTTTAGGCAAATAATTAAAGGAAGCAGTATCTATTTTTGAGGAATGTTCTCTTCTCATCTTCCATCCCTTGCGTATTCCTGCACTAGCTATTGTTATTGCATGCCTTCCATACTTATTATTTGTACGATCAATCGCTTTCATTAGTTTTTTTGACCTGTCATCCATAAGCGGCGTTAATAGGTTTACTTCATTTTTATCTGCATCTCTTAGTTTAGATAAAAGAATTCCAGCTTTTTGATAATGATACCCGGGTTTATACATGCCTTTTAAAATCCTTCTTGCGTACTTAACAATTTCAATACTATTATTTGTAGCAATCGGTAGTTCAATAGTTTGTGAATTTGAGTAATATTTTCTATTTTTATTGAATGGGCTGGTTCTAATAAATACTGTTAGACCCCTACACATTTGATCGTCACCCCTTATTTTTTCAGCAGCATTTAAGCAGTAAGTTGATACAGCTTCCTCTAATTTTTGTAGATCTGTTATCCTTTTTCCAAAAGATCTTGATACACAACAGTTTTTTCTTTTTTCTTCATGGAGCTCTAACCCTATACAGGTTATACCACGCAACTCCATTGCCGTTCTAGATCCAAGTACATTTGTACTTTTTTTTACCCAAGTATTAGAAACAGATTTTAATTGATATGCATTTTCTATACCATTTTTTATATATAGCTTAGATAATTGTTTTCCTACACCCCACACATCTTGAATAGGAAATATTTTTAGTCTGTCATCTATATTTTTGTTTAAATACATAACACCTGTTTTTTCTTTTTTAGCAATATGGTTTGCAACCTTACTAAGCGTTTTGGTTGTTGAAATTCCAACACTCGTTGGTATTCCTATCCATTTCAAAACTTTTTTTCTTATCTCTTTTCCATAATTTTCGACATCCTCTTCTTTTAAAAATGATAAATCTATGAAGGCTTCATCAATTGAATAAATTTCGACATTAGTTGAAAAAGTTTTTAACACTTTCATTACTCGTCTAGATAAGTCACCATATAATGCATAATTTGATGAAAAGATATGGACACTATTTTTTTTAATTAATTCTTTTACCTTAAAATATGGTTCACCCATTTTTATTCCCAAAGCTTTTGCTTCATTAGATCTGGAAATTACACACCCATCATTATTTGATAATACTACAACGGGCTTGTATTGTATTTTTGGATTAAATAATCTTTCACAGGAGACATAAAAGGAATTACAGTCTACAAGGGCAATTTTTTTTCTATTGTAATTTATGGATGACATAAGTAACTACTCCCCAAATTATTACATTAGGATTTTCACTTAATTCAATTTTATTAGAACCAGAAGTTAAATAATTATTATTTTTTCCTTTTGTAAAAGTTTTCACCACTAGTTCTTCATTAACATTTGCTATTACCGTTGATGAATTTTTTGGATTAATACTTCTATCAACAATTAATAAATCTCCGTCATAGATACCAACATTGGTCATAGATTTACCTTGCACTCTTATTATAAATGTTGCGGGTGCATTTTTTATTAAATGTGTGTTTAAATCTACATCGTCTTCAATGTAATCTGTTGCAGGTGAGGGGAAACCGGCACCAACTTTGTGAATATAAAATGGTAATTTAAGCTTCATAAATGTTCTTGATTTGTTCTTATATAAATGTAAGATATAAAGTCGTCAAGTTTAAAATAATAAAAAGATTTTAATTAATTTTAGAAAGTCTTTTTATAACTTCATCTTTGGAGAGAGAGAGGACAATATTATAAATACCAGGACCAAATCTTGAACCCACCAAAGCAATTCTTAGTGGTTGACCAACCCCTTTAAAGTTAGTTTTGTATTTACTGATTAGACTATTAACTAGTTTTTCAAGACTCTCTTTGTTTTGGCTTTTAATATTTTTGAATTCTTCAAGAAAATCACCAATGATTTTTTTAGAATTTGCATCCAGAAGCTTAATATCATCTGGGGTAATTTTTATGTCATTGTTAAGTATGTATTGTGAATTTTGATAAATATCACCAAGAGTTTTGGCCTTATTTTTAAGGAAATTCAAAGACTTAATAATAGCTTTCTCATTAGATGGGTTGATAGCTTTTTTATACTTCTGGGCATAATTTTTTAAAAAACTAAAAAGAATTTCTTCATCTATATTTTTAATATAATGTTCATTAAGTGAAAGTATTCTAGACATATCGAGCTTCGATGGAGATTTACCAACTCCCCTTAAATCAAAAAGATTGATACTTTCTTCTAAGTTAAATATTTCTTTATCTTTATATGCCCAACCCAATCTTAATAAATAATTTCTAAGTGCATCTGGCAAAATTCCAATTTTAACGTAATCATTTATAGTTGAAGATTTATCTCTTTTTGAAAGCTTTGATCCTTTTTCACTATGTATTAATGGGATATGTGCGAATTCAGGAATATTCCACTTCATTGCTTCATAGATTTGTTTTTGTTTAAAGGTATTAATCTTATGATCATCGCCCCTTATCACATGAGAAATCTTCATAGAGTGATCATCAACAGTTGCAGATAATTGATAAGTTGGAGTTCCGTCCTGTCTTAAAATTACAAAATCTTCAATAATAGAGTTTGAAATATTTATATCTCCTTGAACCAAATCTTTAATAAGGCTATTTCCTGAAATTTTGCTTTTAAATCTTATTACTGGTTTTAAATCTTTTGGAATTTGAAGATCTTTAGAATCTCTCCATTTTCTGTTATAAACATATGGAATACCTTGTTTCTTACATTTTTCTTTTTGTTCTTTTATTTCTTCCTCCGTACAATAACACTTATAAGCAAATCCATTTTTAAGAAGTTCCTCAGCTACTTCTTTGTGTTTACCAATGTTTTCAGATTGAATAAATTCTTTATCATCATGTTTTATTCCAACCCATTGAAGAGATTCAATTATTTGTTTTTTAAATTCATCTCTAGATCTTTCTTTATCTGTATCTTCTATTCTTAGATAAAATTTTCCTTTATTTTTCTTTGCTAATAACCAATTAAATAAAGCTGTCCTAACGCCGCCAATGTGCAAAGGTCCTGTGGGTGAGGGTGCAAACCTACAAATAAAAGCCATGTATGAAATTAAACTATTTTAATTGAAGTTTCTATATAAAGAAACCAATTTTCCCTGAATCTTAATTCTTTTTGCGGCGTATATCTTTGTACCATATTTTTTGTTGGCACTTTCTAGCGCGATTGTATTTCCTTTTTTTCTAATTCTTTTTAAAGTTGCTTCTTCATTATCAATTAGAACCACTGCTATTTGTCCGTTATCAGCGTTAGAACTTTTTTTGATTATTACTGTATCACCATCATTAATACCGGCTTCTATCATTGAATCACCTTTAACTCTTAGTCCAAAATGATCATCATTTTTGTTAAAATCTGCAGGTAAATTCACTTTATCAACTTCGTGTTGTATTGCTTCTATTGGTGTTCCAGCAGCTATAGATCCAAGAACTGAAACTTTGGTAGATTTGCTTACACCTTTGTCCAAACCACCTTTGATAACGCTAGGGGTGAAACTATTGAATAAGTCGTGTGCACTAGCATTTTCTGGTAATTTGATTACTTCAAGCGCCCTTGCTTTGTGTGCCAATCTTTTTATAAATCCTCTTTCCTCTAAAGCTGAAATTAATCGATGAATACCTGATTTCGACTTAAGGTTGAGTGAATTTTTCATTTCCTCATAAGAGGGAGAAACTCCACTTGATCTAATTTTTTTATTTATAAAAATTAATAAATTTTTTTGTTTTTTTGTTAGCATAGAACAAACCCTGTACATTTATGTTCTATAAAAGTTCTACTTTAATAGCAATGCTTAAATAACCTTATATTATGGGCTAATTTGGCTGATTTTTTTTAACAGGGATGAGTTTTCTTGAATATCTTTTAAAAGTGATTCACCAATAAGAAAGTTATTAATTTTAGTTTTTTCTAAAATTTCTTTTACCTCTTTTTCAGATTTTATACCACTTTCACAAATGATCGGATTAGGGTGATTAATAAGTATTCTATGTAAATCAAAAGTGGTTTTAATATCTGTTTTTAAAGTTTTAAGGTCCCTATTATTAATTCCAATTATAGAATTTTTAAAATTAAGTGCATTTTCAGCCTCGCTGGCTGTATGAACTTCTACAATTGTGTCTATATTAATTTCATTAGCAATATCATAAATATCTCTTGCAGTTTTGGCATCTATGGCCGCTAGAATAATTAAAATGGCATCAGCACCAAAACTTTTTGCAAGATAAACTTGAAACGGATCGATAAAAAAATCTTTGCACAATACAGGTAATTTAGTTTGTTTTTTAACATCATTAATATGTTCCAATTTTCCTTTAAAATAGTTTTCCTCGGTTAAAATTGAGAGACAAGATGCCCCAGAATTATAATATTTTTTAGCAATATCTTTAGGATCATAACTATGTACAATGGTACCAGCGGAGGGACTTGCTTTTTTAATTTCCGCAATTACAGAAACCCTATTCTCCTTTAATTTTTCCTTGAAGTTAAAGTAATTTTCGTATTTGAATATTTTATTTTTAAGGTCATTAATTTTATGAGATTTTTTATATTTTTCTATAATATATTTTTTATCTGCAATTATTTTTTTTAAAATATTAGTCATTTATTCAATTTTAAAATGTGATTAGTAACTTTTCCTGAAAGGATATGTTTTCTCAATTTTTCATATCCATCTTTGAAAGAAGTTGTTTTGTCAGCTACTATTAAACCCGCAGCTGCATTTAAACAAACAGCAATTGAAAAATCATTATCTTCTCCCTGAAATATTTCTTTTATTTTTTTAGCATTATATTCAGGATCTTTACCGATAATATTGCCAAAATTATTTGCTTTAATATTTAAATCTTTTGTATTTAGTACTCTTTCTTTGATCTCACCATTATTAAGTTCAACAATATTTGTATCAGCATATGGAGAAATCTCGTCAAGACCATCTTGGCTATGCACAATTAATGCTTTTTTCAAATTTAAATTTTTAAGAGCTTCAGCAAAAATTTTAAGTAACTTTTTGTCAAAAACCCCAACAACCTGTCGCTTAACTTTTGCAGGACTACTTAGTGGACCGATTAAATTAAATATTGTTCTTTTACCAATTTTTTTTCGAATAGGACCAACATATTTCATTGCAGAATGATATCCGGGAGCAAACATAAATCCAAAATTATTACTTTTTATACTTTTTTCCACATCTTCAGGTCCAAAATTTATATTAATATTTAATTTTTCTAAAACGTCAGCAGAACCACATTTTGAAGATACAGATTTATTTCCGTGTTTAGCAACATTAACTCCAAAACTAGAAAGTAATAATGCTGCCGCTGTAGATATGTTTAAAGTATTTTTTCCATCCCCGCCGGTACCACAAGTATCTATAGTGTTTTCTGGCACTGTTACATTAATTGCTTTATCTCTCAAAACATGAACACCTCCAGCAATCTCATCAGCACTCTCTCCTTTAGTGGACGAAAATATCAAAAAATCGTGGATTTGTTCCTCCTTTACTTTGCCTGACATAATATTTTCAAAAGCAATCTTGCTTTCATCAAAATTTAAATTTTGTTTATTTTTAAGTTTTTGTAGAATTTGTTCCATTTTATTTAAACCTTAAAAAGTTTTTAATTAATTTCATCCCTTCATCTGTATTAATGCTTTCTGGGTGGAATTGGACTCCATGTAAATTATATCTTTTATGAGAAATTCCCATAATTACATTATCTTTCGTTCTAGCCGTAATTATAAAATCTTTATTCAATGTTTTTCTATCAATTATAAGACTATGATATCGGGTTCCGGTAAGATTGCTTTTTACACCTTTAAAAATTCCTGACTTATTGTGCAATATAATACTTGTTTTTCCATGCATAAGTTTTTTAGCATTTACAATTTTAGCACCAAAAGCTTGTCCAATAACTTGGTGTCCCAAACAAACTCCAAAGATAGGAATCTTGTTTGCAAGGTTCTCCACTATTTTCAGACAATTTCCTGCATCATTTGGTGATCCTGGACCCGGTGATATAACAATTTTTTTATATCCATCTTTCAAGATTTGTTTTGAATTAATTTTATCATTTCTTATAACTTCAACCCTGCAATTAAGTGACTGAAGATAATGATAAAGATTATAGGTAAAACTATCATAGTTATCTATTAGTAAAGTTTTCATTTAATTAATCGCTTTAAGTAATGCTTGTGCCTTATTTATTGTTTCAGCATATTCTTTTTTTGGATCACTATCCGCAACAATTCCAGCACCAGCTTGAACATAAATTTTTTTATTTTTAATCAATGCCGTTCTTAACGCAATGCAGGTATCGAAATCTTGATTAGCTGTAAAATAGCCAATTCCTCCAGCATAAAGTTTTCTTTTAGAACTTTCTAATTCATCTATTATTTCCATAGCCCTTATTTTAGGTGCGCCACTTACTGTACCAGCGGGAAAACCAGACAAAAATGTTTCAAAAAGAGAAAACTTTTCTTTTAATTTACCTGTAACATTAGAAACAATATGCATAACATGAGAATATTTTTCTACTTTAAACCTCTCAGTTACTTTAACACTATTTGTTCTTGATACTTTACCAACATCATTTCTTCCCAGATCAAGAAGCATCAAATGCTCTGCAAGTTCTTTTGGGTCATTTAAAAGTTCATTAGTTAGTTTACTATCTTGTTTTTTGTTTTTTCCTCTTGGTCTTGTACCTGCTATAGGCCTTATGGTAACTTTTCCATCCAATAATCTTACCAAAATTTCTGGGCTACTCCCTAATATTTGAAAGTCATCATAATTAAAATAAAACATAAATGGCGAAGGATTTAAAATTCTTAAAGTATTGTAAATTTCTAAAGCAGGTTTATCAATTTTTGCTTCAAACCTCTGGCTTAAAACGACTTGAAAAATATCCCCCTTTTTAATGTATTCTTTTGCTTTAAGCACATTTTTTTTAAATTTCGATTTTGAGATGTTCGAACGCACTTTGATTTTATTATTAGTTTTATGAAAATTTTCAGGAAGACTTATGTTTCCAAAATATTGAAGTTCTAGAAGAGCTTTTTTTATTGAAAGATACTTAATTTTATAATTTTCAATATTTTCTTCTTTAAAAATGTTTTGAATAAAGAATATTTTTTTCTTCAAATTATCGTAAATAATTACATTTTTAGGTCTCATTAATCTTATATCAGGAATGTCAATATCATTTTTACATTTATTAGGTATTTGTTCAATTAATCTAATTATGTCATACGAAAAATAACCCACTAACATAGAAGACATTTTTGGAATATTATTTGGAGATTTTACTTTAAAGTTTTTTAATAATTCATTTAAATATTTAAGAATATTTTTTTTAATTATTTTCTTTTTTTTAAAATCGTCCTCAATAATTTTACCCTTTTTTATGTCATAAATTTTATCAGGGTTGAAGCCCATTATAGTATATCTTCCCCTAATAGTTCCTTTTTCAACAGATTCAAAAATAAAACTATTTTTTTTTACTAAAATGAATTTGTATAGGTTTTCAATAAATCTATAATCCCTACAATTCTGTGAATAATAAATTGTTTGATTATATTTATTTTTATGAAGTTTTTTGAATCTTGCAAAACTTGTGCTTAGTTTCATTAAAAAGAGTTTTTTAACCTTTCAAGAACTTTTTCGTTTATATCAATTTTATAATTTGTATTTATATATCTATCGTATGATTTGTAAACTTTTGCAATATAACTAGCATTGGCTTTTTCGTAGTATTTTTTATATTCATCAGATTTATAATCTATTGTGGGTTTTGAGTCTTTTACCACTCTAATTATAAAATTATCTTGAACAATATTATCAGACATTACAAACATTTCATTAATACCATGATCAAATATTTTTTTTAATTGATCCTCTTTAAATTTTTTAGTGTCGTCTATTCCATTAATTTTTATTTTATTAACCATTAAATTGTTTTCTTCAGAAAATTTTAAAAAATCATCTTTAGTAAATTTTTTATTAAAAATTCTGTCAGATAATTTTTTATTTTCATTTGCTTTGTATTGAATTTTTAATTGGGCCTCTAAGGTATTTTTTAAATCATTATCTTTGAGAGTTAAATTAATATCTCGGCTATCTGTAATCTCTACTATAAAATATTTTTTATTAGCATTAATAAACTGAACAACATTAAGATCCTGAATTAAAAAAATTTTTTGAAAAAGGTTAGTGTTTATTTCTTTTAAAACAGTTCCGTCTTCTTTAGTTTTTCTAGAATTTACTAAATTAACTTTTTTAATATTTTTTTCATTTTTAATAATAATTTCTTCAAATCTTTTTCCATCTAGTACATCATTTTCTATAACATCTAATTTTTGATAATATTCTTCATCAAAATCTTTCTTTCCTGTTAAATATTCAGGTTTAAGCTCTAAATATTTAAAAGAAACAAATTTATCTTTAAATGATTCTTTGTTGTCGTCATAAAATTTCTGTATTTCGTTTTTACTTATAATTTTTTTTGAATAAATTTGATTTAAATTTAAAAATTCAATTTCTTTAATTTGTTTTTCTTTTTCATATAAATCATTAACAATAAATTCTGGTAATTTAATACCTCCACTATAATAATTTAAAAGTTGTCCTTTAAGCTCAATGCTTTTTAAATATCTTTCATAAGTTGTAGCTGAGTAACCATTTTCTAATAAAAATTTTTCATACTTTGTTCTTGAAAATTTTTTATCTTTATGAAAATTTTTATCTACAATCAATATATTTTTAAGGGAAGAGTCACTTAATTGAATTCCTTTTTTCTTTCCCTCAATATCAATAATTTTTTCGCTGACATAATTTGCCAACATATCGTTAAGTATTTTGGTTTTACCGAAATTTTCAATTTCTTTTTTAGTAAAATTTATTTTTTGAATATATGTAATGAATTCTTTCGTACTTATTTTTTCATTATTTATTTCAACTAAAACATTTTGTTTGCCTGAAGTAAAAACGTCACCCATACCCCACAAGATAAAAGGTAGAGCTATTATTGCTATAAAAACCTTAGCAAGAATTGATTTAGAAAATTTTCTTATTGAACCCAGCATAATTTTAATTTAAGAAATTTAGATTAATTGGGTAAAAAAATCTATAAATAAAATCTTAAATTATGGCAAACAATATTAAATATTTTATCGGAAATTGGAAAATGTTTGGTATTCCTGGTTCTTACAAAATTTTACATAAAATTAACAGTTTTTTTAATAAAGATAAAAAAAATAATAAAAATTATAAAATAATAATTGCACCTCCACTCACATTGCTGCAGAATTTTTCACAAAAATTAAAAACAGGTAAAATCTATATATCTGCTCAAAATTGTTATCACAGAGATGCTTATGGATCGCACACAGGTCAAGTCAGTGCTTTTATGTTAAAAAAATTAGGTATCAAATATATTATTATTGGTCATTCAGAGACTCGAGCATCTGGGGAAACAAATGATATTATTAAAGAAAAAGTTAGAATTGCTCTAAAAAATAATCTTAAAATTATTTTTTGTATAGGCGAAAATATGAAACAAAAAAGAAAAAAACAAACGATGAAAATCCTAAAAAGCCAAATATCAAAGGTTGTAAAAAATAAATTTAGTTTTAAAAATATAATTATTGCTTATGAGCCCATATGGTCTATTGGTACAGGTATAACGCCATCAGAAAATGAATTAGAAAAAATTATTCATAATTTGAAAAAATTTATTAAACAGAAATATCGATTAAATTTTAGTGTTAGAATTCTCTATGGTGGATCGGTAGACAAATATAGTGTAAGTGGATTTAAATATATTAATGAATTAGATGGATTTTTAATTGGTGGAGCATCAAAATCTTCAAAAAATTTTATTGATATAATAAAAAATTTCTATAAATAGCTCATATGGAAACAATCTTAATTGTTACTAATGTAATTCTAGCAGTTTTATTGATATTATTGGTTCTGTTACAAAAATCTGAAGGCGGTGCATTAGGCATTGGTCTTTCTCAAGATAATTTTGCCTCCACCAGATCTGTTGGAGATTTTTTGACTAAATCCACAGCTATTGTTGCTACTTTATTCATTATTTGTAGCATCGCACTTGTAGTTATTTCTAGAGAAGATTTTGTGGATACAAAGTCAGTTATTGAGAAAATTGAAGAAGAAGAAGATTCGGAAACGCCTAAAATTCCAGAGTCCTCAAAATAAACTTTATTTTTTTAAAAAATTATGATATATTGACCTTCCATGGCGCGATATGTTTTCGTTACTGGCGGCGTGGTTTCCTCTTTAGGAAAAGGTCTATCTTCCGCATCATTAGCATCATTATTACAGTTAAGAGGTTTTAAAGTAAGAGTTAGAAAACTAGATCCTTATTTAAACGTAGATCCTGGAACAATGAATCCATTTCAACATGGTGAAGTTTTTGTAACCGACGATGGCGCTGAAACTGATTTAGATATTGGGCACTATGAAAGATTTACAGGAATTTCTGCCACTCAATCAGATAACATCACAACCGGTGGAATTTATAGCGACATAATTCAAAAAGAAAGAAGAGGAGATTATTTAGGTGGTACAGTACAAGTAGTCCCTCACGTTACAGATCGTATTAAAAAATTTATTCATCAAGATGTAAAAAATGAAGATTTTATAATATGTGAAATTGGTGGAACTGTTGGTGACATCGAAAGTTTACCTTTTTTAGAAGCAATAAGACAATTTTCAAATGATGTAGGAAAAAAAAATAGTTTATTTATTCATCTTACATTAGTACCTTTTTTAAAAGCCTCAGGGGAATTAAAAACGAAACCTACTCAACATTCAGTTAAAGAATTAAGGAGCTTAGGCATTCAACCCGATATAATTATTTGTAGATCAGAAAGAGAAATTCCAAAGACAGAAAGAAAAAAAATATCATTATTTTGTAACGTACCGATAAATAATGTTATCGAAACTGTCGATGTAAAAACTATATATGAGGCACCAGCTTGAACATAAATTTTTTTATTTTTAATCAATGCCGTTCTTAACGCAATGCAGGTATCGAAATCTTGATTAGCTGTAAAATAGCCA
>MDTB01242737.1_pt1 | contig 12440 bp, 9 predicted proteins | sample 811161 | NCBI WGS metagenome assembly MDTB01 (sample SAMN05326650, study PRJNA326480) | marine metagenome | isolation source: seawater | place: Mediterranean Sea | collected 2009 | reverse complement strand
TACTGGAAAAAAAATATCAGTAAACATATTGTAAACTACAGTTAAAATGAATATTATATTGTAATGCTTATTGATTTATTTGACGATGACCATGAAAACCCAGATGACTTTATCTCATTCATTGTGTTTGAACCTGCATCCCTACGTATACCAGACAATGACCTATTACTAGTCGGTGACCAAGTCAGTGATTTATTTAGAGAAGTCATGTCATCAGGGAAGTTTGAAAATAATATACAAGATCAAATTCTTATTAATCGTTTACAAAGAATTGAAATGATGATGGACTTACTGAAAACAAATAATGGGTTAATTTTAACTAAGTTTCTAAACAAAATATGGCGAAGGTACAGTTTTTTTAGTAATTTGGGAGAATTGTTTATTACACAAAAAGATTTAAAACGTTTTGTTCCAGATTACACATTCAATGAAAAAATAGTATTAGATAAAGTTGTTGAAAGTGAAGAAGACGTAGAAGATGATGATGACGATAACAATAATGATGAATCATCAGATGATAACGATGATAAATCAAAAAGTAACGAATCATCTTAGCATAAATATTTTTGACATCTCTTGATTTAACTGAATTTGATTTCGATATCCCAGAGGATTTAATTGCTCAAACACCGCCAAGTAAACGAGGTGAGTCAAAGTTATTGCATGTAAATAGAAGCAATGAAAGTGTAAATCATACAACTTTTTCAAGTTTTGTTGAATTACTACCATCAAATAGTATGTTAGTGCTAAACAATACGAAAGTCATAAAAGCACGTGTAAAAACATACAGAAAAAGTGGTGGTAAAATTGAATGCCTATTTTTAGAAAGATTAAAAAAAAATACGTGGAATGTACTTATCAGAAACAGCAAGCGGTTAACCATAGGAGAAAAACTAATGGTTAAAAATCAAGAGCTCGAAATTATCGAAATTACAGATAAGCATGGCATTGTGAAAATTAACGGGACTTTATCAGATTATGAATTTTTAGAATCATTTGGAGAAGCCCCTCTCCCACCTTACATAAAATCAGAAGATCCAAACCAACATTTCGATCGTTATCAATCCATATTCGCCGCCTCACCTGGTGCGGTGGCAGCACCAACGGCTAGCTTGCATTTTACCGAAGACACTTTTGCTCAACTTAAGTTAAAAAATATCGATATAACTTATATAACCCTTCACATTGGATTAGGCACATTTAATCCCATTCAATCAAAAAATATTTATGATCATATTATGCACAAAGAAAAATACATTATTGACGAACGTTCAGCAAAAAATCTAAATAGCGCATTGCAAAATAACAAAAAACTTATCGCTGTTGGAACAACCGTAACACGATGCTTGGAATCAAATTATCAAAACGGTAAATTTTATGCCGGACAATTTGATACCAATTTGTACATTACGCCTAAATATAACTTCAAATGTATCGATGGCATGTTAACCAACTTTCATTTGCCAAAATCCTCATTATTTATCTTAATAGCGTCATTTATTGGAAAAGAAACAGCGTTAAAAATCTATCATAGTGCAGTTAAAAAAAACTATCGATTTTTTAGTTTTGGGGACGCAATGCTAATAACTTAATGAGAAACATAACAATCTTACTTTTTGCATGTTTTTCAATTAGTCTATACGCCAATTCTCACTATATGCCAGGGTTCCCTGACTATGAGCCATTAACACAAAACATCCAAGAAATATCGACAGGTAACATCTATCCTGATGTAAACTCCGACGGATTTGTTGAAATGAAATTAAGCGGACGAGATTACACAGATGATATCGATAAATTAGATGCTATTCGAAATGATGAATACTACAAAAAAATCCCGAATGACATTTTAAAAGGAACGCCGAAGCTTGAAAATAGATATAATGTTCAAATCAATGGAAAACTAGATGAGGAAACGGATGTCAGATATAGCATTCAAAAAGAGCCTGACTTTCCAGGTATTTATAATGTGTATATTAAAAAAAATACGACAGATCTTCAATTTGGGGACTTTAATACCAAATTTGGATCTGGGGATTATGTTAATGTTGAAAAGTATCTAAATGGGGTTGAAACCACGACCATTCAAGACAAGTGGTCAGGTAAGGCTACTCTTGGAAAAGAAAAATCTGAACCACAACAATTTGAAACATTTGGAAACGATTCCAGCACATACAAAGTAGGTAAACCTTTTCTATTAGAAGGGTCCGTAATTGTGTACTTAAATAATCAGAAACAAACTGAAAATAAAGACTATACCGTGAACTACTATGAAGGAAGTATTGTCTTTAACCAAATCTTAACCAAAGTGGATTTTTTAAAAGTAATTTATGAATTTACCAATCCAATTCAAGACTTTATTCCAGCATTATCAAGAAAGAACTTTACTGGATCCAATTACTCCTATAACCCATCTCAAAATATAACGATTAAAGAACCAATTCTGGCTTCAGCAAATTCAACGGTTATAATCTCGACAACAGAACAGTTATTAAGCAATCGAATTAATGTAAAGAATTTCCCCGTAAAACTAGGGTCAGAAACTGTTTATGTAAATTCAAAATTATTAACAAGGGGCGTTCACTATTTTATAAAAAACGACACTGGGTTAATTCGCTTTACATCAAAACAATTAGCCATTGGAGATAATGTGTCTGTAAACTACAAATATCACCTAACGAAAGTTAATAAAGATGTTTTTTATGGAAATGGATCGCCAGGGCCTTATAAATTAAAACATTCAAATATCATAGAAAACAGTCTAACAGTAACATTAGGCGGCGTGAAAGCCAGGGAATTTATCGACTACATCTATAAAAGGAATTCAAATAGCATTGTTTTTTACTACAATATTTACAGTAACAAAGCGATTGAAATTAGCTACAAATATAAACAAGAAAAAGATAAAAACATAGGGTTTAGAGATACCCCTTTTTCTGTTTCTGTTACATATTTAAACGAATCAACAGCAGTAAGAGACAATTTATCAAAATTTCGAGAAAATACAAACCCAAAATCAATAGAAGGAACAAATACCATCAATCTTGAAGATAATCCCATTGATAAAAACAAACCAATACAAGTAAAAATCAATGGTGAGATATTAGAAAGCTCAGAATATTCTGTAAATTTCTATGAAGGAAAAATTACCCTATCACAAAAAACAATTACATCATCAGACACAATAAAGTTAAATTACCATTATATTGATAGCTTAAATTCTGAGCATTCAATTAAAGGTGAAACGGGACGAAGAAGCTATAACCAATTTATTATTAAATTTAACTCATTGCCGATCAAATATAATGGTATTACGAGAGTAACAATTTTTGATTCAAATTATCAGGAAATAATTTTAGATGGAACCAATCCAGGCTACACTATTGAGTATTTAAATAATGGCGAAGAATTTACAGATGTACTAATAACGTTTGACGAAAGTTCAAATACAAAATTAGGATCGACACTTAAACGACTTCCAAACTCTACAGATACCATAAAGTTTGATTATTTATATACTCCAAGTATTTCAGATACAAAGTCAGACTCGACTCATGAAATGACTGATGTTCGCTTGAAACAACAAATTACCTCTAACTGGGATATCTATACCGAAATTGCAAATAGCAAATACAATTTTTCTAAAACATCAAGTTACCAAAAGGATGAATATTCAACAAATCAAACAGATAACATTTATCAATTATCACAAAAACCAATTGAAGAAAATTCCGAACTAGTTTTTATAAATGGATTTTCGCAAACAAGAGACCAAGACTACTACATTAATTATGAAAAAGGAGAACTTCGATTTCTTAATAAAACAATTCCATCCGGTCAAAAAGTTGAAATCTCATACAATTATTTTTCATCTAATACACCGAACAAAAAAGATGTAAATGCATATTCATTAGAATCAAAATATGCACCTTCTAAACAATTTAACATGATCAACAAAGTCAATATTGTAGACCCAAACTTTTTACCAATTGGGAACATTAATATTAACAAAGGAAGTTCTAAAGTGAGTCATGAATTCAATTGGAATATGAATCAAAACGAACTATCGTCATTTAAATATGAAACAGAAACAATTCAAGACACCAATTATACTCCGCTCTACCATAAAGATAGCTACTTATCTAAAATTAAGTTTAATGCGTTAGTCTTTGAAACTGAACATGAGATCCAATATGACAATATTAATTCAACCCAAAACTTTAAAGAAACCCCAAAGAAAATAATTAAATATGAAAATAAAATAGATTACAGTTTTTCAGACGACAACATTGGACTAACAAATACATTTTCACAAAAGAATGAAAAACTTTCCTCAGATGTATTTTCACGATCATTGGTCGCTGGCTCAAAGATTATGTATAACAATAACTTTAAAATTAAAAACCTTATAAAATCAGCTTATATAAACCCATATTTTTCAATCAATTTAGATAAAACAAATGCTGTTGATACATCAAGCTTTACAAGAAAAAAAATTGAAAATATAGGATTTACATCGTCAGCAAAAATTACTGAAAATTTTAATAATACAACATCATTTGATAAAGGAATTCATCAAACAATGTTATATACAGAGGATCAATTTCAGGATGTTTATTATAATTACTCACACGTTTCTAATATCATGCCCTACAAGTGGATAAATACAAACATCAATATTTCACATGAGGAAAACATCAGTCCAATCCCGGGACAAGAAAATAAAGTATCTGATCGAGAAAGTTACAATATCATTCGGCTGGCAAATGCTGCAGCCTTAGAATTTATTAAAACCCCCAAATATATTATTTCGCCATTAAAAGGAAGTTTTACTAATTTTGGCTATCAGAAAACCAAAACAAGAGAAAATAATCAATTAAAAAATTATAAAGAAGACCGATATTTTGGATCTCTAAATGCACTAAAACCAATTGACGGGTTTATTATTCCTAAGTTTAAATTTGATTCATATAAAACTGATATTTTGGATAAAAGTGAAAACTCATATCAATTATCAAATGAAACAGCGTCAAATTTCGATTCATTTGATACAAGCTTTACTTATCGGCCCAACATTAATCATTTAAATCGATTATCGTTTGATGGTTCAGTTTTTCAATCAAAGTCAACTTCCATCGGAACATTGAAATTCACTAGTGGCACAATAAATGTAACCGATATTAAAATCACTGAAGATCGACAAAACTATGGAATGAATATTAATTTGCCATCCATTCCGTTATGGATAACTTCAATTACAAATCCAGTGGTTCGATTAGAAACGCGAGCGTCAAATAAAAGAGATGAAAATAGAATTGATTCAACCGATAACTCAAGCGATAGCTTTTTGTTAGAAAATAACTTCGTGTCTGCCAACGTTTATAAGCTGAATTACGGGATTTTTAATACATTTTCATTAGGAAATTCTGCCTTTGACGAAAAATCATATTTTAATCGAAATAAAATCATTTCTTCACAAGGGTCATTATTTCGACAAAAACGAAACATTGACCAAAGCATATCATCATCCTTTTTTAATTTTATAAGAAACAAACAGTACGCTAAATTTGAAAGAATTAATCAATATAAAAATCAGGAGATAAATATTGACCAAAATGAAATCAAGACAAACTTCGACAATTCACTAAAATTAGATGAACGATTAGCAAATCATGAAACTGAGTTATCACTAAGTACATTCATTTCAGTAAAAGGAAAACTGGAATATCAAGACTTCGATCAAACAATTGCATCAAAAAATAGTGCAACAACAAATGAATACTTTAATCAAAACACCGGAACAGCAGGCCTAATTTTTCGTCCATTAAGCGGCTTAAGCATTGAGTATGATTATTCAATAAAAGAACTTAAGAAAAATACCAATGCTAAATTAAGAGGAAATAGTGACTTGGTTAAACTAATATACAACCCGATTAAATATGAAAACTTTGAAGTTCAATTCAACCTCAGTAGAGAAAAAAACTGGGGATTTGGTTTTAATACAATTGAAAAAGCTCAATTATTACAATCGAGTAATGAGACATTAGCCATTGACATCATTTCACGTAATGATGAGATTTATCTAAGCTCTCTAAATTTAAATATTATAATGCCAATCAACAATAGTGAACATTTGGAAAAAATCATTTTTACTGGAGAAGGATATTTTAAAAAAATAACGGATAATGTAAATCCAAGCAATTCGATGATGATCAATGGACTACTGTTCAATGTACGTCTCGAGTTATAGTTTTTTTATTGAATTAATTGCAACATGTTGTCAAACTGTTAATAATGAATCTAAAAAAACATATTTTTGGTTTATCATTATGCTTAATTGGATGTTTTCAAATTGATTTATATGGCCTTAAAGAGACCCCATCAAAATTATTTTTTTCTGAAAACCCCATTGAATTTGACCCACCCATAATTTTCAAAGACAAGATACACTTCATGCCAGTTCGATCATTAACAACATACTTTGATGGATCAATAAAAAAATCGAATGTTAATTATATCTATACAATCAATATCAAAAATCATAATTTTGAAATTAAACCAAATCGAATCACTTACTCACATAATAGTAAAGAAAGAAAGTTTACCAACAAACCTTTTATTTATAAAACCAGACTATATGTACCAATGAGTGAATTCCTAAGAAATTTAAATTATAAGGTGATCAAGAAAAAAAACAACTATTATGCATTTTCAAACACCACAAAAATGCCAACTCAAAAACAAAAAAAACAATTGCCTGTAAAACAAAAAACAATGACTCTCGATTACTCATCAAAAATAAATCAAAAGTTCAATACCATGTACCTCCCTATTTCTCGTTTAACATTACCTTTAACATCAATAGTGGTTAATAATATTAGAAAAACTGACTTAACAGAATTTCTAGGGTATTTGGGCTATTCTACGAATCCTGGAAAAAAAAATTTTTTACTCAAAAAAAACAATATTGTTTATTCATTTAAAGACAACTCAAATGAGGTTACATTAATCACCAATAATACAACTAAAAGAAAATCGTTATCATATACTCCCACCATTAAAAATGGCCGGTTTTTTGTTAATCTAAAATTATTTTTAAACGATCTTGGATTTGATTACCTTGAAAAAAATACATCCATTACAGTATTAAAAAAGTTAAATACGATTACAATCACAGATAGAAATTCAATCACACTAAACAAAAATAGTCGAATAAAGCTCAATAAAACCAACCGTTTAAATGACCCAAACCGTGTCTACTGGGATTTAACTTTTACAAAATGCCCAAATAAAGCAATCAAACCTGGAATAGACACCTTACGAGTCATAACATTTGGACAAAAAAATACAACATGTCGAATGGTATTTTACTTAACCGACAATTATCAAACCAAAATAATAACAAAATCACCAGTTTCAACTTCGTTCAAATTTATTGGCAAAAAAAGAACGATTGGATCAGTCAAAAAGTACCCAACCTCATTAAAAGGTAAAGTGATTATCATCGATCCTGGTCATGGCGGTGCAGACCCAGGAGCTGTGGCTCGAAAAAATGATTATGAAAAACATTATACATTAGACCTGTCAAAGAGAATGAAAACGCTGCTTGAACAAAAAGGTGCCAAAGTTATTTTATTACGGACACGGGATACCAATGCTTCATTAGGCCAAAGAGTAAGAAAAGTAAATCGATCAAACGGTGATTTTCTAATTAGCGTGCATATAAATTCGTTCATCAACGGAGCAGCCAATGGATCGGAAACATATTATTACAAAAAAAGTGAAAAAATAGCCGCAAAATACATACAAAAGCATTTGGCCAAAGAACTACGCCTAAGAAATAATGGGGTAAAACATGCCAAGATGTTTATTTTGAAATATTCAAAAATTCCTGGGGTACTAATCGAACCGTGTTTTATCACAAATAAAAAGGAATATTCCTTACTTAAAACAATCGCATTTCGCAATAAAATTGCCAAAGCCACTGTTGATGGCCTGGAGGAATACTATAAAAATAAATGACGAAAACCAATTTTTCATTTATATTAAAATGAATGAGAAAAATTGGAATTTATGATTCAGGGTGCGGTGGTTTTTCAGTTGTAAATCAACTATTACAAAAAGGATTCAAAGGACATATTTTTTATTATGGAGATTCTTTAAATAATCCGTGGGGAAACAAACCAAAAACGCAATTAAAAACAATTTTAGACACAATATCTAAATGGTTTCATTCAAAGGAAATTGATTGTATTTATTCAGGCTGTAACTCGACATTAAGTTTATTTAAAGAAGAGCTCTCCACAATATTTGGTGTGCCGGTATTCAATATCTTAAAAAACACAGCACATCATTACAATGAAACAGCCTACAGTGCACTCGCCACTACAAACTCATATCAAAACCAGCTATTTAAAACATTTTTAAATAATAAAAACGTTGAAGAAATACCATGTGAAAATCTAGCCACACTTATTGAACAAAATGAAATCGAAAAAGCGGTAGACTTAGCAAAAACATTCATTAAAGAAACAACACATGACACGATTATTTTAGGTTGTACCCATTACCCATTAATAATAAATCATCTAGAAACACATTTTCCGAAAAAGAAATTTATAGACCCATCCATTTATTTAGATACATCGCAACTAAATATGAGATCATCATCACAAACATTATTAACATTTAAAACATCTGGAGATAAACATCATTTCAATAATATGATCAAAAGTTACTTAAATGCAGATGAATACAAATTAAACGAAACAGATTATCAATTTAATAACTCAGTAATAGTAAATAAGAACGGTTAAGTATATAAAGGAACGGGTTTAAGAACTTGCGAAACGACATCTAGCAACGTTTCAGGTGTAAATGGCTTTTCTAGGATAGCTGCCAACTTGGTCTTATCTTGCACTGAAATACTTAAAGGTACACCAGTAACAGCTATGACAGGAATAGAATAATAACCATTATCTGTGAGCTTTAAAAAAGAAAGAAACTCTGTAAATGAAAGACCTTTCATGTGAACATCCAATAAAATTAAATCAACTGACGTTTGCTTTAAATAAATTAGTGCATCGTCATTACATGAAGCCGTCTGAATATTAAACCCTTGCTCTGAGAGAAACTGAGAGAAGATGTCTCGAATGAAAGGTTCATCATCAATAATAAGAATATTTTTAAATGGTTGCGTTGCTAAAGTTGAATCTAGCATAAATGTAATCCTACCTAAATTTAATTAGTTTATGACTTTCTAGCTTTCATACGCTTACCATATTTTTTATATTTATGTTTCCGCATTTTTTTTCTTCTTTTTTTAATCAAACTTCCCAATGATATTCCTCCAATTGTTAATCAATAAGTGTAAAAGTTATTATCCTAATAATAATAGTTTTTCAAATAGTTATTAGACTGTCAATTGACAGAGTCGACAAGTTTCAGAATTATCCCAAACCTTTTGACACTTTACACATAAATGCTGACCTTCTGATTGTTTATTTTGAACATTCCAAGCAATCCTATCTTCAATGGAATCAGGTACAACTAACGAGGCCTGTTTTTTTTTAACGGCCATTTCAGAGTTTACGATTGGCTTTATTCCAATCAATGTTAAATTTAGCTTTTTATTTTTCAAAAGTAAATTGACCTTATTTAATATATGATCTTTAAAACAATCAATCTCAGATAACCAAACGGGATTATTACATTCAACAACCAATTGATTTTTGTAAATATTTTTGGGAATAAGAACAGAATCTAAATCATTAACTATACTGTTCCAATTTTTTTGAATAATTTCACTAGCGCGATAATAACGAAGTTCATATTTATATTTTTTTTGTAAAAGCGACGCTAAATTTTGCATAAAGTTCCATTATTTATACCATACAATTGTAATCGATTTAAGTTAGATATTTCATCATATTGAGTGGACGTATAAATAACGGAAAAAGAGGATGGAATATGAGCAATTAACTGCTGCTTAAGGTCTTTAAAAATTTCCGAAAAAGGTTCATCTAATAATAATAACATTGGCAAAGAGGTCTCAGATTCAATAAATTGAGCTTGCGAAAGATAATAAAAATAAGCAAGCGATCGACAAATGCCCCGAGAATAAAACTCTCGGACATTGCGCCCATCAATAGAAAAATAAAAATCATCTCGATGTGGACCAATCGTTGAAGAACGCATCATTTTATCTTTAGTTAAATGTTGATTTAAATAATCAATAATTGCATCATCATCAGTTAAATGACTGGTTTTAGAAGTATAATGAATCATAAATCGGCCATCTAAAATATGAAGTGTATTAAAATAACTGGCCACTTTTGTTTCAATTTCAGATAAAAAATACAGTCGTTCTTTCTGTATTTCGTTTAAACACGGTGCAATCTGACTATTTAACTGTTTAATCAAATGATCGGGACCATGATCTTTAATTAAACGATTCTTTTGTTGAACCAAACGCTTGTAAGTGGCTAAATTCTTTCGATAAGACAACGAAAACTGAGAAAGACTATGATCAAGTTGCTTTCGTCTAAAAGAAGGCTGTGACGTGATTAATAATAAGCTATCAGAAGATATGTACGTTGCTCGGAATAAGGATTGAATATCTGATTTCTTTTTAACTGACCGTTGATTTAAATTTATGTATTTTTTACCCTCAAGCCCAATTTTCATATAATAATTAAAAGGCATGGTATCTCGATATAGTTTAATGCCCAGGTAACTAGTATCACCATCAAATGGAATCACTTGAGACAACTCGTTTGATACAAATGATGAAAGATGACCTAAAATATAACACGCTTCTAAAACAGATGTTTTACCAACATTATTTTTAGCTACGATTGAAATCATAGACCCTTTAGAAAATGATAAACTTAATTCTGATAATGATCTAAAAGACTTAATCCATATCGAATCAATCATTCATTATGATGCAACAGGTTGTGGTGTTACTTCCTCTTTTTCATCACCAGTTGATGAAAATTCACTCATTCGAATGGGCATAAGAATATGAGTATATGTTTGGTCTCCAACAGGTTTAATAACGCATGGACTAAGTTCACTATTAATTTCAAAAATCACATCTTGCTGATCAATAATCTTTAATGCCTCTTGTAATAATTTGATATTAAATGAAACCGTAATATCTCGCTCACCAAGGTGACGACCAATATCTAACTGTTCAACATAATCCCCTAGTTTTGAATTCGATGCAGAAATTGTTAATAGTGATTCTGTAAAATTAAATCGAGCAACAAAATTAGAATGTGACGCAATGATATTCGCTCTATCTGCAGCACTTAATAATAATTGGCGTGAGATTTTGTATTCAAACAATGTATTTTTTGGTAAAACCTGCTTGTAATCTGGAAATCGACCATTAATCAAGCGTGATATAATGGTAGATTCACCAATTTTAAAAGAAATTTGACGCTCAGATAGAAAAACCTTCACACGATCCGTTTTAATTGTCGTTAATACTTTAGATAGTTCATTCATTGTTTTATAAGGTACAATGCATGAAAACTCAGGTAAATCTTTTTCAAATTGTTCGTATTTCAATGATAATCGAAACCCATCTGTTGAAATAAAATCACACCGATTAGCTTTGGATTCTATTTTTATTCCGTTTAAAAATTGTTTGGTTTCATCATAGGAAACCGAAAAGATGGTATGTTTAATTAAATCTAATAACAAACTAGAATCAAGTTCAAATTGAACATCTTTTTCAATGTCAGGAAATTGAGGGTATTCAGATATTGAAAGACCATGTATATCAAAATCAATTGCTGAAGATTTAATATTACATTTAAATTGTTCATTTAAATCAATATCAACCGTTTCTGAATTTAACTTAGACAAAATGTCATTTAATGTATTGGCCTTAATTAATACCCCGGTAGCATCCACTTGATCGATAACATTAACAGGTAAAACATACTCAATGCCCAGTTCTAGGTCATTGCCACGCATTGTGATTTTATTATTATTCAGTTGTAAATACAAATTTTCTAAAACAGGTAGTGTTGTCCTGTTTGATATTGCTTTACAAACCGTATTGACTCCCAAAGTTAGCTCGGATCGATTAACTGAAAATTTCATAAGTACTCTCCTATCAGTTATTATTTATTATAATATATATATATATAGATTAGTTGTAATAATAGTAGTCTTAATATGCGGATAAGTCTATATTATGACTTAAAAAAAACAATTATCCGTGTTTATTACATGTGAATAAAATCTGTATAAACACCAACTTATTAACATTTTTAGTAATCAACAAAATTATTCACAACCTATCCACAAATTTAAGTGGATGCTTTTTGTATTTGTTTGGTAAGATCATCCACAATAGATTTTATCTCTTCATCGTTAGATATTAGCTGCTTGATTTTATCTATTGCATGCATAACCGTCGTATG
>MDTB01026807.1_pt1 | contig 12440 bp, 8 predicted proteins | sample 811161 | NCBI WGS metagenome assembly MDTB01 (sample SAMN05326650, study PRJNA326480) | marine metagenome | isolation source: seawater | place: Mediterranean Sea | collected 2009 | reverse complement strand
TGTTGTACCAAATTTATATTGTCCACCAGAGTCACACAAAAAAATTTCATTTTTTTTTAAAAATTTAGTTTTATTTTTTGTAGCTCTATAATGAACTATCGCCCCGTTCTTTCCACTTCCAGCAATTGTATTGAAGCTGGGATATAGATATTTCGAATTTCTTTTTCTTAATTTTTCTAATTTATTTTGAGCATCAAACTCTGTTATATCTAATTTTTTTTTATTCTTAATCCAATATATAAATTTTGTTAATGCAACCCCATCAATAATATGTGCATTGATCATATTTTTAATTTCAATTTTATTTTTTAGAGATTTAAATAAATAAATTGGATCATCTTTTCTTTTTAATCTAAATTTTTTTTCTAATAATTTTTCTAAAAATAATGAGCAAGTTTTTTTATCTACCATGATATTTCCACTTTTAAGATTTCTTAGAAAATTAGTTAAATTTCTTGGATCGATAATCTGTTTTTTTTTTAGTTTTTTTTCACTAATAAGTTTTTTTGATTTTTCGTTTTCAACGATCAAATAAAATTGCTTATCTTTATTAATTATAAGATTACAATTTGGTATGGGACTATTTGGGTTATCATTTCCTCTTATATTTAATAACCACGCGATATTTTCTGGGGCTGTAACAAACAAATAATCAAAACCTTTTTTTTTTAAATAAGTTGAAATTTTAGAAATCTTATGGATATAGCTTTCACCAGTAATTTTTTTATCAAGAGAATAAAAAGGATACTTAGTCTTTGTTATAAATTTAGATATGTAATCAACGAGGTTTCTCTGAATTATTGTTACTTTGTTGTTTTTTAAAAAAAATTTTTTAATCTGACTTGAGGTAAATAATGTTGGATCAATTCCTAAATTTAAGTTTTTAAATATATTTGTATTTATAATTTTGGAATAATCTATAATTTTAAATTCTTTCCCACTTTCAATTTTAGCTTGAATTGTATATCTTCCATCAACAAATAAATAATTTTTATTTTTTAAAATTACTGCATAACCTGCAGACCCAGTAAAGTTTGAAATAAACTTAAGTCTATCTTTATTTGAATATTCTGAAAAAAACTCGTCATTTTTTGGTACAACATAACCATCTATATTATAATCTTTAAATTGTTTTTTGAGTTTGTTAATTCTTTTTTTTATCATTTAATTCTTTTTTGATATCTAATCCAGCCCGGACTTCTTTTAGAGTCATTATCTAACTCAAAATCTTGATTAAACTCAAATTCATCGGATGTTTCATTAGTTTCGTCAAAATAAGAATTTTTTTCTAAGTTATTTTCTGGCAGTTCATCAATAAATCTTGATGCCATACTATCTATCCAATCGCCTTGATAAAATCTATTCATTGAAAATGAAATAATTGCATTTTTTTTTGCTCGAGTAATACCTACGTATGCTAATCTTCTCTCTTCCTCCAAACCGTTATGACCTTTCTCCTCAATTGATTTTTGGTGCGGGAACAAACCCTCTTCCCAGCCTGGCAAAAAAACTATATCAAATTCTAAACCTTTAGCTGCATGCATTGTCATCATATTAATTTTTTCACCCTCCCAATCTTGATCAATAGAAGTTGCCAGAGATACATGATCTAAAAAACTTTCTAAATTATCAAACTCTTTCATAGCACTCAGCAACTCTTTTATATTTTCTAATCGATTCTCATTTTCAAGATCTTTTTTATTTTTTAACATTGCAGAATATCCCGACTCATCTAAAACAATCTGTAATAATTTTATATGGTTGTATCTTTTAATTTTTAGATCATTTCTCCATTTAATAATCAAATCTAAGAATAAGTTAAGACCTAGTTTTGCTTTGGGTTTTATTAAATTTTCAGCTATCATTTTTCTAGCTGAACTTTCTAAACTAATTTTATTGTCTTTAGAGTATTGATGAATTAGTTTAATAGTACTTTCACCAATTGATCTCCTCGGATTATTTACTATTCTCTCAAAAGCTAAATCATCTTTTTCTTGGTAAATTAATCTTAAGTAAGCCACACAGTCTTTTATTTCGGATCTTTCATAAAATTTAATTCCACCTAAAATTCGATATGGCATGCCGATCTTTAAAAATCTTTCCTCGAATTCTCTTGTTTGAAAAATAGCTCTCACTAAAATTACAATCTTATTAAGAGAGTATTTTTTTTTTAATTTTTCAACTTCATCTGAAATACCTATCGCTTCATCTTTTCCATTTTTAAAACAATTCAATTTAATCAAATCACCTTCATCCATGGTAGACTTTAATGTCTTTCCAACTCGATTTTGATTATTAGAAATTAATGATGAAGCAACAGATAGAATGTTTTTTGTGGATCTATAATTTTGCTCCAGTCTAATTACCTTAGTGTTTTGATATATTTTATCAAATTCTAAAAAGTTCTTGATCTCAGCACCTCTCCAACTATAGATTGATTGATCATCATCTCCAACACAACAAATATTCTTATTTTTCTCTGCTAATAAATTAAGCCATCGACTTTGTATAAAATTCGTATCTTGATACTCATCTACAAGTATGTATTTAAAGTTTTTGGAGTAGATATTTCTTATATCTTCATTTTCTTCTAAAATTTTTACAGAATGTAAAATTAAGTCTCCAAAATCACAAGCATTTAATTCAATTAGTTTTTGATGATAAATTTTATAAACAGGCAATATTGTTTTTTCATATATATTCTTAGAATTAATTCTTACTTCACCAGGGTAAAAACCTTTGTTTTTCCATTTGTCAATGATTGCAATTATATATCTTGGAGAAATTTGCTTTACATCAATATTTTCAGCTTTACAAATATTCTTAATCAGTCTGATTTGGTCATCAGTGTCTATAATAGTAAAATTAGAATTTAAATTAACAGCTGAGGCGTGTTTTCTTAGTATTTTGGCACAGATGGAATGAAATGTTCCAAGCCATGATAGTCCTACTGCTGAGGATCCAAGAATTTTACTTACTCTATTTTGCATTTCTTTAGCTGCTTTGTTTGTGAATGTGACTGCAAGGATCTGATTTGGAAAAGCTTTCTTATTCTTAATTATATGCGCAATCCTACTTGTTAAAACCTTTGTTTTTCCTGATCCAGCACCAGCAACTATTAAAAGAGGGCCATCTAGGCTCAATACAGCCTCTTTTTGAGCGTCATTTAAATTTTTGAAATAATCAGAGTTTACCATTTAAATAATTTAATTATAAGTTGCAATAATTTATGTTTAATCAAAATACATTTAAAAAAAAGTTACAGAAAATATTATTATCAATAAATAGATTAATAGGAAGTTTTTTTGATAAATTTAGAAGTTCAAATAAGCACACTCCTATTAAAAAAAAAATTAATATTTTAGATAATAAAATTGAAAATTTTTTTGATAAATTTCGAGGTTTTAAAAAATACAATCTCAGCAAGAATAAATTTTATTACCTTAATAACAAAATAGCGTTATCCATCGCACTCTTATTGATATTATTTTTAAGCTATTTTTTGATACCAGCTTTTTACGATAAAAATGAAATGAAGGTTTTACTAAAAAACCAAATGTACGAAAAATATGAAATAGATATTAATTTTAATGAAAAAATAAAATATGGGTTATTTCCAAAACCTTTTTTTTACACAAAAAATTTAGATATAAATCATGAGAGTAAGATCTTGGGCAATTCCGATTATGTAAAATTTTATATTTCATTTCGGAATTTTTTTACTTACAAAAAACCAAAAATTAAAGATATTATTTTTCAAAATACAGAATTTAATATTAGGTCAGGTGATCTAAATTTTTTTCTAAAAACTTTAAATAATTCAGAAATCGAAAATAAAGTTATATTCAAAAAGGTTAAAGTTTTTTTTAAAGACAAAAATGATCAATTACTATTTTTGTCAAAAGTAAAAAAATTCAATTTTTTTTACGATCAAAAAAAAAAAATCCAAAAATTTGGATCTCAACTTGAAATTTTTAATACCCCATTTAACTTAATAGTCACCAGAAATAATTCTAATAAAAGAAAAGATATAAAATTAAATTCTAAAAAAATCCGGCTGAATATTGAAACTACAATAGAACATAATGAAAATGATATTAAAGGAATATTTGATTTAAAATTTATAAATAAAGAAAATTTGTTTAACTATTTAGTTAAAGAAAAAACGCTTACTTTTAAGTCTGAGGATGAAAAATTTAAAGGTATCTTGAATCTTAAACCATTTTATTTTTCTACGGATCTAAATTTTAATTACATAAGTCAAAAAAAGATATTTAATAGTGAGTCTTTAATAATTGATTTACTTGATTCTGAATTATTAAATAATTCTAATTTGAATGCAGTTTTCAATATTAACATCAGCAAAATAGATAAATTTGAATATTTAACAAATTTTATACTTAGTATTCAATTAGATGACGGGAGAATTTTTATGAATAATTTTGATGCAGAATGGAATGAGTCTGTATTAATAAAATCTAATGAAATTGAGTTTTTAAATGATGAAGATGGAAAAAAATTGATTGGTGAAATTGTATTTACTTTTAATGATGTTGAAAAATTTTTTAGATACTTTCAGATAAAAAGAAATTACAGAAATGTTTTTGAGGAAATCAAGTTAGATTTTGCTTATGATTTTATTCAAAATAAAATAATATTAAATAATTTACAAATAGATCAAAAATCCAGTAAAAAGTTAAATGTTTTCTTAGATCAATATAATCAAAAAAATAAAAATTTATTTAATAAAGTAACTTTTAGAAATTTTATAAAAGATTTTTTCCAAACTTATGCTGGATAAATCATTTTTTTTGGATTTACAATTTTGTTATAATCTTTCTCATTGATTAATCCAGATTTTAGCGCTTCATATTTCAAAGTAGTTTTATTTTTCAATGCTTGCTTTGCAATTTTAGCCGATTCATCATATCCAATATAAGGAGCCAATGCGGTAACTAACATTAAAGAATTATCTAAGTATTCTTTTATTTTCAATTCATCAGCTTTCAATCCTTTTATACAGTAAAGAGAAAAGTTTTTTATGCTATCAGCTAGTAAGTTAATTGATTGTAAAATGTTGTGTGCAATTAGAGGCTTAAAAACATTTAATTCAAAATGTCCGTGTGACCCTGCCATAGTAATACCATTATGATTTCCAATTACTTTAACACAAACCATTGTAACTGCTTCAGATTGTGTGGGATTTACTTTGCCAGGCATGATTGAAGAACCCGGTTCATTGGCAGGTAATATTAACTCTCCATAACCTGCTCTTGGTCCAGAACCTAAAAATCTAATGTCATTTGCAATTTTCATAAGACTCACTGCTGTGGTATTAAGTGTGCCAGAAAAATTTACTATGCTATCATGGGCTGCGAGTGCTGCAAATTTATTCTTTGTTGGTTTAAAAGGTAATTTGGTAATTTTTTTTATTTCATTAATAATTCTTTTATCGAAATTTTTTTTGGTATTTATTCCTGTTCCTACAGCAGTTCCACCTTGGGCAAGAAAATAAATTTCATCTAAGGCTTTTGTTATTCTATCGATGCAATCTTCAATTTGAGATTGATAACCCGAAAATTCTTGGCCTAAGGATAAAGGAGTAGCATCTTGAAGATGCGTTCTACCTACTTTTATTATATTCTTAAATTTAGATTTTTTTTTCTTAAGTTCGAGATTTAACAATTTTAGTGACGGTAATAAATATTTTTTTGTTTCCAAAGCAATAGCTATATGCATAGCAGTCGGAAATACATCATTAGTAGATTGAGATTTATTGACATGATCATTGGGATGAACAGGCTTTTTCGATCCTTTTTTACCACCTAAAATTTCTATAGCTCTATTAGCTATTACCTCGTTTACATTCATATTTGTCTGTGTCCCAGAGCCTGTTTGCCAAACTTTTAATGGAAAATGACTATCTAGTTTTCCTAAAATTACCTCATTTGATGCCTTGATAATTGCCTTTGAGATTTTTGGTGAAATTTCTTTATTTTTTTCATGCACAACCGCTGAGGCTTTTTTTATTATTGCAATAGACTTTATTAAAACTGGCCTTACTAAAAAATCACCTATATCAAAATATTTTTTAGATCTTTGTGTTGAAGCACCCCAGTATCTATCGTTTGGAACTTTTATTGATCCAATACTGTCAAATTCTTTACGAAATTTCATTGATAATTAAAAACTATTTATATATTAAAAATTTGATAACTTATAGGAGCAAAATGACAAATTTTGAAAAAGTTGGTATTTTTATGAAAACTTTTGGTCAAGAAGTTAAGACAAATCCTTCATTAAGCACAAATCAGATAAATGAGTTGAGGGTGAGTTTAATTAAAGAAGAACTAGAAGAATTAAAAGAAGCGATGGATAAAAAAGATTTAATTGAAGTAGCAGATGCTTTAACCGATATTCTTTATGTAACATATGGTGCAGGACATGCTTTTGGTATAAATTTAGACAGTTGTTTTGAAGAGGTGCAAAACTCCAATATGAGCAAATTAGGAAAAAATGGCAAACCTATTTATAACGAATTAGGAAAAGTTATGAAAGGTCCAAACTATTTTAAGCCTGATCTTAGTAAGTTTGTTAAATGATTCGGGCGAGAGAGTAATTGAAAATGGAAGATTTAGATCTTAAAAAAAAGTCTATTAATTTGCCAAAAAATTTAAATACGTTTGATAAATACGTTAATGAACCATTTTGTATTTTTGAAAAAAAAAATTTTCTTGATAATGATTTATATAAAAACTTATTGCTAAATTTTCCAGGTGAAGAACAATTTCCTGCAATTCACTCTAATGGGAATAAGAAATTTCTTAATAATAAACATAAAGAATTTTTTAAGTTTATTAAAGGCAATATATGGGGGGATTTTTATGAAATGCTTAATTCTAAGAAAGTTTGTTTAGAATTCTTAAGTCTAATAAATGATGAACTTCAAAAAATAAAAGATAGAAAAAATCTAAAAAACTATCTTTTCATAAAAGATTATAGTAATGATTTTTTTCAAAGATCAATTCAAAAAATTTTAAAAATTATAAATTTTAATTTAGTTAGAATTGGTTTTGAGTTTTCTATTATCAAAAAAAATTGTTTTATTCCACCTCATTGTGATACTGAGAACAAGCTCTTGTCTTTGATGATTTATTTTCCTCCAGAAAAAAATGATCCATTTTTTTCTAAGTATGAAAACATAGGCACAAATTTTTATAAATTGAAAAAAACTAATACCCAAAATCTTGATATTTGGAAAAGCAAATATCTTGATCAAAATACCTCAAAAAAATTTTTTGAAAGTTATGAACCTTTTTACAATTCAAGGTTTGAAAAAAATAAACTTACAGGTTTTGTCAAAACTGATAAATCATGGCATGATGTTACAAAATTTGAAGAAGACTTGATAAGAAGATCTGTAAATATAAATATTTATTTAATTTAATATGATAAATATTTTAAAAAAGGTCTTTAATGTTCTGTCTTTTCGCAAATTAAAAAGAAATTATGATTATAAATTTTTTGAAGAAGATCAAAATAATAAATTTAAACTGTTAGGATTTGATAGAAAACAAGCTCTCGAAAAACTTTCAATAATTAAAAAAAAGTACGATTTAATAGATAGAAAAATGTCAACAGAGCATGAGACTTTGTTTTCAGCATTATCGAATAAAATAGATATATCTAAAGTTGAGATTTTAGAAATTGGTACTTTTGATGGGGCTAACAGTTTTCTCCTATCTCTTTTGTTTCAAAATTCAAATATCACGACAGTTGATCTTCCGGATGATAACGAAGAATTTGTCAAAACCTACGGTAGACAAAAAGACTATAATCAATTTATCCAAAAACGAGATAAAATTTTATCAAAAGGAAAAAACATTGTATTTCTAAAAACAAATTCTATTAATCTAATAAAATCTAAAAAAAAATTTGATATAATTTGGATAGACGGTGCACACGGTTACCCAACTGTTTGTATAGATATTATTAATTCTTTTAATATGTTAAATAAAAACGGAATAGCACTTTGCGATGATGTTTTTTTGACAAAACCTTTAAATGAAGACCAAACTTATAGATCAATAGGAGCCTTTCAAACACTTAAAAGTCTAGAAAATGAAAAATTAATTTCTTTAAATCTATTTTATAAAAGATTAGATGTTTTAAACAATTGTGATCCTTTAAGAAGAAAGTTTATTGCTTTATTCACAAAAAATTAGTTAGCTATCTCAATTTCTTTTATTTTATTCATTATCAAAGAATTAATCATAGAACTTCCGTATTTAGAGGGGTGAACTTCATCAAAAAAATATATTCTTTTATCATCATAAAATAAGCATTTTTTATTACAAAAAAGTTTATGTGGATAAACTCTATGAATATTTTTATCCTTTATTTCATCAAATAAATTAAAGATATTTTCATTTAATTTGAAGAAATATTCTTGATCATAATTTATTTTATCTTTTAAAAAATAATTTTTATTGTTTTCATCGTCAATTAATCCCTTAAAGTAATTGTTAGTTACCCTTTGCCACACATCTTTTGGGGGTTGTGGCATTGGATATAGTAATATTACTTTATTTTGTTCTGCTAGTTTTTTGATTGAATTTTTGAATTTTGATTTTAGTTTTAAAGTTCTTTCCTCTTTTTTACTATTGATGTTTTTTTTTAATACAAATTTTCTTGCTGTTGGATAAATTTCTAAATTATTATTTCTTAATCTAATTCTTTGTTCCTCAAAGAAATACGAGTAATTACCTGCAATTACTATATAATTTAATTCATCAAGATTATCCAGATATTCCTGTCGGTATTTGTGGTATGTTTCATCCTGATCAATGCGATTATCTCTTTTTCTAACCGCAAGAAATTCTGGAAAATATAAATTCCCACTGTAACTCATGTGAATTAATTTAAGATCCGTTTTTTTAACTTTTTCAATCATATCTCCCAATAAAGCATCTGTGATAGAATCACCAAGAAAAAGTAAATTCCCGGTATTATTACTTTTTTGGTTAAAAACACAAAATCCATTCCCACCGACTCTTGAGTGACAGAATTTTTCATCTTGAGAAATTCCTCTATAGTCTAAATTTTTATATGAATTTTGAATTATTTCAGGATGTTTTTTAATTAATCCGTCTTTTTTAATAGTAAAAATACTAAAAATAATAACTATAATAGCTGAGCTAATTAATACAAAAAGTATTCTTTTAAAATTATTATCTCTATCTCTCGATGGTTTTTCAACAAACTTGTAAGTAAAAATTGATAATATAAATATTAAAAAAATTAGTAAAATTTTTTTAGTTATATCTCCCTGAGAAAAGTCAGTAATTCTTGAAAAAGCAAATACTGGGTAATGCCAAAGATATAATGAGTATGAAATTAAACCAATCTGCACAAAAATTTTTTGCGAAAATAATGTATAAACTATTTCGTTTCGTTTTGAGAAAGCAATAATCAATACAGTTCCCAAAACAGGTATTAGAGTAATTAAAGATGGATGTCTCATGGTATCATCAAAAGAGATTATGGAATAAATAATCATCAATAATCCAATTGAGGGATAGAATTTGTTTAAAGTATTTTCTTTAAAATTTTTCTTTTCAAAAAATTCATAATAAGCGATTAAAGAGCCAGCCAAAAGTTCCCAAATTCTTGTATGAATAAAATAAAAATTTAATGAAATAGAATTTTTTGATGTAATTTCAGCTACTAATAGACTTATTATGATTCCAAAAATAATAATTTTTCCCGAATATTTCTTAAAGGTTACAAACACAAATAAGAATATTAATGGAAATAAAATATAAAATTGTTCTTCAACAGATAAAGACCAAGTGTGCAACAAAGGCTTTAGAAGGCTATCTTTACTCCCATATTCAAGTCCAGAAAAATGAAAAAAAATATTTGAACTAAATAATATTGAGGAAATTGCTGACTTTGCAAAGTTAATTAAATCCAAAGGCAATACAAACATCCAAGCAAAAGGTATACTTGCGATAATTACAGTGAATAAAGCAGGTAATATTCTTCTTATTCTTCGCTCATAGAATAATTTAAACGAAAATTTTCCAGTTAATAATAATTCCTTAAAAATTAATGATGAAATTAGATATCCAGATATTACAAAAAATATATCAACACCAATAAATCCACCTGAAAATAGATCTTTGCCAAAAAAAGAATGTTTCGAGTGATAAAGAATTACCACTCCAACTGCAAGTGCCCTCAATCCATCAATCTCTGGCCTATAATTTAACTTCATATTCTAGATACTTAATATGAATTACCAATTATGTAAAAAGTAAATTGTTGCTTATAAGTTTATTTTTGGTGATTATAATCTTATGCTTATAATTATTAAAGTTTATCGCCCATAAAAATTAAAGTAATTATATAACGTGGAATACATTAAAAAAGATAAATTTAAACTTCTTAATCATATACAATTCCTAAGAGGTATTTCAGTATTATTAGTTTTCTTTTACCACCTAAAATTGGAGTATTTTAATTTAGGTTTTTTAGGAGTTGATATATTTTTTGTAATATCTGGTTTTGTCATAACTTCAATAATCCATAATGAGTTTGAAAAAACTAAAAAAATTAATTTTTTAAATTTTTATAAAAAAAGATTTAAAAGAATTTATCCTGTATTAATATTTATAATAAGTATGATAATGATTCTGGTTGTTTTTTTTCAACCATTAGATTTATTTTTAAATAATTTAAAAGTTTATTTTTTTTCATTATTTGGGGTTTCTAATTTTTATTATTATTTTTCTAAAAAAGATTATTTCGATACAGTATTTGATGACCCATTAGCACATACTTGGTCACTTGGAGTAGAAGAACAGTTTTATATCATTTTTCCTTTATTCCTATTTTATTTATTAAAGTATAATACTTTGATAAAGAATATTTATTTTTTAATTTTTTTAATCTTTATTGGATATGGTTTTACTAATTATTTTCAGGAAGATATAAAACTAACTTTTTATCATCCACTCCTTAGATTCTGGGAATTTCTTTTCGGAACATTAACTTTTTTCTTAAGTAAAAAGTTTAAATTTAGAGACAATTATTTATCTATTTTTGTGTTTTTTTTATTAATTTTCCTAATTATATTTTTTAAAAATATCTCTTTACCCAATATAATAATGATCACTTGTGTTCTATCTTCAATATTTATTTTGATTTATAAAAAAAATGAAAACAAACTTTATAATTTAATTGTTGAAAATAAATTTTTAGTTTTTTTGGGAAATATTTCATATTCATTCTACTTATGGCATTTACCAATAATTTATTTCTATGACCTATATTTTTTAAATTCTTTAATTAGAGTGCCATTATTATTTTTGATTATATCTATACTTTCTTTCTTTTCTTATCGTTTTATCGAAAGCCGATACAGATACTCAACAATCAATTTGAATTTTAAAAATTCTATTTTGATAACTTCTTCACTTTTAATTATTTTATTGATAAATATAATTGCTTTTAAAGATAGTTATAATAATTCGTTTAAAGATAAATTTAAAACTGCAATCTACAACCTTAATTATTTAGAGAATAAACTCAATTATACAGATAGAGTAGTTTTTTATAAGATTAATTTAAATGGTAACGAAATTTACCGTTTCTGCACTCAATCAGTGAAGAATTATAAATTAAATAAAGATGATTTGAGAATAAATTGTCTTAAAAAAGCTGAAACTAATAAAAGAATTTTTTACATTGAAGGCAATAGTCACACCGCTAATTTTATACCAATGTTTAATGATATTAGTATAAATGATAATATTTATTTTAATCACAAGTCTGATTACTTAGTTGACACAAATTTTAAATTAATCAATGAATTACAAAATAGTTACAAAGAAGTTGTTTATACGACCAATATATCAGACGAAAAATCTCTCATTTCATTATTAGATTTACAGAAGAAATTCGATAAGAAAATAAAAATTTTAATTTTAGGCAATGTGCCTAATATATATAATAAAATTGAGCCACTTAAATGCTTAATTAAAAATGTAAATTGTGAGTATGACTCAATCAAAGATTTAAAAGAAAGAAAGATTTATAATTTGAATAAAAAAATTATAGATTTAACAAATAATAATCAAAATATAAGTTTTTTTGATCCTTATAAGTTAATTTGTCCCGTGAGAATTTGTAAAGTTTTTGAGAAAGAAATTAACTTAATTACTCATAGAGATACCTCTCACTTAACGATTGAGGGCTCTTTATTGATGAATAATGGATTTATAGAATTTTATAATAAAACCTATAATCCTGAAATTTTAAAATTAAAAAAATGATTTGTAGGGGCGTTCTGTTGCCAGGTGCCCCTAAACTAAATTAGCTCTTAAATAATTCTAAAGCTTTATTAAGTAATTCCTCTGATTTTGCATGATCGCCGT
>MDTB01208660.1_pt1 | contig 12441 bp, 6 predicted proteins | sample 811161 | NCBI WGS metagenome assembly MDTB01 (sample SAMN05326650, study PRJNA326480) | marine metagenome | isolation source: seawater | place: Mediterranean Sea | collected 2009 | reverse complement strand
GAAAATAGCACCCAGTGTAAGCTGGTGGCCTATTTTGATAACGATGAGGTTGATTCTCGTCTTTTGTATCCTTTCTCTTGGCTCGCGTGATGGGGAAGTCTAGTAAAGGGGACGAGATGGCCGCCAGAGCGGCGTCTGTGGCACGACTCTTACCCTTTCCCTGCCCAATACCCATTAAGGCGGTGCCAGCGTTGCCCATGACAGAGCGTACGTCGGCGAAATCTACATTGACTAGGCCGGGCTTGACTATGATCTCTGAGATGCCGACTACACCTTGACGAAGGATGTCGTCAGCAACAAGAAACGCGTCGGTTAGAGGCGTGCCCTCAGGCACAATCTGCAGCAAACGGTCATTACTCACGACGATCAACGTGTCTACCTTCTCCTTCATCTCCGCAATCGCTGCCCGTGCCTGAAGCATCCTCTTCCTTCCCTCGAACCCGAAGGGTTTCGTAACAACACCAACTGTGAGAGCTCCTTGTTCCTTTGCGCACTCAGCTACAATAGGAGCAGCACCAGATCCAGTTCCACCACCCATGCCCGCCGTGACAAACACTAAATCCGTCCCCTTCACAATACCCATAATGTCCTCGCGACTTTCCTCCGCCGCCGCTGCGCCGACACGAGGGTCTCCACCAGCACCGAGGCCGCGTGAAGTAGACTTTCCTATATTTAAGTTGTTCTTGCAGCGCCCACGTGCTATTGCTTGGGCGTCCGTATTAATGGCCCAAAGATCTACTCCATCCAGGACACTTGCGCTATCGATCATCCGATTAACAGCATTTCCACCACCACCACCAACACCTACTACTTTAATCCTACATGAATTAGCAAATTGTGGAGATTGGGAGCCACTAGAGCTGCCTGATGAGGTCAATGGGGGCATAAATGCTGCCTCTTTACCCAGATCTCCTTCACTCATTAAGAGAGCTCTAGTCCTCCCATGCTGAAGCCTCGTGTTATGTAGGCGGTAAGCAACGCCAAGAGAAAGGATACAAAAGACGAGAATCAACCTCATCGTTATCAAAATAGGCCACCAGCTTACACTGGGTGCTATTTTCTATTCTTTTCAAACCAACCCCATTTTAGGTGGTATCGCTTCGCTCTAGCCATAGGTGTAAATTCGTGGATTCCTCACCAGTACTGTAGAAATACGATGGCATCTTCATTGGTTTGGGCACTAACTCGTGATAGCAACAGCTTCTTGCACCTACGCGGACGCACTTCGCGTCAGCAGGAGATCCAGCTTAGCAGCGAGAAGGGAAATCTCCTCGCCGCGAAGACCTTTAAATACAGTGGTGTGGCTAACGATGCCACCATTGACCTGAACCAGGGCACGAATAAGAAGAATAACAAGTGCGTCATCGTGAGCAAGGGTAAGGCCAGCAAGAAGGGAAGCAACTACGAGTCGCAGGCGGTGTACACTGCAAAGCAATTGGAGAAGGCACTCAAGGGTTTCCGCGGGGATCTAAAGAGCGCTGCCATGGCTAAGTTCAAGAAGCTTGCCAGAGGTGCTTCCAACGCCAACGGATTCACCAAGGGAGCCGTGAAGGCCTCCAACCGCAGGGGAGTCAAGGCCGAGTTCGCCTTCGGGAAGAAAAGTCACAAGAACCCCAAGAAGAATGTCGCGAAGGACGAGTAAGTTTTGGAACTCACTTGACTGCTGTAACTAAAGTAGATTTTGTTGCTTAATTAAGAATACTCGAGGACCTGCATTTGCTGCTCAAAGCGTCTCTCCATCGCTTCATATAAGGCCATGTCGCACCGATTTATGCCTTCCAAGACGCTTCTTAGCTCTGGTAACAATGCATGGCGGTCCTCCTTACCAGAAAACAAGTGCATCTTTCTTTTGTTGTGGTCGAGAGAGCCAGACAGCCAGGGGAACCATCGCCTCATGACGGCCAACGTGTCGGCCCATCTTTCTTGCAGGCCCACTACGCACTGGTTGAGGTGCTTTGTAGCCTCAACTAGGGCTTCTGGAGGGAGAGTGCCTGGCGTAGGTAGAGTTGTGTTGAACCTCGTCCCCCCCTCCCCCATTAGGCTTTGCGTGTGCCCAGAGGTGGCTCTCCTGCCGCTGAGAACCCGGCAGGCGGCGTCCGACATGCCCTCATCTAGTAGCACGATGGTCTCATTGCGCGGGTCTAGAGGAGAATATTGCCCATGTCTCTCATTGAGGCCGATCTCCAGTAGTTCCTCTGGGAGTAGATTGTTTATCATGCGCTTGTAGCCCCGGCAATGTTCCACTTGGTAGCACCGCTGGTAGTAGTAGCTAATGGCCCGGTCGACAGGGTGTCTCCCCATAACCAGCAAATGCGGCACCGCCTCATTGTCAGGAGAAGAAGGAGAAGTGATACTCGCTATGGCCCAGTGAGGGAGCTGCCTCCAAACGCCCCAGAAGAAGTGCCCCGCGACCACAGCCACCTCCTGGAGAAGGTCCTGCTGTCCGTAATGGAAGAGATCGTGGATATTGAGCACTGTGCAGTGTATACCGCCATGACAAGGAACCAGACTCGTAAGACCACGCTTCTCCGCCGCATCTGTGATGAGCTCCCGCAGCGTGGTCCCGCCAGTCTTTTCGATGTGGAGGAAAATAAAGGGCGAGGAACGGGATGGCTCCTCATTCTGCACAGGCGGCAGTCCTAAGGCTGAACTGAGTCGACACTGCTCTAATCTAGCAGTCACTGACGACACGATTTTGGAACATGTTTCTGGATCTAAGCCCTCAATGCGACACAGCGAGGACACGTCGCGTTGAAAGTCCCATGGCGACAGGAGGGAAAACGACACAACACGCTCGCTCTCACCTGTAGGGCCTACTATGATCACTGAAACAGAGTCTTCTCCATTACATGGACTTGGAGCAACACGAAAGCCGGAGTGCTCCTGATGCTGGCTCAACAGCCATCCGCCGTCAGGAACGCGCAAGTCCAAGGCCACAAAAGTGTCACTCCCTAGCAATTTCCCACTCTGTGGCGTCGCTTGCATCCATACATGCAGACTTTGCATAGGTGATACAGAAACATCGAAGTTCACATGGAGCTCTGAGTAGTAGTTGAAGCTATCTAATGGAAGGCAGCCAGGCCCAGGCATCTCCATGCTGCTCCCGAGGACCTGCACGCACAGAGAGAGATGCGGCATGGACGCAAAGAATTCGTGCATGACAGTATCCCCGGCATACTCAACAGAGTATTCGAATGCCCCCATCAGTCTGACCTTCCACTCCTGGCTGCTCTTGTCAATCTTCACGGCCGAAACCAGCACGCGCACGACAGGCACCTCGCTTTCGTTGAATTTCCTCTTACATCCCAAATCTGCAAGCTCGCCAGAGAGACTGCTTTTGCTGTCATTTTTCTGCCTGTAAAAGGTTCGTATGCCCGATGTGCAGCCCTCATCTGCAGTGTTGACACGGCGGCGATAACTCTGTACCCCCTCGACAGAGAAGTCGCCGGCTTCCGTGAGGATTCGCTCGAAAACGTCTTCGTCGACACGAATATTGGACGACTTAGCAGCACGTGGCCCAACACGCCAAAAATGCCTACTCCAATGAGCTGTAAGACATTGACTTCCCTTAGTAGACCGGAAATTGTCGACGTACACAAATACACGCATATCGAGGAGCAAAGCCTGGTTCGCGAACATCCATGACCACTGCTGCCACCACCTCTGCATGATGATCACAACCGAGCTTCCGCGTCTCATGAAGAGGACATTATGCAGCGCTGACCCTGCTGTTGCAACGAGCACATCTGTCTGGTGGAAAAGCTGGAGTTGGGTGGTGAACGGCATGTCCTCGAGGGTGAGAGTGGTGACTGTGTGACCCATCTCCTTCGCCTTGGTGGCGAGGGAGGCCACATTTAGTATCAAGCGGTTGCTTGGTCCACTATTTCCCCCCCCAGCCACACTAGGCACTTCTCCTGCGTGAGACTTGTGCAAAGAAGGTGTCCGTTGAACGAATGTCAAGTTAACAGGCCCATCGACACGCGGTGAGGTTTGGGAATAGAAGGAGTGGATGTAGCTTTGAAACTGCTGATAACGCGCAGACAATTTGCGAAAGAAAGCCGAATGGCCAGCTCCAGACATGAGGCATGGATGATATCGATGACCGTGGTGGAAGAAGCCTTGGAAATTGTCAATACCGACATGGATGTCCTTGAACAAGACCCGACTATTCCCAGCTGGTAGACTATTGAGGGACTCTAGGGTCACCACAGGCAGCTCAGAGAGAACACCAAGGACAGAGGCGTATGAGTCTACCATAACAGCGTCTTCGCCCTCTCCTTTAAACCCGGCGGCGTATCGCGTATTAACATAAATCTTTCTGCTTAATACTGAGCGCTCCTCCTCATTACTCACATCCAGTAACAGCAGGCTATCGCGTCGTACTTTTCCATAGGCCTTCATCATGGCCCCATAGACCTGCTCAAGAACGTCAACAATGACGTGCCCGGGGTGCAGCGAGATGAGAGGAAGGAGAAACACCGGCCTCTCGATGAAGAGGTTGGGTGCCTTGTCCTCCTTCTTGTCCAGAATTTCTGCCTGGATGAAGTCATTCTGTGATTCAAAGAAGAATTCTCCCCACAAAGAAGCCGTCAAGTCGACAACGCTGGCACTATCTTTTGGGACTGTTTCGTTGTAAACCTGAAATCTACCCTCCACTGATGACCACGTGCAGTGCTGGCATCGCGACCACCACTGAGAATCAGGAAACGATGGCATCCAATTTGTCTGCAGAAAGCTCTCTCTACTCTCTAAGCACGTCCTTGGTTGTCGAAGGAGTCGAAACACGCACGTATTGACTCCATGAACAGGAGTGTCCGGATCAAGCCCATAGGATTTCAACACACCCTGAAGATATTCTCCCTGATCTTGGCAGCCAGGGACAACCTCACAATCTCCGTGTACTACGAGACCAAAAAGAAGGAACTGAAACTGAAGCGCGAAATAGAGCAGGAATAATGACATCAAGGATACCTTATCTGGACATCTTGCAAACATGAAGATTGGTCCATGGCCTGTTCGATGCTATTTAGCAACATATTCATGTAGCTTGCATAGTAAACTATCAAAGTTTGGGTCTATTTCCCCCTTTCAAGCTGATTTATGATTTAGAATTGGCACCTTTCTTACCCCCCGGCAGAAGTCCAATCATACGAGCTAACAGACGAAGTTCTGGTGTCTTACCTCTTCATTCATTCTACTACTCTACTAGTGGCTGCACTTGAAAATTTCAGAAGCTTTGGTTTCCTCTGCCTTGCTAAATAATACGTCCAACCGCGTAGGTCATTTTGAAAAGACTTGAGCCGAGATGTCGAGTATTCTGGTGAACACGGCCCTTTTTCACCTCAAGGATGAGGAAAGGAAAGCAGCCTTGTCGATGATGTTGCTCTTGGGTCTGCACCATTATGCAGAGAAGACTGGGACGCAGACGATAGATCTCCCGAAGTTGCAGAAGCTTCACGGTAGGTGACCCTGAGCGTGATACATCACTTCTTGAACACACACTAACTTTCTCTTCTTATTCTTTGCTATTTTCACCTCAGGGAATGCTATTTTGGACCTTGGTAGCACTAGTCAGAGGCCGAAAGTCAGCGCCGCGAAGAAGGTCCCCACGAAAGCGAAGACACTGACGACAGAAACGGTGAGAAAGAGCGTGAAACCGCCTGTTTATATGCGCTCGAAAAGTGCAGGGCCGCGTAGTCCTCGTCCTGACGTTACAAATCTCTTTCCTTTTGCCGATAAGGAGGCAGATACTGACCGGCTGCTATGGTCCCGTCCTGATGGGCCTACATTCTTCCTCCTTGGAGCCGCTGCACGTAAACGAGTCGCAGAAAAAGCCTTTGAAGACTATGCGCAAGGCCATGCTGCCCTACCATACTCAGAAGTATCCGCTGCTTTGTCTGTACTTGGCCTGGCTGTCTCAAAGGAGCTTCGAGCAATGTTCCAAGAAAAAGCCATTACCGCCGCCAAGCAACCAGGGCAGGTGCCTGGGCGAGTAGTACGCGAGGATTGGCTCAAACTAGTTGAACAACAGGTCGAGCTACACCGGCGGATTATGGCGGAGGAGTTCAACAAGAACGCAGCTGATGTGGCAAAAAGAAAGATGGAGATCGCTGCCGAGATCGCCCACGAGCAGGCACAAGAGACCTCTGAAGACGCTATCAAGACGGCCTCTGTTCGCAGTGAGGGTGACCAACTTGTGAAGGTTTTATTATCAAGCGACGCCATGCAGGCACTGGGTCTTGATGAGGCCAGTGATGCCCTCGACGAGGAGGCGACCGCCGCTATACAGATGGCCCTTGGAAAGAGCCTTTGGGAGGCCCACAAAAGGCTGCGGAGCATGTCCGGGGAAGAACGAAGCGAGGCGCTCTCCTCTCGCAACAGAGGCGGTAAAAATGTCACTACCGCTACTCGTACTCGCTGGAATAAGGCACTGATGGCTACGGGAGAGGGTGCACGCGGGGCAGCGGCCAAAGTCGTCGGAGGCAAAGCCGTTGGTGTCCCTGGCTACAAAGACAACTTCGCCTCCCGTGTGCGCCGCACTGAGAGCAAGATTGCTGCCCAAGTTCGCGCCGACAAGGCGAGGACAAAGCGGGAGGGAAAGCTCACCAGTGACAGTGCCCTGCGAGCTTTAGCCAAGGAGAAGGTTGACGCAGCGTCGGGGCTACACTACACAGCTCTGGACTATCCAGACCCGCCTGCTATGCGCAAGAAGCGCCCGTTGAACAAGCACCCTCTTCGTACTAGTCCTGAGGACACGGACCTAACAAGCGGTTCAGCTGCCTCACAGATTGCTGATGCCTTTCTAAAAGGAGAGGTAGTGCAAGCCCTCGGTGGAGACACGCTCGCTCCCACGGCAGATGAGCCGAGTAAGTCGTCAATGGTGTCACACAAGTCTGCAGCAGGAGGCGGTTCAGTTAGTTTTGTGGGCAGCAGCAGCTCCTCCAGCAGTGGCAGCAGCTCCTCCAGCAGTGGCAGCAGCTCCTCCAGCAGTGGCAGCAGCTCCTCCAGCTATCTGGACAGCACAGATGCCATCTCCGTAGCCGAAAGTCAGATGCTACTGCCCCAGTCCGAGCTCGAGGCTCAGGTGGAGCGCATGGTGCAAGAGCGCCTCGATCGCATGAAGGAGGAACGCGAAGGTAGAGAACCATTCTCAAAGCCACAGGGAGAAGATATCCCAAAGAATTGGGAAGAGAAGAACAAAGGATTTGTCATGAATGTTTCCATGACCTCCAAGACCAATAGTGCATACAGACGATAGATTGTTGGGCATGTGATGAAAAGCTCGAAAAACTTCACCCTCAGCTCCCAGGAGCACCTTGATTACTTCGACGACAGCTTATCTGTGATGATCGTACCGCGTGGCATCGGCTGTAGCCTTGAGGTTTCACCACCGACAAACAGTTGCAGGTCACTTGAATCTCGGCCCGATTCGACGCGAGTTTCGTTGTCAAACTCAGCAAGTAAGTGGAGGACTCAAAGTGTGAGCTGTGGGTCGTTCAATGCATCAGATCTTGCTCTTGCTAGCCAAAGTAAATTAAGAGAGACAATCAAGAATTCAAAGTATAGTAGCGACGGAAAGAAAGGGCTGCCTCAGTCTGAGATTGTATTGGAAGCTCAGAGGACGGAGGAGGAGGCAAAGCTTGATGAGGGCGCGAGGCAGCTCTTGGGTCACATAATCTCAGGAAGTGAAATGACGCAAACGCTCCGCGAAATGTTTATCCGCAATATGGCTTTGAAGGAGGTCGAGGGGAGTAAAGGCGTATTTGTGGTGGATCAGGACTCAGCTCGGCACAAGATCGAAGAAAGGGGTCTCGAAAAGGGTCTTTCTGCAATGTCGGGAGTAAGTGCTGGTGCACGAGACGAAGCAAAGAATGAAGTAAACAGAGGATATATACGTCCAATTGATGAATTGCTCAAATCATTGTCTGTACTTAGAGTCGAGCCACTCGTCGAGCATGAGCTTGAGGCGCAAGTCGAAGAGGTTTCTCCCCCCATTATTCCTCTCGACCGGGCAGTAGATAAAGAAGATGGCTTTAGCAACGGCGAAATTGATGATTTACTCCGAGAGGCATCAGATTATTCCACCAAAGCACCCGTGGTTTCTCTTTCTTCTTCTGACAGCGCGACCCCCCTTTTGGAAGGCCGGCTTGTTGCCGCGAAGAAGCACCCCGTGGCGGCCCCTAACGTCTCATGGGCGAGCACTGCCCGTCTGAGTGATGTCGAATACGAGAGTCTACGCCCGTTGATGGCTATGCAATATCCATTTGAGTTGGACGCGTTTCAGAAGCAGGCAATTATGCGCCTGGAGCGCCGCGAGTGCGTGTTCGTGGCTGCTCATACAAGTGCTGGCAAGACTGTCGTAGCAGAGTACGCCATTGCGATGGCCTGTAGACACGGTTCACGTGCGATCTACACCTCCCCAATCAAGGCATTGAGCAACCAGAAGTATCGAGACTTCAAGAGCAAATTCGGGCAAAAAGACGTCGGTCTTTTGACGGGAGATGTGAGTGTGAACCCGGAAGCATTGTGCCTCATCATGACGACAGAGATTTTACGGAGCATGCTGTATCGTGGTTCCGACATTGTCCGTGATATTGAGTTTGTGATATTCGACGAAGTGCATTACGTAAACGATGCTGAGCGCGGCGTCGTGTGGGAGGAGGTGATCATCATGCTTCCGGATAGAATTAACATGATCTTTTTGAGCGCAACTACGCCAAACACACTTGAGTTTTGTGACTGGATCGGGCGCACTAAGCGTAGACCCGTATACATCACTAGCACCTCCAGGCGGCCTGTGCCTTTACAGCACTTCTTACTCCACGATGATCATTTCTACAAGATTAAGCAAGGCGAGACAGGCTTCCAGCCAACGGCAATACAGGCTGCAATTAAGCTTCAGAAGGAGAAGGCAAAGCCAAAGCAGATGACAAGCGCTAATGCTGCCATGAAGAACCAGCGAGTCATGGAGAAAGCGGCCATTGCCTCTCAAAATGCGGGCAAGAAGGTAAGCAGTAGTGGGTACAAAGGCGGCGGCGGCAGAGGTAATAGTGGGACTAGCGCGGGTCGTCATACCAGCAGTTCTGGTAACAAAGACCAGTGGCTCAGTTTGCTGCGGGTACTGCGCGGGGGAGGTCGGGCTGCCATTGGGGGACTCAGCGCCGTCGACTTCGGTATTGGTACCACACGATATGAGGTAGAGAAGGCGCGACGGACAGCAAAAGCTCAGCTAGAGAAGTATGAGCGTCTACCAGCCGAATTTCGCGCACAGGTAAGCAAGAGAGAGTACGAGCGAGGAGAAATTCGTGTACACGACGATCAGGCTGAGGATCTGGATGAGTTGTGCTTGCTGCCGGTGGTCATCTTCTGCTTTAGCAAACGAAAGTGCGAGGAGATTGCAGACCACTTCGCGACACAGGATTTGCTCTCTGCCAAGGGTAAAGGTGCGGTTGGGCTGGTGCTTTCTGACATGCGAGCAAGACTATCAGACGCAGACGCAAAGCTGCCCCAGGTGAAACGTGTGGAGGAAATGGTTGCCAGAGGCATCGGCGTGCATACAGGGGGTCTGCTGCCTCTTCTTAAAGAGGCTACGGAAGTGCTTTTTGCGAAGGGCTTAATCAAGGTGTTAGTGGCCACAGAAACCTTCGCTATGGGTGTGAATATGCCCGCTAAGAGTGTCGTGTTCAATGGCTTTCGCAAGCACGATGGAAATGCATTCCGCGACCTTTTACCAGGTGAGTACACGCAAATGGCTGGTCGAGCCGGACGACGCGGCTTGGACAAAGTGGGCACTGTGATCATTGCCTCCTGGGGTGATGTCCCGGGCGAGTCACAGATACGGACATTGCTCACTGGTACCGCTTCTAAGCTCTCATCGAAGTTCCGCTTGACGTATGGAATGATTGTGAATCTTCTTCGTAGTAGTGACTTGACGGTTGAGGACATGATGAAGCGCTCCTTTAGCGAATTTCACACTCAACGTGCTCTATCCGGATTGAATATCGAGGAGAAGATACACCAGAGTGAGCAGATGCTCCAGACTTATAGAGAGACCCAACACATATTGGCACTGGAGATGCCTACTACAGGCTGGGGCATGGAGGAGATCATGTCTTGCGAGGAGACCTTCGTCGATGCGCAGTGCACGCTTACAGCCCTATTGTGGAGCATGCGTCGCTCACATGCCAATCGCTTCGTAGAGTGCCTGTGTAGCGGAAGAATGGTATGGCTTTTGCCGACTTGTGGCGAAGGCACCGACTCCGACGGCGACCAGCGTATCCGTTCTCCCGTGCCTGCCGTGTTGCTTGCAAGTCCAGTGATTGTCAAGAGGGCAGGCACAGAGACCATGATGGCTTGGTTTCTGCTCCTCTTGGGCGATGGAACACACATCTTGCTTAGGCTGCCCCTTACTGTGGTGGGCATTATCACTTGTCACGTGGTGCCTGTACCTACAAAGCTGACAAAAGCAAGCGATTCCCCCGACAGCCCACCTCGCGACATGCAAGAGGCAGCAGCGGTGGAGTTAGTCAAGCAAGCAGCAGCAACAGTAGTACGAGCCTTGAAAGCCGCTATTGACTGCGGGTCTCCTAGCGCTACGAAAGAGTGCGACACTTTTCTTGGAGCTTTGAACCTAGCCTCTACCTTCAACCTCACGACATTTGACATCCTCGACCTCAACCTCCACCTTGTTGACGCAGCCAAGGGTTTGGACTTACCCCTGCCGTGTATCTACTTCAACGAGACATTGCAACTCCACTTCCGCGCTATTGCGGATGTAGATGAGACCAGACGCAACATTGCGGCTCTGGAGCATTACCTCTCGAGCTCATCGCTCGCTCTCTTCCCAGACTTCGGCAATCGCCAGCGTGTGCTTAAGCAGCTCGGATACGTGGACAGGCTCTCTGACATAGTGTTGATAAAGGGGCGTGTAGCCTGCGAAATTAATACTGCTCACGAGCTACTCACCACCGAGCTTGTCTTCAATAACGTCTTCGAGCCCCTCACCCCTCCTGAGGCCGCAGCACTGCTCTCCGCCCTGGTTTTTGAAGAGAAATCAGACAAAGACGAGAGTGGCACCCTGACATCAAGGCTAGAAGTTGCTCGAGAGATCAGTGAGAGAATTTTGGAGGATATCAACGTCCTACAAGACGAGGAGTCCGTCGCAACTGATGAGGAGAACAAACCGACACTGAATTTCGGCCTGTCCGCCTCCGTCTTTCTGTGGGCACAGGGGCTCCCCTTTTCAGATATCACAGCGATGACTGTCACTCAGGAGGGCTCTATTGTTCGCTGTATTACTCGCCTGGATGAGCTGTGTCGCGATGTGCGTAATGCTGCCCGCGTAATCGGCAACGCATCCTTGTTCAGGAAGATGGACGCCGCGAGCATGTGCATCAAAAGAGACATCGTCTTTGCTGCAAGCATGTATATTTGACACTACATTGGAATTAAATTGCTCAAATTTTATGGTTCTTACTAATCCCTGGCCGTGAAGAGGGCCTGTACTGTGCTTGCACTTCCCCCACTTCGTTCCTCACACCAGTAGATGCCAGCGAAGCCCTCTTCGAGACGTGGCGCATCAAACTGCATGCCCATTCGCGCGACAATGCCTCTCCAGTCCTCCTTTCCAGTATGAACCCCATCGTTTCCCCTCTCTAATGCTCGTCTAGTGCAACCACGAACATTGTCGGCATCGCGGAGGACTATGCACAAGGGCACTGCACCTCTCTCCTCTGCTAAAGCAATCCAATGCCCTCTTTGCACTGCGTCGAAATTACATCTATCTATTATAAGCCCTTGAACAACCTTCGGACCTTTTTCTAAGTATCTTATCGCAGCATTAATGGTCTTCTGTCGATTTTTCATTTCATCTTGGCACACACGCGCCCATCCTTTCGTCTCATTGATGAATCTCAATGAAAACGTAGACTTTCCACACCCAGGAATCCCAACAAGAACAAGTACCAACTGTTTTCCTTCATTCGCTTGCGACGCCAAAACCTCTCGTAGTTTTATCTTGAACTGTTCATTGGAAGCTTTCATGAGGTCCGAGTTGATATCACATATATTCAAGTTGGATTGACTCATGCGCAGTCTTAGGCGCGTAAATGATCTAGTAAAATAAAATTTGCCATTTGATATACCTTGTTGTGCAATAAAAGAGTGTCTTAGCGGAAGAAGGGCCATAAGACCGAACATCAAGAGGCTCACGAACTTCATCATTACATGGCTAAAGAACACAATTAGAATAGAGAAAGCCTGTACAAGTTAAGCATAGAACTAGCTATTGTTACTCTAATTATGCATAAATTCATGCAAAATTTTGCAATGGTGGCCAAAGTTACAGATTCTTTCGGATAGTCCAGACCAGTTCTTGATTGAGGAAAGTAGTAGGTGCCAATAATAATTGCCACGAGAGCGAAGAAAGGAATAGACAAGCTG
>MDTB01075672.1_pt1 | contig 12441 bp, 14 predicted proteins | sample 811161 | NCBI WGS metagenome assembly MDTB01 (sample SAMN05326650, study PRJNA326480) | marine metagenome | isolation source: seawater | place: Mediterranean Sea | collected 2009 | reverse complement strand
GTTATTTGAAAGTCTTCATATCTCTCGACTAAAGCATGATTTAATTTATTTATAAAGCTATCATTGTTTTTTATTAATTCTGATCTTTCTTTGAAGATATTATCTTCTTTGTCACTTAGCAGATTTTTTAATCTCAGGAAGCTAGCACTTATTATTATTGGAGATTTATTTGATTGATAAAGCCTTACAATCTTTTGTTTACTCTCGATGAGCGAGATTATTCCTGATACACTTGAATCACAATACTTTTTTGGATCATTTTCTAAATCGAAGAAGGCAAGTTCTTTTTGGTTATTTGGGTTTGCGGTTAATAAAGATATAGGTTTAAAAGTTAAATTTGCAGCTGAATGTTCAGAAGCAGCAAAAAAGTAATCATCTGATATTAAATACTCCATCATTTTTTTATGACTACTTATTTTCATACATTCATTCCAATATGCTGGAGATTTTTCTTTAATTATTTTAGCTATACCTATAGTTGCATAGACATCACTTAAAGCATCATGCGCACTTAGATGTTCAATATTATTATTTTTTGCTATATTTTCTAATTTATATGATGGTCTATTTTTTTCATTCATAGGTATATTTAATATATTTTCATCTAGAGATGATAAACCTAATATGATCTTAAAAAGATCAGTTCTAGTATTATTATTTGTGTTTGTTAGGTAGGGGTCATATAGCGATTGGAAGAAACTACTTCTTAATACTTCCTCGTCAAATCTTATGCTATTGTAGCCTATGAAGGTGGCTGGACCCCAAGATGAAAATTTATTATGAATAAAATCCATCATACTATAAAATGATTGTTCATTTTTTAGAACATCAATAGGAACTTTGTGCACAAGCAAAGCTGATGGGTTAGGTATTACTCCATCTTTAAGTCTACACCTCACATTTATGGGATCATCTATTTGATTAAAATCTTCATCAACGGCAATTGCCGCTATTTGGATAGGTTGGCTGAATTTAGTATCCAATCCTGTAGTTTCAAAATCATAAAATACATAATTCATTTATATTCTCAGATATATATAGTAATATGATTTTAATTATACATCATCAAAGTGAAAAAAAAATATACATCATCAGATATTGAAGTTTTAAAAGGTATAGAGCCCGTACAGAAAAGACCAGGCATGTATACTGACACTTCAAACCCCAATCATCTTGTTCAAGAACTTATTGACAACAGTGTGGATGAAGCGATTTCAGGATTTTGTAACGAAATCATTATAACTTTTCATGATGATAACAGTATATCTGTTGAAGATAATGGAAGAGGGATGCCTGTTGATCTTCACCCTAAACATAAAAAACCTGGAGTTGAAGTGATTATGACAAATCTTCACTCAGGTGCTAAATTCTCTGAAAAAAACTACAAATTTTCTGGCGGACTACATGGTGTTGGAGTATCTGTTGTTAATGCGTTATCAGAATCTTTAAAATTAAAAATTATCAGAGACAAAGACTCTAAAGAGTACGCTATGTCATTTCTTAATGGTAGTATTTCTCAGAAACTTACTAGTAAAAAAAAGACTACCAATAAAAAGCATGGCACAACGGTAACTTTCAAGGCTAATTCTAAGTATTTTGATAGTTTAGATCTAAATGTTAAAGAAATATTGCGTCTTATCAAGGCCAAGTCTATTCTACAACCAAAGCTGAGATTAAAAGTAATTGATGAAAAGTATGGTACCGGTTCTCAGGACTTCTTTCATGAGGGCAATTTAAAAGACTATCTTGTTGAAGCTACCAATGATGAATACGTACCACAAGAAACATACTATGGAAAGATTGATCTAAATGATTATGCTGTAGAATGGTCAACTATTTGGTTAAATGAGTCTTCTGAACCAATGCAGGAAAGTTATGTTAATTTAATACCTACTGTCTTCGGAGGAACTCATGTGAATGCTTTCAGATCAGGAATGATAGAAGCAATGAGGGAGTTTTGTGCTAGGAGAAATCTGCTTCCTAAAAATCTCAAATTAAGCCCTGAAGATATTTGGAAAAATGTTTCCTTCATACTTTCTTTTAAGATGAGTAATCCTCAATTTTCAGGACAGACCAAAGGCAAATTACAATCTAATAATATTTTGTCATCCCTAACATCACAATTGAAAGATAAGTTTGAACTTTGGTTGAATAAACACTCTGAAACAGGAGACTTAATAGCTACTATAGCTATAAAAAATGCTCAAAACAGATTAGCGTCATCAAATATTGATTCTAAAAAGAATAACAATAAATCTATATTACTGCCTAGTAGACTTTCTGATTGTACTCTTAAAGATATAAAGGTTACAGAATTATTTCTTGTAGAAGGTGATTCAGCTGGAGGGTCTGCTAAACAAGCTAGAGACAGATCTTGCCAGGCAATTTTACCTCTTAGGGGAAAAATTTTAAATACTTGGGAACTTACATCAGATAAAATAAAAGAATCAAAAGAAGTTAAAGATATCGCTACATCTATAGGTGTTGACCCAGGGTCTAATGATATAAGCAAATTAAGATATGGCAAAATATGTGTTTTAGCTGATGCAGACTCTGATGGTCTACATATTGCAACGCTTTTAACAGCTTTATTTTATCAACACTTTAGACCTCTGATTGAAGCAGGTCATATATACATTGCTAAGCCTCCTCTATTTAGAATAGATTATAAAAAAACCACCTATTATGTGGTCGATGAGAAAGAAAAAGATAATTTGTTAAAAAAACTAAAAATTACCGAGGATTCAAATGGTATGTCTATAACCCGATTTAAAGGCTTGGGAGAGATGAACCCATCGCAACTTAGAGAAACAACTCTATCTAAAAAATCTAGAAAACTTATAGAGTTAACATTATCAACTGGAAATAAAGATAAAACATTAATGGATATGCTTCTTTCAAAGAAAAAATCACCGGATAGAAAACTATGGCTTGAAAAAAAAGGAGACTTGGCGCAAGTAGATTAAATTATGGACATAGACTTAGAAAAAATAATTAAAGACTCAGATTCTTCTATTGAAAAAATTCCATTAAAAGATTTTTCTGAACAAGCTTATCTAAATTACTCTATGTATGTAATATTAGATAGAGCATTACCAAATATTTCGGATGGTTTAAAACCAGTCCAAAGAAGAATATTATATGCTATGAATGAGTTGTCCTTAACCCACACATCTAAATTTAAGAAATCTGCTAGAACAATTGGTGATGTTTTAGGTAAATTTCATCCACATGGTGACACGGCTTGCTATGAAGCTATGGTGATGTTAGCTCAGGATTTTTCATATAATCACCCTTTCGTGGAAGGTCAGGGAAATTGGGGAACGCAAGATGATCCAAAATCTTTTGCAGCCATGAGATATACCGAGTCAAGACTGACAAGATTTTCAGATCTTTTTTTAGATGAAATTAATATGGGAACCATTAAGTGGGCTCCCAATTTTGATGGTACTTTAAATGAGCCAAAAACGCTTCCATCTAAAGTTCCAAACATATTGATCAATGGAAGTTCAGGAATTGCTGTCGGAATGTCAACTGATATTCCATCACATAATCTTAAAGAAGTTATTAATGCAGTCATTGAATGTTTAGATTCAAAAAAACTATCAGTGAAGGATTTAAGAAAAATTATAAAAGGTCCTGATTTCCCAACATATGGAGAAATTATGTTGGATGAATCGGAATTAGATGAAATCTATAATCATGGAACGGGTAATATCAAAGTACGTGCAACATATACAGTTCATGGTAAAGAAATCATAATTGATTCTATACCTTATCAAGCAAATACAACTAAAATTATTGAGCAAATACAAGAACAAATTTATCTTAAGAAAAATATTTTTCTCGATAGTGTTATGGATGCATCTGATCAAGATCATCCTGTTAGAATTATTATTAAAACTAAAGGTAGAACATATGGATCTGATGAAATCATGTCACATCTATTTTTTACAACTGATTTAGAAAAAAGCATGAGAGTTAATCTAAATATGATCGGTCTCGATGGAAAGCCTCAAGTAAAAAATCTAATTCAAATACTTGCTGAGTGGATTAAATATAGATTAACTACTATTAAAAATAAGCTAACATGGGAACTAGATAAAATTAATCAACGTATTCATATTCTTGATGCATATATAGTTGTATATAATAATCTTGATAAAATTATTTCTATGATACGAAATGAAGATGACCCTAAAAAGCGAATTATTCGCACATTTAAATTCACTGATATTCAATATGAAGCCATTATTAATATGCGTATAAGAAATCTTGCTAAGTTGCAAGAAAAGAATATAGTTTCTGAGTTAAAATCTTTAAAAGTTGACGCTAAAAGAATAAGCGCAATTTTAAAGTCTAATATTAAGCTTAAAAAATATTTAAAAGATGAGCTCCTTAATATATCTGAAAAATTTGGAAAAGATCGTATGACTTTAATATCAAACAGTGATACTTCAAAAGCAATAGAGTTAAAATCAGTTGTATCAGTGGAACCTATTACAGCTTTTTTATCTAAAAATGGCTGGATTAGATTTTTAAAAGGCCATGATCATGATGTCACTAAAGTTAAATTTAAAACAGGTGATGAGTATATGTCTCATTTAGAATCATTTTCAGATAAATCATTGGTATTTATGGATCAACTTGGTTTTGTTTATAATCTTGATTCTACAAAAATATCTATAACAAGAGGGTCAGGTGACCCCATGAGTAAATTTTTTCAAATTCAAGATGGAATATCACTGATAGGAATGAATCTTCTTGATCATAAGTTATCAGCATTATCTATCTCAGATAAAGGATATGGTTTCATTTCTTTATATGACGATATGATTGTTAAGAATAAAAAAGGTAAGACTCTTCTTAAAACTAAAGATTCTTATGCTGTCTCTTCAGTTAAGGTTGATCTAGATCAAGACACTCATTATTTATTAATAACGAGTGATGGTTACATGATAATATGCGAGCTCAATACTGTGCCGATATTACCTAGGGGTAGGGGTATTAAATTAATAAATATCCCTAAAAAGAGTGATGAAACTATCGTTTATTCAGCAATATTAAATAAAGGTCAATCCTTATTATTTAGCTATGATTCTAAAAGAAATAAGAGGCTTGAATATGACGATCTTAAGCCATTTATGATGGATAAATCTCGAAGGGGCAAAAAAATTGATAAAAAGTTTTTACTTGAAAATGTTAAAACAACCTATAATATTGAGTAATAGATAACGGGATATTTTATATGAAAAGAATAATATTTTTTATAATTACTAACATTGCAATTTTATTAGTCTTATCGATTTTTCTTTCACTGACTGGTTTTACTGGGATATTGCAAAGCAATGGTATAGACCTTAATTATGAATCCTTAATGCTATTCTCACTAGTTTTTGGCATGGGAGGTTCTTTCATCTCGTTATATATGTCGAAATGGATGGCAAAATCCATGGCTGGCGTCAAAGTTTTAAAAACTCCTTCAAATGAATTTGAGAGATGGTATTTTAATGTTGTTGAAAAGCAGTCAAAAATATTGGATATAAAAATGCCAGAGATTGGTATATTTCAGTCGCAAGGCCCAAATGCTTTTGCAACTGGTTCATCCAAAAATAGCTCTTTAGTCGCGTTAAGCTCAGGTCTTATTCAGACTATGACTCGTGATGAGATTGAGGCGGTTATTGGTCATGAAATGAGTCATGTAGCAAATGGTGACATGGTGACATTGACACTTATTCAAGGGATTGTGAATGCTTTCGTGATTTTCTTTTCTCGCATCATTGGACATTTTGTTGACAGAGTCATCCTGAAAAATGAAAGAGGATATGGGATAGGCTATTTTGTAACAACAATTTTTGCTCAGATTATATTAGCAATTTTAGCATCAACGATTGTATGTTGGTATTCTAGACGTAGAGAGTTCTATGCTGACTATGGAGGTGCACAATTAACATCCAAAGAAAGCATGATTTCGTCGTTAAGAGCCTTAGAAAGGCATAGTTCTGCAAAACTTCCAGATCAAATGTTAGCTTTTGGAATTTCAAATAAAGGCCATTCATCAATGGTGCAAAAATTATTTTCTACTCACCCTCCGCTATCAAAACGAATTGCAGCACTTCAGGAGGCTGATATTATAAGTCACCCAAGTCAGCATCAAATAAACTAATGGCTGATAATTCCTCTTTACTAAGAAATGGGAATAAAATCCTTATAGACCAGGAACCATATCTGATAACTGATAATAGTTTTGTTAATCCTGGAAAGGGACAAGCTTTTACAAAAGTAAAAATAAAAAACTTATTAAATGGGAAAGTCCTCGAAAAAACTATAAAAATTGGAGACTCCATACAGGAAGCAGATGTATTAAATACAAAAATGCAGTTTTTGTATAAAGAAGGAGATGCATATTATTTTATGAATCTCGATAGTTATGAGCAAACTGAAGTTAGTAAGAATACGCTAGATGATAGTGCTAAATGGTTAATAGATGGTGACGAGTGTGATGTCACTATATGGAATGACAATATAATTCAAGTCCAGCCACCTAAGTTTGTTAATCTCATGGTTAAATCTACAATAGATGCTATCAAAGGTGATACTGTATCTTCAACATTAAAAGAAGCAATGCTTGATAATGATCAAATGATTATGGTTCCTATATTTATTAAAGAAGGAGAAATTATTCGAATTGATACAGAAAATAATGAGTATTCATCAAGAGTCAAAGCATGAGTAAAAAAGAAAGTAGACGTGCCGCCCAGCAACAGATTCAAGATGCTAAAGTTAGAAAAAATGCTAAAATTATTTCTGTCTTATTTTGGTTAGGTTCTAGTTTTTATCTATATTCAACAGACATAGGATTCTCAGACGTTTATTCTTGGAAACCTTTTGTATTTTTTATATTAGGTCCTATCTTTGCAGCGATAGTATTTGGGAACATTATATACTCAATACAAAAAGTTATAGAAATGTTTTTAATTAAATCACTAGGGTCGACAAAGCCAGAGCTTATTCCTCCATTAATTGTAGTAATATTCTTTTGTACACTTATAGCAGTCTTTTTAGCAATATTTGAGTTTACTAAACTGCTTCAAGATGTGATTCATTAACAATAATGGTTAATAATTTTGTTCTCAGTGATCAGTTTCAAGAAATAATATCTCTTTTTGAAAAATCATCTAAAAATATATTTATCACAGGAAAAGCGGGTACTGGTAAATCTTCCTTAATTAGATATCTGAAAAATAATACTAAAAAGAATTTAGTGCTACTTGCACCAACTGCTATAGCAGCTTTAAATATAAATGCTAAAACGATTCATTCATTTTTTAATTTTCCATTCCATATTATTACAAAGTCAGATATCAAAAAGCATTATAACAAAAGATTGATAAATAAAATTGATACTATATTGATTGATGAAGCGTCAATGTTACGACCTGATATAATGGATGCTATAGACTTAACCCTCCAAATAACCAGAGAAAACAAACAGCCTTTTGGCGGAATTCAAATGGTTTTAGTTGGTGATCTATATCAACTACCTCCTGTAATAACTAATGATGAAATTGAGATTATGTCTAGTCTATATCCTGATGGATGTTTCTTTTTTAATTCGAATGTATTTAAAAATATAAGTATATCTAAATTTGAACTTACTAAGGTTTATAGACAAGATGATCAGAAATTAATTAACCTTCTTGATAAAGTTAGGAACGCATCTCTTGATGAGGATGATTTATTATCTTTTAATAAAAGAATAGTTGATAGAGATTGGACTGTACCAGAAGAAGTTCTAACATTGTCTACCAATAATTCAAAAGTTAATAGTATTAATGCTTCAAATCTTAAAAACATTGATTCCAAAGAGTATATTTATAATGCAGATATAGAAGGTAAGTATACTGGTGCGCCGGTTGATGCAGAACTGAAGATCAAAGTTGGCGCTCAAGTAATGTTAGTAAAAAATGGAGAAAACTGGGTCAATGGGACATTAGCTATTATTGATTCATTATCAAAAGATGAAATTCATATAAAAATTCAAGATGAAGTTTATAAACTAGAAAAAGAGAAATGGGAAAAATTTGAATATAAAATATCAAATAATAAAATAATTCCATCAGTTAGCGCTACATTTATTCAATATCCTCTAAAACTTGCCTGGGCGGCAACAATTCATAAGTGTCAGGGACAAACATTTGATAAGGTAATGATAGATATGGACTATGGTGCATTTGCACATGGACAAACTTATGTAGCTTTAAGTAGAGTTGTATCTTTAGATGGACTGTTTTTGAGGAAAGCTCTTCAGACTGAAGACTTCATATTTAATCCAATTATTAAAGAATTCTTGGAATATTAAAAAACTATTTTGTATAGTTAACATCATATCTGATGATATCTTCTTCGGATAAAATCTTTCCTAATTGAGTCTCAAGAATAATCAGTGGCTGTGATAGATTATTGGTAATTTTATGTTTCATATTAGCTGGTACAAAAGCTGATTCTGACTCTTTCAATAACATTATTTTGGTGTCAATCACTATGTCTGCTTCACCTTTTAGAACAATCCAATGCTCAGATCTATGATTATGTTTTTGGAGTGATATGCTTTTTTTTGGCAAGATAACAATTTGTTTAATGAGGTATTCATTAGTTTTCACCAAAAGATGATAATAACCCCATGGCCTAACAACTTTCTCCTGTTTATCTTGTAGAATTGATTGTATTTTACTCATCTCCATCTTTTACAAAAACTCCATCAACCATTTTACCTTTTCTATCCTTGATATCATTATATGCAACTGAAAGACATTGTTTCATTGTTAGATTATTCCTCACCATGATATTAATCAATACCACCATCATATCCCCGATATCATCTTTTATATCTTTACCTTTACATAAGCTATCAGATAGTTCTCCTGCCTCTTGAATTAATTTCATATATTGATCTTTATCAGTGCTACCATCAATAAGATTTCGATCTTTATGCCATTGCCCAATCAGTTCTTCATAGTTTATTTCTTCCATATTTCTTCTCTATTATAATAAGTTAATTCTTCAAAACTTATATTTTGTATTAATAACGATCCAATTAAGATCTCTATCATGAGATTTCATTTTACTACGATAATTAACATTAATTTTAAAAGAATTAAAGAATATTTTGCTGATACCAAATCTAAGGTAATCAAATGATGCTCCGGAACCTACTGGAGTTCCTTCATCAATATCTTCTCCAATACCTACTTCGCCAAATATATTATAGTTATTAAGCACAATACTCTTACCAATTTTCACATGATGTGAAGTTTTGTAATAACTTGAGTCTGAAAACCATAACTCTTGTCTTGTTGCAATGTAACTATCTGCAAAAACATTTGATGATAAAAACATAGATATTACAATAAAATTAATTAATTTATACATAATCTTTCTCCAATAATTTTTATATTTAGCTAATACCAGTTCTTATAGTTAAAGGAGCTTAATTAATGAATTAGAGTTTTTCCATCTTCCATAAGCTTGCATTACTATTTGAATTTATTAAAAATATTTCTCCTTTGCTATTAACTTCAATATCTCTAATTCTGCCGATAAGGCCTTCAAATATAATATCTTGATCTAAAATTTTGTTATTCTTAAATTTAAGTTTATATAGCGTTTTGTACTTTAGTGATGTAACAAGTACATCACCTTTCCATTCAGGATATAGATTTCCATCGTAAATCATTATGTTGCTAGGCGCTATTGATGGTGTCCAGACCCATAGTGGTTTAGTAAAACCTGGTTTCCAAGCATCACCATCACCAATTCTTGTGCCTATGTAATTCGTTCCGCCCCAACCAATAATTTTCCAGCCATAATTCCCGCCAAATTCTACCTCACCAAAAAAATCACCTCCTTTAGCACCATGATTTGAAATATATACCTTATTATCAATAGGCGATAGATACATTCCTTGAGGATTCCTGATACCTATCTGAAATACTTCTGGTAGCCATGTAGGCTTGTTTAGAAATTTTGGATTATCGGTCGGTATTGATCCATCTACATTAATCCTTATTATGCTACCAGGGTGATTTGAGATGTCTTGAGCTATCATCCCGCCACCACGTTCACCAATTGATGCGAATAAATGATTATCTTTGATTACAATTCGTGATCCAAAGTGGTATCCGCTACTTATAGGAGGCTCAGCTCTAAATATATTTTTAAAAATAATCTTATCTTTATTATATAATCCTCTGGCTATTGATGTAGATGATCTTCCTTGTTCTCTGTCTTCAGAATAACTAACATACACATAACCATCTTTATAAAGAATATCTAATAGACCACCTTGGCCATAATAAAAAAAATCTAATTCATGATCTATAGAAAACTTTTTTCCTGTAGACATGTCAATCTGGATAATATCCCCAGTTTTTTCAGTTATAAGTAAATTGTTATCGTCAATAAAAGTCATGCCCCATGGTTCATTTAAATTACTAGCAATTTCACTAAGTTTAAAATTTTTATTTGTTACTGTAGTTTCAGAGATACCTATAGATGGCATTAATAAAATGACAACTAATATTACATATATTTTCTTAATCATAATGATATACATATGTTTTTGAAAACTATTTATTTATGAGCTTTAATAATTCATTTACTTTTGAATCTAGTGTTTTTTTATTCTTCAGAGAACTTTTCACGCATGATTCAATATGTTTTTTGAGTATTTTTGATTCAACAGTAACCAAAGCTGATTTTGCTGCCTTTACTTGATTTAAAATATCAACACAATACTTCCCATCATTGATCATATTAATGATACCTCTAATTTGCCCTTCAATTCTCTTCAGAGAAGCTAACTGTTTGTTGTGATCAGGATGTTCAGTCATAATTATAAGTATAATGGCACCAGGTAAGTAAAAACACTTGCAGATGCAAATATTATAACAGATAGGTAGTATAGAGTTTTTGAGTTTTTTCTTGTTTTTAAGCAAATTGTTCTTAAGTTAGGGTCTACAGGGCATGGCATGGCTTCTGATTTTTTAATGATTACACCAGCAACCAGTAGTATTATCAGAGTAATAAATGATATTAATACCTTATATTGAGAGATTATTATTAGTTGCGGGAAGACATTAGTTAAAGACGCCAACGTAGCCCCTGCACCAACTGCAACAAATAATGCTGGTAGTGCACAACAGATTAATGTTGATGATGATATAAAAAGAGTCATAAGTCCGAGTTTCATTAACTTTACCTTTTGCAACATATTTTAAAGTTCTTTTATAATCACATTCGTAGCAGTTTGCCCATTAATAAGAAATATATTTTTTATTTCTTCTATATCTATTCGTTTCGTATTTGAATATGCTACAAGTACTTTTCCTGTACTTAAGTCTACATCTACTTTTTTAACTTGTTTATCATCATAAAATGTTTTCTCAATACCTCTGGCACAGAAATCACAAACCATTCCTGTTACATCAATGATTGCAATATTGACATTTGATAGATCTTTAACAAAAATATTATATTTGTCCTGATTAACTTCTTTGTATGCAATGCTGATATCTTTATGCTTGTCATGACTATGAAGATGGTCTGACGATGCAAATACTATGCTTGTTGGTAATAATATTAAATATAATAAAAATTTATACATATCTTTCTCCTATTTAAAATCTCATCATATAATGAACATCCCAATGTGAACTTTTATATCCTATTTCAATTAAGACGTCACCTTTAAAAAACTTAACAAAAGGGTATGTCTCCCAAATATTATTTAATGTATCTTTTTTTGTTTTAAGCATGATCCATGTATGCAGATCATTATATTCGCCGATATATGGGGCAAAACCGATTTGAAATTCATTTTCAGTATAGTTTTTTATTTTTCGATGTTTATTTATATAGGAAAAAGATGTAAAAACTCTTCTAGTCTCCCAATCACCATGCACACCATAATGAAAACTATTTTTAGATTTACTAGATATTCCAGCTGTAAAATATAAATTTCTTTGAGATTGTTTCGTATTTTTTCTATCCATAAGATAAGTTGCCCGTAGGTTTAAATAATCATCTTTGAAATATTTATCATCAATATACTCAGCTCCAATAGAATATTTATATGATGGTGAGTAATGATAATAATAGGATGTAAACATAGAATTAGATTTATACATCAATGTTGATCCTCCAGACCATGAGATAGGTCTAGCTTCTGCAATATTTAGTGTTAGTAATGTTAAGCTAATAAATGCTATTTTTTTTAATATACCCATAGGGGGTATGCTAACATCATGCACACTTATCGTCAACGCATTCAATTATTTAATTCTTGCAATAACTTGTAAATTATTAACATACAATATACAAGGTTATTATTTATTGGTTATTAAGGGTGTTAATTATTGCGATGTTTGTAGATCAATATTT
>MDTB01016296.1_pt1 | contig 12441 bp, 12 predicted proteins | sample 811161 | NCBI WGS metagenome assembly MDTB01 (sample SAMN05326650, study PRJNA326480) | marine metagenome | isolation source: seawater | place: Mediterranean Sea | collected 2009 | reverse complement strand
ATAAATATCTAAAACCTTTTACACCAGAACCAAATAAAACATGATCTTTAAAAATATTATACGATAAAATGTAGTGATTCTGATGATCATAAGAAAACAAATAAAATTTGCCTTTTATCTTTTTTGTTTTTAATTGAAGATAATCTGCATCATTACCAACTAATTGGTTAAATGTTTTTTTAAATATTCTATTAGTTGGATCAATATTGTTTGGGTTTTTTAAATTAGACGATATCGTTAATATTATTAAAAAAATTATCATGATATAACTGATAAATTTTCTTAAATCACTTGAAATGAAGAATAGAGTAAAAAAAAATAAAAAAAGCAAATAGAAAGATGATCTTTCACCAGATAGATAAATTACAAAACATACTAAAGCAATAAAGATTATAAAAAAAATATTAAGTTTTTGATTACTTAACGTCTCGCCCATAACAAGAAATATTAGAAATATTGGTAATATTCTCAATAAAAAACCACCTAAAATTAATTCGTCATTAAAAAAACTGGAGATACGTCCACTCGTAATTTGGAAACCTAAAAGATTAGTACCTGAATAGAATTGTAACAATGAGTCAAAAATTATTATTAAAAAAAATGCAAAATAAACTAAAAATATTTTTTTATCAAAAAAATTGAACTTTTCTAAAATAAACCAAATTGAAAATGCGAATAAAGGTATTCTTAAATAAAAAATACCTGCAATTGATTTATCAAAATCATAAAAATTTATGATTGTTGAAAATAATGTTGAAAAGTAAAAAATTCCAAAAAAAATAAAGTATCTATTATTAAAAAACTTATAATTTTTTTCTTTTATTATACAAAAGTATGAAAAGATAACAGCTAAAATCAAATATAACTCAGAAATTAAAGGCCCAGTTAATAGTAAAATAGGAAATACAGCTAATCCATATTTAAAAAATATTTCGGAATAATTAATTTCTGAATTCATTTTTAATAGAGTTTAATAATTCCATTTTAAAACTGTCTTTAGTAAAAAAACTGTTTGTGCTTATCATTTTTTGAATATTTGTATAATTTTTTAGGATAAAATTGATCTTTTTTTTTATATTTTTTGTATCTCTTTTACAAACAAAAATTCCTTTCCTATTTTTTAAAACATGCTTAATTTCATGAAAAATAATAATTGGTTTTAATCTAGCTAACGACTCAGAAATCACTTTAGGAAAACCTTCTGTATATGATGGTAAAATAAATATACGTGAAGAGTCATATAATTCAATTAACTTTTTAGGATTATTTACAGGTCCAATATATTTTATATTTCTATTATAAAATTTTTTTTCGATGTATTTTTGTTTTGTACCTACAATTGTTAACTTGTATTTATTTAAATTTTCTGTAAAAATTTTGGTCAAATAGTGCACACCTTTTTCCTTTTTAAACCTTCCTATATATAAAAAATCTGTTTTAAATTTTCGTTTAGTTTTTTTTTTTGTAAACCATTCTTTATTTAATTCTGAGGGATGAAGTATTTTGTGGACTTTAACATGCCGGAAATTATGTGAAACTGACAATACATTCAATTTTTTTTTTATGAAAGAAAACATTAAAAAATAAAGAAAATATCCAAATAATCCATACCGAATTTTATATTCTAAAAAACCATCACTTCTTAAAAAAACATAACCTTTAATTTTTTTTTTTAAAATACTTAATTTTAGCAAAGAAAAAAAATTAAAAGGAGTTATAGAGATCATAAAAATATTAAGATTTTTTTCTTTAATACTATTAATCTTACAAAAATTAAATTTTGTATTAATCAAATAGCTAAACTTTTTTAAACTTTTTCTACAAATTAACTCAATTTTATAACTTTCATTTAAACAGGATATAATATTGTTTAAATCATTATTTGATGTATATTTTTTTTTTGAAAACCAAATTTTATCATTACTAATTAAATATAACTTTTTCATTTTTTTGAATTAAAATTTAATCTAATTTAAATTTACCTTTATAGTCTTTAAATAAGGATTTTTTTTGTTCATTTTTATTTAAAATAAAATTTTCAACAACAAATATACCAAAATTTGTTCCCATAAAGCATTTAAAGGTTTCAGTTAGCACTTATTACTATTTTAGATAATTTTTTAGTTGAAATAGTGAAAATTCATACATATTCATTTTTTTTTCATAAAATTTTTTATACCAAATTCCAGTTAAACTTATACTGTCTTTGAGATTTAATCTTGGTTTCCATTGTAAAATTTTGTAAGATTTTTTACTATTTAAATGAAGTAAATTAGCTTCTTTAAAAATTTTATTTTTTTGAATTGAAATTTTTCCATTAACCCAATATTTTTTAGTTGATTTTATTAAATCAATTACTTTAAAATTATTAGATTTTGATGGACCAAAATTAAATGACTCACCATTAATTTTTTTATTTGCTTTCAGGTTTATTGCTAAAGTTACATATCCAAATATTATATCAAAGACATGTTGCCAAGGTCTTGTGGAATTTGGATTTCTTACTTTTAATATTTTTTTTTGTGACCATTTTGATACACAATCAGGAATAATTCTATTTAAAGACCAATCACCTCCCCCAATTACATTACCTGCTCTAGCAATTGCAATTTTTACATTTTTATTTTTTTTTAAGAAAGATTTAAAATAAGATTGTACTGCAAGATCAGCAGAAGCTTTTGAAGCACTATATGGATCATAATCTCCTAAAATATCATTTTCATGATAACCTCTATTAAGCTCTAAATTTTTATAGACTTTATCACTTGTTATAAAAACAGTAATCACTTTAAATTTTATCGAATTTAAAATATGTAAAATATTTATTGTTCCCAATGTATTTGTAGTCCATGTTTTTAATGGATTTAAATATGCTCTCGAAACTATCGCCTCTGCAGCAAGATGAAATATAAAATTTGGTTTAAATTGGTTGATTGTTTTTTTTAGTTTTTCAAAATTTCTTATATCAATATTTTTATGAATAATTTTTTTTTCTAAGTTTAAAATTTTAAATAATGAAGGTTTGGTTTTTTTACCATATGAAATTCCCATTATTTTAGCTCCTGATATTAGCATCAAAAGTGTTAGCCAAGTTCCTTTAAAACCAGTGTGACCTGTAATTAAAACTTTTTTTTCTTTAAAATTTTTGGATATTCTATTTCTCAACATATTTATCAAAAATATTAGTTTTTTTTCTAAAAATTATAGAATGATTTTTTTTAATCAATTTATATTTATAAGTATTATCACTAATACTTAACACTTTTATATTACTCCAAATTAATTGGCTATAAGCCTCCAAAACTGGATCTTCAGTAATATGAAATACATCTAAATCTAATTCAAGAGCCTCTATAATAGAACCAGTTGAGCCTATAAATATTGATTGATTTTTAAGTTTAGTTTTTCCCTTACAATCTATTGAGTCAATAAAATTGTTAATTTTATTTATAAGTTTTAAATGTTTTTTAGATTTTTTGCATGCAGGATGATTTTTAATTTCTATATTTGAAATATCATATTTTGTAAATTCTCTTTGATATAGTTCATTTAATTCATTTAATATTTTTTTTTGTGAGTAAAAATCAATTGGTAAAAAAATTTTATTTTTCATAAATATTGGATCACTCTTTTGGAACCTGGCTGACTCAAACAAATGAATATTATAATTACTTGGCAATAATTTTTTTTTAAAAAAATTAAGCTGATCATAACTGCTCACAATTAATTCATCTGGAAAATTATTTTTATAAATTAAATGAGTTGGAAATGATGGTACAGAATGAATATAACCTCTAGTTTTAATTTTAGGAAATTTTTTTGCTTTTTGAATTAATTCTAATTGAAAGGGTTGACCCTCATAAGGAAAAAGAAATAATTCTAGATCTTTATGAATTATGTTTGAAAATAGTTTTGTTAACTTTAATTTAAAAATATTATGCCATGTGAAAAAGAACAAAAAATTTTGAAAATTTAACTTTTTAAGTTTAATAAAAGAAATAATTAAATTTAAAAAAAAACATATTCTTCTAATAAAGAATTTTTTTTCTTCAATTATAAATATTACATTATCAAGTTTGATATCTTTTATAATTTTTTGATTACCACTATAAATAACTACCCATAAAATATTTTGGTCTGAATTTGATTTTTGAGCAAAGTATTTATCATAAAAAAAATTATTATTGATATTTGACTCATTTCCCCAAGTCAAAATTATCTTCTTAAATTTTTTTTTAATATCACTTTTAATTTTATAATCATTTATAAAAAAAATATTTACAATTTCTCTAAAAAAAAATTTAAAGATTAAAAAAAAATTTTTTTTATTTTTAAAATATTTTAAAAGTCCATATCCAATTGAAAAATTAAAAGAGCAAAAAAAGAAATTGTTTTGAATTATGTTGGGGTTTGAAAAAATTTTTTTTATCTCTTCAAAAATTTTATTTTGGTCCTGAATTACCTTTTTCATTATTCTCCACCAGCAATGGAAATTGTCTGACCAGTTGAATATGAATTATCATCAGATAACAAAAATAAAATAAACTTTACTATTTCAATTTTTTTGGCAGCTCTATTTATTGGAATTAATTTCACTCTTCTTTTTAAATTTTTACCAATTTTTTTATGTAACTTTGTATCTGTTACACCAATCCTTAAGGTATTTATTAGTACATTTTTTTTTGCCCACTCTTTGAAGTTATAGGGAATGAACTCTGATGCAAATTTTGACAAACTATAATTATATGAATTGCTTCCTCCACCAAATTTTATACCAATACTTGAGCAATTAACTATTCTTCCAAAATTATTTTTAATCATATTATTTATAATTTTTGATAAAATAAAATTTGGTAAAATTAAATTTGTTTTGAATGTTTTTATTTGGTCTTCTATTTTAAAATTAGAGAAATTTGATTTACTTATATAACCTGTTAAATTTACAAAATAATCAAATTTTTGATTTATTACTTTACCAAAAGTTTTTTTAAAATTTTTATCATTTATTTTAATAAAATTGCTTTTTATAATTTTTAATTTTTTATTTTTAAGTTTATTAAAATTTTTCATTTTAGAAAAACAATGTGCATATATTTCTAAATTTTCATTTTTTGACAGTTCTTTAATTAAAGTTATTCCAATATCTGAACTTCCTCCAAGAATTAATATTTTACGTTTTCTCATTAATTAAAATATTTTGAATTTTTTTCACCCATAAATGTCCCTTCGACATCACAAACATTGCATGGTGAAAAATTTCGGTTTGAATTATTTAACAATTTTCTAATTTTAAGAGATTTTTTACCAAACCATATATCTAAAAAATTTTCTTTTATTAAGTTTCCTAAAATAATTTTTTTACCCCAATCATGAGGGCACATTAAAACATCACCCTGATAGTCTAAAAAAAAAGTGTATGAAGGTATATAACAAGGTTTTTTTAAAGGTTCTTTTAAGGTGGGAATAGTATATTCAGCATTTTGCATCTCACCAGCTCTGTTACTTAAAGTAATACCAAAGTCTTTTTCCTCAGAGTAATATCTGTGTCTCACAATATATTGTTTTTTAATCAAAGATGCTTGAATGCATAGATTCTCAAGTTGCTCGGCTTCTTTTTTTCCATCATAAGCACTTATTAAAATTCTATTTAAACCATTTTCAAATAACTTTTTTAATCTTTTTAAATTTAGTGGGTCACCATTGGTCACCATTTCAATATTAGACTCTGGATTATGCTTTCTCATATTATTAATTAAATTAAATATATTTTTATCAATTAGAGGCTCTACAAACCCACTATATCTTATTGTGCCTTTATAATTTAATGATTGCAATTCTCTGCAGAGTTTCTCGTGAAGATCATTTGAAATAAATTCTTTTTTATCAGTAAAATTCGGCGCACTTCTAGGACAAAATGAACATTTTCTATTACAAGTGCCAGACTCACTGATTTCTATTTCAGTAGGCAATGGAAGAGAGTTTCCATTGTATAAATATAACTGAATTTTTTCTTCAACTGTTTTTGATTTATTTGTGATATTTGGATCTATAAATTTTTTTTTTTCCATTATAAAAATTTATTTTTTATTTATGTTTTTTTTATGTTTTAATTTCTCTCTTTGAGCAATCAGTTTTTCAGCCTTTTTTACATCATTTATTTCATCAACAGCAACTGAATTGGAGTTAAGTTTGATCATTTTAATCTTTATATCTAAATCAAAAAATCTTAAAATTTCTATATCTTCAACTTTTTCAATTTCTCCTTTTCTTTTTTGTGAATAGAATTTCTTTAGCTGATTTTTATTAAATCCATATATACAAACTTGTTTAAAATAATTTAGTTTTTTATTTTTATTTTTTGTACCTGGAATTAAAGATCTTGAAATATATACTAATTCTTTTTTTTTATTAATTAATACTTTTGGTAAATTTACATTAGAGGGATTTTCAAATTTATTAATATTATCATAACCACAAATAATATGATTGGGATATTTTAGTTTAGCATTAATTATTTTTTTTATATCAATTGGATTAATTGTGGGTTCATCACCCTGCACGTTAACAATAAATTTCGTTTTTATTTTTTTAGAAGCTTCAGCAACTCTATCTGTTCCGGTTAGACAATTTTTTGAAGTCATAATAACATTATAGTTTGCTTTTTTTACTACATTTGCGATTTTCAAACTATCTGTAGCAATAAACAATTTTTTTTTGTCTATTATCCTAGAACAAATATCTGCTACTCTTAGTATCATTTCACGATTTAAAATTTTAACTAAAGGTTTTCCTTTATATCTGCTTGAACCATATCTGGCTGGAATAATTATACTAATACTCATTAACTTAATCTTATTTTATTAATACTAACTTTTTTTAAATTTAAGTTTGTATTTGTTAATGATACTATTTTTATTTTCTTAAATTTATTTAATTTTTTAAGTGTTTCTAACATTTCAAATGTTGTATCTTGATTTATTTCATCTTTTGAATACCCATCAAATCCAGCAAGATAAATTTGTTTAATATTTCTTGATACTAAAAAACCAATTGAATATATCAAAGCTAATGGAATATTAAATGATATATAATTTTTGTTTATATTAATATTTTTTTTAATTTGAATTCCATAATCAATGAAATCTTTATTCCTAAAAAAAGATTGTGTTTTTTTGGAAAGACATGAGTAAGGAACCAAAAGTGTGTTCTTACAAGTTTTAAAATAATTCAAACTTGAAAATATTCTCATAGGGTGACAGAAAGCCCTTATATCAATTAATTCATTTTTAATTGTTTTTGAATTATTTAAACAAATAACTAATAATTTTGTTATTTTAATTTTAGCACTTAAATTATCTTTAATTTTTTCAACATTTTTTCCAGGACCAAGAATTAGAGCTTGATTATAATTATCCTCATTTAACTTAATATTATTTTTTTGTATTATTTTTTTATTGAACTTATAAATATTAAAGGCTGTCAATAATTTAAATGGGTTAAATGTTTTTGCAATATTATTTTTTAAATAATTAATTGCTTTTAAATAATCATTTCTATTATATCTTTTATCAGAAAGCATTGTCTGAATATAGGTTGGATGAATTTTATATTTTCCAGATAATTTATATAAACTGTTTGTTCCCCACCTATATTTTTTTTTAAGTCTTAAAAAAATTTTTAGCAAATTTTTAACTGATTTTTTGCTCTCTAAGTTAGAGTTTATAAAAAATTTAATTAATTCTTCTGTTTTTGTATTTCCAGGACCTCTGCCCATTCCTGTTACAGTGCAATCTAACCAATTTATTCCTAACTTATTAGCATAAATTGTATTCCTTAATGCCAATGATAAGTTATCATGAGCATGAATCCCCATTTCTGATGGCCAATATTTTTTGAATGTTTCAACTAAATTTTTTATTTTTTCTTTTTTAAGTGAGCCTAAACTATCAGCTATATATAAATATTTAAAAAAATTTTTTGAGTAACTACATATTTTAGGTATATCTGAATTTTTAATTTCACTTATTTGCATAATATTTATAAATAATTCAACTTTTTGCAGTTTTTTTAAAATTTTAAGATATTTCTCTATTTTATAAATTTCTTCAAAGTGACTTGCTATTCGTATAAATGATATATTTGTATTCTTTAGATCTTTTAAAGTTTTAATTTTTTTTCTCTCATCATTTCTACTAGTATAATTTATCAAATCTGATGCATTGATCATTATTCCAAAATTTATATCTTTTGGAAATTGAAAATTTTTAAAAAATTGTTTATTACAATTAGCAGTTAATCCTTTTTTTTTATCTAAAGGTAAAAATAAAAAACCAATTTCAACATATTTTATTCCTAATTTTGAAATTAAATTTATATAATTTTGAATAAGCCGAGGAGAAAATTGCCAGTTATTATAATAACCACCGTCTCTTAAAGTACAATCTAATATATTAGTTTTCATTTTTTTAATAAATTTAATAAAGTTTTTGTAATTTTTTTAATATCATTATTTGTTAATCCAGGATGCAATGGTAATGTTATGATTTTTTTTTGAACTTTTTCACAATTAGGAAAAAACTTTTTGTCAGATTTATAATAGTCAAGATAATAACCAGGTTTATAATGAACACCTGTTTCAATATTCTTGTATAATAATTCACTTCTCAAATAATTTCTGTTAATAGGCTTATTAATTATTAGACAATATATATGTGGAACTTCTTTCTTATAATCTCTACTAAATACTGTAACTAGATTTTTATATTTTTTAAAATAATCATCATATTTTTTTGCAATTGCTTGTCTTTTACTAGCTAATTCTGTAAATCTTTTTAATTGTGTTATTCCTATTGCAGCATTTATATCACTCATATGATATCTCCAACCCTGATCTTTTACATTGTAGTTCCACTTTTTCTTTTTTTTATATCTTAGCTCTGTTTCATTTATCACACCCAATGCTCTATAGACTCTTGCCTTTTTTATAATTTTTTTATCATTTGTTACTAAACATCCCCCTTCACCACTGGTTATATTTTTTATACCATCAAAACTAAAACAATTTATATAACCCTGAGATCCTATCTTTTTTTTATTATAGATTGATCCAAAAGCATGTGCTGAATCTTCAATTACCTTAATTTTTTTTATCTTTGAAAATTTATAAATATTTTTTAAATTACAAGGGTGTCCACTAAAATGAACAGGTATAATTGCTTTTGTTTTTTTTGTTAACTTCCTTTTTGCATCTTCTAAGCTTATATCTAAAGATTGGGTGTTGATATCACACAATATTGGTTTTGCACCCGTAGCTGAAATAGCTTGATAAGTTGCAACATACGTTATGCAAGGAACCAAAACCTCATCACCTTTTCCTATGCCACAAGACTGTAATGCAATTTGAAGAGCTGCTGTACCCGAATTAAAACAACAAACTTCTCTTTTAAAAAATTTTTTTAACAATTTTTCAAATTTTTCTACCTCTGGACCCATCCCTAAATATTGATTTTTGAGAATCTTTTTTACAGACTCTATCTCTTTGTTAGAAATTGAAGATTTTGAGATCCTAATCATTTATTTAATTTTCCCAAGGATTTTTATCATCTTTAATAATAGCTTCTAAGTTCTCTTTATCTCTTTTCGTGTCAATGCTATACCAAAAACCCTGATGCTTAAATGCTTTTAGCTGTCCCTTTTTAGCTAAACTCTCTAATGGAAACTTTTCAAGCACTGTATTTTTGGATTTAAGATATTTAAAGATATTGCTGTTAAAAATAAAAAAACCTCCATTAATCCATCCATAATTTAATTTTAGTTTTTCTTTAAAAGATAAAACAGTATTCTGTTTTACATCTAATATTCCATATCTAGACAGGGGTCTTACTGCAGTAACAGTAGCTATTTTTTTGTGTTTAATATGAAATTTTTCTAACTTTTGAAAATTAACATTTGCCAGGCCATCACCATAGGTAACCATAAAATCTTCATTTTTTATTATTTTTGACATTTTTTTGATTCTCCCACCGGTCATAGTATTGATTCCTGTATGGATAAAATTAATTTGAATTTTTTTATTAAAGTTTTTTAATTTATATAAATTTTTTCTTAATTTATATTTATTAAAAAATTTCTTAATTATATTTCCTTTATACCCAGTCAGAATATAAAATTCATTATATAACTGCTTGGCGTAAATCTGAATTATATGTTCTAAAATTGTTTGACCAGCAATCTTAATCATTGGTTTTGGTATTTTTTTGGTATATTCAGAAATTCTTGAACCCTTTCCTCCAGCTAAAATTACTACCTTCACAAATTTTCCTTTTTAACAACTTCGTTTCGATCATGTTTTAAATTTGCAAAATTAATTATTTTACTTTTTTTGCTAAATAAATTAACTATCTTAAACCATACTTTTGGCTTTATTGTTAAAATTTCGTTAGTATCTTCCGCAAGAATTTTTCTTATCATTGTATTGTCCTTTTTTAAAAAAAATTTAATTTTTCCTTTAATAACAAACAAATTACATGTCATCCTTTGATGAAAATTCCATCCTTTAGATGCATTTTTATTTAAAGTGGTTATATAAAGTTCGCCAAAACCTTTATAATTTTTACTATCACTACTTAAAATTTTATACACATCCCCTTTTATGTTTTTTTTAATTTGAAAAATGTTTTTTGTGTAAATCTGGTGCTTTTTATTATTTTTTAATTTTTTTTTCATATCATTAAATTTTACTAGATGTTGATATTAATATTTTCTAAAATGTTTTTTCCTATAATAATTTTTTAAATAAATTCTTAAACTTTCTGCAATATCCCAAATCATTTTTTTAAAAATTTTTTCTTGTTTTTAAATATGTATTCAGCAAAGTAAAAATCCTCAAATTCATCAATATCTATTCCCTCTAGTCTTGATAGTTTGTAAAAAAAAGGTTTTTTTCCAATTCTATTTTTTGATTTTAAATAATTGTCTCTTGAATATAAAAAAACTGCACTATTTATTCTATTTAATGGAATTGTATCCTGAGTTTTTGGCCAATTTATTTTTTTATTATCATAATTTATTGGTTTTTTTTCATTCCAAATAAATCCTTTTAATTCTGTAACTGTCATTAAAGAGTCGTATTTTTCTCTCAAAACTTTGGTGTATTTTTTTATAATTTTTTCATACATCAAACTATTTACAAAGGGAGATGTCACATGTGTCCATAAAATATGGCCATCAGGTATTATATCTGCCGCATGGTTAATAAGTTTTTGAGTTGAAGTTTTACTTGTAGATAAACTGCTGTCAATTCTCTTATGCAGTATGATTCTGTCATTATTTAATTTTTTTGAAAAAGTAATAATTTTTTTGTCATTTGTTGATAAATAAATTTTATCAATTAATTTACATTTCAATAAATGGTCAATTTTTATTCTCAATAAACCATAGTCAATATCAGCAAATGTTCTTTTATTTTTATTTTTTATTCTTGAGCTACTTTTTTTACATGGCAAAAAAACATTTATTTTCATTATTACCTTACATGTCGAGATATTGATTGCTTTATCAAATCAATATCCACTTTTGAAACTATTTTTGGATTTCCTATTCCTTTTAGTAAAACATATCTAATACCAGAGTGATTTTTCTTTTTATCCTTAGAAATATTATTATAAATTATGTTAGTTATTTTTTCCTTAGATTTTGAAAATCTTTTGATTGTAAGAGGTAATTTAAACTTTTTAAAAATTTGTACATGATTTTTATATAAGTTCTCTATTTTAAAAAATTTACCAGCTATAAAAGATACACACAACATTCCTAAAGCAACTGCTTCCCCATGTCTGTAATGCTCCATTTTAAGAGGAAATGAACTTTCTATTGCTTGACCAATTGTGTGACCATAATTTAAAAACATTCTTATATTTTTCTCTTTTTCGTCTTTTGAGACATGATGTAATTTAATTTTAATTATTTTTGAAACCATATTTAAAATTATGTTTTTTTCTTTTTTTAAAATTTTTTTATAATTTTTTTCTAAAAATTTTGTTTGGCTTTTGCTTGAAATTAATGCTGATTTAATTACCTCTGCTAAACCAGATAAAAAATCTCTTTTTGGTAAAGTTTTAAGAAAATTATAATCACAAATTATTAATTTTGGGTGATAATAGTTACCTATTGCATTAATATTATTGTTATAATTAATTGCTACCTTGCCTCCTAGACTACTGTCAATTTGAGCTGTTAGAGTAGTTGGGATTTGAACTAAATTCAAACCTCTATAGTAAATTGAGGAAGCAAATCCTCCTAGATCACCTATTGTTCCCCCGCCAAAAGCTAATAAAGTGGAATCTTTTGTAAATTTATTTTTTTCAAGTTCATCGATAATTTTTAACAATACTTTGAGTTCTTTACATTTTTTTCCAGCCTCAACTTTAAAAAATAAACATT
>MDTB01078317.1_pt1 | contig 12442 bp, 23 predicted proteins | sample 811161 | NCBI WGS metagenome assembly MDTB01 (sample SAMN05326650, study PRJNA326480) | marine metagenome | isolation source: seawater | place: Mediterranean Sea | collected 2009 | reverse complement strand
TCCACCATACATTTTATTTCCCATTTGTCTTTTTGGATAATTAATTAATATTTTTCTTAATGCTCTTTCCATAAAAACTATAAATAATATAGTTAAAACTAATAGAGCAAAAATAAAAATAATCATTAGTGATGAAATAGCACCAGTCCTACCTAGCTCAAATGTTGTTACTAATGCTCTTGGTATCTCAGCTACAATTCCTGAAAAAATTATTAAAGAAATTCCATTTCCTATTCCTCTTTGAGTAATTTGTTCACCCAACCACATTAAAAATATTGTACCAGCAACAATTGTGGATACTGTTGAAATTTTAAAAAAAACTCCAGGATTTATAACTAAATCAGCGGATGACTCTAAGCCAACAGCAAGTCCATAGCCTTGCACGGTTGCCAATAAAACTGTTCCATATCTCGTTATTTGAGTAATTTTTTGTCTTCCTATTTCTCCTTGTGCTTTAAGATTTTTAAAATAGTCAGTAACACCAGTTAATAGCTGTATTATAATTGATGATGAAATATATGGCATTATGCCTAGCGCAAATATCGCCATTCTACTGACAGCACCACCAGCAAATACATTAAACATTCCTAACAATCCTTTTTGATTGCCTTCCATCATAACTTGAAGTTGTTCTGGATCTATACCAGGCAAAGGCACAAATGTACCCAACCTGTAAATTGCAAGAATTAAAACTGTAAATAAAATTCTATTCCTTAAATCATTTGTTTGAGATGACTCGCTCATAGCTACTTAGGATTTTTAATTTTTAAAACACCACCAAGTTTTTCTACTTTTTCTTTTGCTTTATTTGATGAAAAATCTGCTTCAATATTTATTTTCGAGGTTAAATTTCCATTGGCAAGAATTTTATACTTTAAGTATGACTTATTGATTATCTTTTTTATTTTTAATGTTTCTAAATTTATTAGATTTTCAGCATCAATTCTTTTGTTGTCCAAAAAATTTTGTAATTGATCTAAGTTAATTTTTGCTATTTTTTTTTTATTTATAGGATTAAAACCTCTTTTTGGTAACCTTCTGTAAAGAGGCATTTGTCCACCCTCAAAGCTATTTATGGCAACACCTGACCTTGATTTCTGTCCTTTTATTCCTCTACCAGAAGTTTTTCCCTTACCAGAACCAATCCCTCTTCCTAATCTTTTCTTTAATGTTTTTACCTTAACTGTACTGTTTAAAAAAGTCATTATCCTCTTTTCTCAATAATTTCTGATATTTTTTTATTTCGTATTAAAGAAATATTTTTTGGTGAATTTTGTCTTGAAAGTGCCTTCATACATGCTCTAATAACATTATGGGGATTTGCTGTTCCTAGTGATTTAGCAACTATATCCTTGATGCCAAGAACCTCACATACTGCTCTTACAGCACCTCCTGCTATTATCCCCGTACCTTTAGGTGCAGCTCTAAGCTTTATTTTTCCCGCTCCATCTTTACCATAAATATCGTGATGTATAGTTCTTCCTTCTCTAAGCGGTATCTGAACAAGATTTCTTCGAGCTAATTCATTTGCTTTTTTAATTGCATCAGGTACTTGTTTAGCTTTAGCATGAGCGATACCAATTTTGCCATTTTGATTCCCAACAACAACTAGTGCTGAAAAACCAAATCTTCTACCACCTTTAACAACTTTTGTTATTCTATTTATGTGGACTAATTTTTCAACAAATTCTGTATTTTTTTCCATAATTTAAAATTCCATTCCATTTTTTCTAAGTTCCTCTGCTAATAGTTTTACTCTACCATGATATTTGTATACACCTCTATCAAAATAAACTTTCGTAATTTTTTTTTCTTTAGCTTTTTTTGCTAATTCCTCAGCTACAATTGTAGACAACTCTTTTTTACTTTTTTTTTGAGATTTTAAGTCTTTACCAAATGAAGATGCAGACACTAAGGTTACACTATTTTTATCATCGATTATTTGTGCACTTATATTTCTAGTCGATCTATTTACACATAATCTAAATCTATCATTAGCTGAAACTTTTTTAACTTTATTTCGTACTCTAAATTTTTTTCTATCTAATTTTTTAATTTTCATTATTTCTTTTTGCCCTCTTTTCTTAATATATATTGACCCTGTTCTTTTATTCCTTTGCCTTTATATGGCTCTGGTGGTCTTATACTTTTTATTTGCGCAGCTACCATCCCAACTTGTTGCTTATCTGTGCCTGTAATTTTTAGAATATTTTGTTTCTCAACTTGAATTTTAACACCTTCTGGAATGTCAAAATTGACATCATGACTAAATCCTAGTTGCATATTTAGAGTATTTCCCTTTAGGGCTGCTCTATAACCTACACCTGATAGTTCTAGAATTTTTTCGTATCCTTTGCTGGCACCAATAATTGCATTATTGATCAAACTTCTATTCATCCCCCAGAGCCTTTTGGTATCTTGATTATTATTTTTTGGTCTTATTGATACATCCTTGCCCTCATTAATATTTAATTCAAAAATTTCTAGATCTATATTTAAAGATTTTTTTCCTAAAGGGCCTTCTATGTTAATCATATTACCACTTAACATAACTCTTACTTTTTCCGGGATTGAAATGTTTATTTTACCAATTTTTGACATTAAAATACCTTACAAATTATTTCACCACCGACTTTTTCTTTTCTTGCATCTATGTCAGTCATGACGCCCTTTGGGGTAGATATTATTGCTATTCCCAGACCATTATTTACTTTTGGTAAACTTTCTGCACTTGAGAATATTCTTCGGCCAGGCTTAGACACTCTTTCAATTGAACTTATTACTGGATTTCCAGAACTATACTTCAATATTATAAGTAAATTTGCTTTATTTTGCTCTGTTTTAATTTCATAGTCTAATATGTAGCCTTCTGACTTTAAAATATCTGCTATTTTAGTTTTAAATTTTGAAGATGGAAGTTCTATCTTTTTATGATTTCTTAGTAATGAATTTTTTATTCTTGCTAACATATCTCCTATTGGATCACTTAAACTCATAATATCCTTTCTACCAACTTGATTTTACCATACCAGGAATTTTTCCTTCTAAACCTAATTGTCTTAAAGCAATTCTTGATATTTTTAATTTACGATAAACACCATGTGGTCTACCTGTTATTTGACATCTATTTCTAACTCTGATTTTTGCTGAATTTCTTGGCATTTTTGAAAGTTTTTGTTGAGCTTTAAATCTTTCCTCAAAACTTAATTTCTTATTCATAAGTATTTTTTTTAGATTTAGTCTTTTCTTGTAAAATTTATCGGACATTTTGATTCTTTTATTATTTTTATTAATCGCACTCAACTTAGCCATTAATTACCCCTACTTTCTTTAAATGGAAAATTTAATTTTTTTAAAAGTTCGTAACTATGCTTTTTATCCATAGATTTTATTACCACGGTTATATCTAAACCTCTAACCTTATCTATCTTATCAAAATTTACTTCTGGAAAAATTATTTGCTCCTTTATACCAAAAGTATAGTTTCCAAATTTATCAAATCCATTTGAACTGAGACCTCTAAAATCTTTTATTCTTGGTAAAGCTATATTTACCAGTCTATCAATAAACTCAAACATTTTATTCTTTCTCAATGTAACCTTTAATCCTGAGTTTGTATTTTTTCTTGTTTTAAAGTTAGCAATTGATTTTCTAAATTTTGTAATAACTGGTTTTTGTCCAGTTATACTTGCCATGTCTTCCATACAGGAGTTTAAAATTTTAGAATCATTTCCATCCAGACCTAGTCCCATATTTAAAACTATTTTTTCAATTTTTGGACCCATATATAAGTTTTTATAGCCAAACTTTTCTTTCAAGCTTGGATTTATTTCTTTTGCTATTAATGATTTAAGTCTGGGTTCCATTATTTTTTAGCCTCTTGCTTATTATTTTTTTCCAAATTCATTAAGTTTGAAAGGTGTATAAAATTTTCTTTCGAAACTATTCCACCTTTCTTTTCTTTTGTTGTTTTAACATGTTTTTTAACTATGTTTATTCCTTTCACTTTAGCTCTACTATTCTTTCTATCTATTTCTATGACTTCACCCTCTTTACTTTTGTCTTTTCCTGTTAAAACTTTAACTTTCATGCCTTTTTTAATCATTATAGAACCTCTGGTGCTAATGAAATTATTTTCATTTGTCCTCTGCTTCTAAGTTCTCTGGTAACTGGTCCAAAAATTCTTGTTCCTATGGGTTCTCCTTTATCATCTGTTAAAACAGCTGCATTATTATCAAATCGAACTTTAGATCCATCATTTCTATGAATACCTTTTTTCACTCTCACAACAACTGCTTTATGTACAGCTCCTTTTTTAACTTTTCCTTTTGGTATTGCTTCTTTTATGGCAACAACAATAGTATCACCTATGCTCGCGTATCTCCTTTTTGATCCACCCAAAACTTTAATACACTCAATTTTTTTTGCGCCGGTGTTATCAGCAACCATTAATTCAGTTTGAACTTGAATCATTTTATACTCCCTATAACTTCGAATTTCTTATTTTTAGAGTATGGTTTGCTTTCTCTAATACTTACCTTGTCACCTGTTTTAAATTTATTTTCTTCATCATGTACATTATATTTTTTTCGCGCTTTCATAACTTTTTTTAAAACTGGATGTTGATACTTTCTTTCCACTAAAACTGTTATAGTTTTATTTGGTTTATCACTGACTACAATTCCACTTATTATTTTTTTAGGCATTTTTTACCTCAATTAATGTTTTCAATCGTGCTATATTTCTTTTGGTTTCTGTTATTTTAGCAGGGCTTTTCACTTGTCCATTTACTTTTTGGAATCTAAAATTAAACAGATCTTTTTTAAGCTTCTCTATATTTTCTATCATTTGTTGTTTTGTTAATTTCTTTATATCTTTTTTTTTCATTTTATATTCTTTTTATAAATTTACATTTAATAGGTAATTTTGCCGAAGCTTTATATAGTGCCTCTTTTGCAATTTGCTCAGAAACACCATCTACTTCAAATAAAATTCTTCCTGGTTTTACTCTACAAGCCCAAAATTCTGGGGAACCTTTGCCTTTACCCATTCTCACTTCTGTAGGTTTTTTGGATACTGGGATGTTTGGAAACATTCTTGTCCATACTCTTCCTTGTCTTTTCATATGTCTCGTTAATGCAACCCTAGCTGCCTCTATTTGTCTTGATATTATTCTGTCTGGTTGAATTGCCTTTAATCCGAATGACCCGTAATTCATTATGTTACATCTAGATGCTGCACCATGTATTCTACCTTTATGAGCTTTTCTAAATTTTGTTCTAGTTGGTTGCAACATATGACTATACCTTGTTCCTTTCTTGGCTAAATTCTCTCACAAATATTTCTCCTTTATAAATCCAAATTTTGATACCTATTATTCCGTAAGTAGTTAAAGCCTCAGCTTCTGCGTAATCAATATCAGCCCTTAATGTATGCGAAGGTATACTTCCCTCTCTTAACCATTCAGTTCTCGCAATTTCATTTCCACCTAATCTTCCACTGATTGAAACTTTAATTCCTTTCGCCCCCAATCTTAAAGCGGATTGCATAGCTCTTTTCATTGCCCTTCTATAAGACACTCTTTTAACCAATTGTTGTGCAATATTTTCTGCAACCAAATAGCTATTTGTTTCAGGTTTTTTTACTTCTTTAATATTTAACACAACTTCATTAGATGTTAATTTAGATAGTTTTCCTTTGATTTTTTCAATATCTGAACCTTTTTTTCCAATAACAAAACCTGGTCTAGAAGTATAGATTGTTACAAAACATTTTTGTGTTGTTCTCTCAATCATGACTTTGGAAACACCAGAATTTACTACATTTTTTTTTATATATTCTCTAATTCTAAAATCTTCAATAAGATTGTTACCAAAATCTTTTTTCTTTGCATACCAAACAGAGTCCCATCCTCTATTGATACCAAGCCTTAGACCTACTGGATTAACTTTTTGACCCATGACTCTCCAATTGTTTAGTTTGTTCAGTTAAAATTATTGTTAGATTAGAATACGGCTTCATGATCTCTGCAGCTCTGCCCTTTGCTCTAGCTCTAAATCTTTTCATAACAACTTGTTTTCCACAATATGCTTCTTTTATAATAAGTTTATCAATATCATATTGATAATTATTTTCGGCATTTGCAATTGCCGAAGAAATTGTTTTCTTGATATCTTTGGAAATTCTTTTATCGGAAAAAGATAAATTCCTAATTGCAATATCAACTTTTTTTCCAACTATTGATTTTAGAATTGGATTTAACTTTTTAGTACTAGATCTCACATTTTTGTTTACCGATTTAACAATTTTCGTATCTATCTGTTTTTTTAACTTAGACATTATTTTTTCGCTCCACCTTCTGCTTTTGCTTTTTTATCTGCTGGTGTATGACCAAAAAATTGTCTTGTTGGAGCAAATTCACCGAGCTTATGGCCAACCATATCCTCAGATATTGTTATAGGGATAAATTTTTTACCATTGTATATTAAAAAACTAATTCCTATGAATTCTGGAATAATTGTCGATTTTCTTGTCCAGGTTTTGATAGGTTTTTTAATTGTCTCGTTTTTTTGTTTTTCAACTTTTCTGATCAAACTTTCTTCAACAAATGGTCCTTTCCAAACTGATCTAGCCATTAATTATCCTCTCTTCTTCTTTCTTCTTCTAATTATAAATTTGTCTGTTCTTTTATTATCTCTTGTTTTAAGACCTTTAGCAGATTGACCTGTCGGAGATACAGGGTGTCTACCACCTGCAGACTTTCCTTCTCCCCCTCCATGTGGATGGTCAACGGGATTCTTTACAACACCTCTTGTATGCGGTCTTATCCCAAGCCATCTTGATCTTCCTGCTTTACCAATTTTTATGTTTTTTTGGTCTGGGTTTGACAAAACACCAATAGTAGCCATTGAATTAGAATTTATTTTTCTAACCTCTCCAGATATCATTTTTACTATAGAATAATTCCCATCAATTCCTGATATAGATACTGAAGTACCTGCTGATCTAGCTATTTTACCACCACCACCAGGATTAATCTCTACATTATGTATATCAATTCCAACTGGTATGTCCTTTAAGGGTAAACAATTTCCTATTTTAATTTCAGAGTTTGAGCCATTCTGAATTTTATCACCAATTTTAATATCCTTTGGTGCTAAATAATAAAATCTTTCACCATCATCAAATTTGACTAACATTATGTGGCAGGATCTATTTGGATCATATTCTATTCTCTCTACCTCTGCAATTGAACTTATTTTTTTTCTATAAAAATCTATTTTTCTATATTTGTGTTTATGTCCACCACCATGGTTTCTTGAAGTTATTCTTCCATAATTATTTCTTCCCTTTGATGCGTTATTTGCAGATGTAAGGGCTTTAAATGGTTTTCCCTTCCAAAGACCTTCTCTACTAACAAGGATTGTTCCCCTTGATGATTTTGTATATGGTTTAAAAGTTTTTAATGCCATTATTTTAAATTCCTGTTGCTAGATCAATATTTTGACCTTTTTTAAGAGTTATGATTGCTTTTTTATAACCTTTTACTCTTACCTTTTTACCTCTTGTTACCTTAATTCTAGTTTTTTTATTAATAATATTAACCTTGGTAACATTTACTTTAAAAATCTTTTCAATATTTAATTTTAAGTTTTTTTTGTTAGCTTTAGAATTTACCTTAAATATAATTTTATTTTGTTCTGAAAGATTGGTTGATTTTTCAGTCACTAATGGTGAAATTATTTTATCGTATAAATGTATTTTTTCCATATTTAGTATCTTTTTTCTAATTCTTTAATTGATGTTTCGGTAAATATTATTTTTTTAAACTTAGATAAGTCATAAGCACTAAAATGATTAACATCAGTAATTTTTACGTTTGGAATATTTTTTACTGATTTGAAAATATTATCTTTTGATTTTTTATCTGCAATTATTATTGAATTTTTAGCTTCAAACTTAATAAGTATATTGTTCATTTCTTTTGTCTTTAAAATTTGTTTTTCAAAATCACTAAAAATTATTAAATCTTTCAAATTATTTTTTTTAGTTATTAATGAAGCAATACTTAATTTTTTTTCGCTTTTATTAAGTTTTCTTTTCTTATAATTTAATTCACCTTTTGGGCCATGCGCAATACCACCTCCTACAAATATAGGTGCTTTTTTACTTGCATGTCTTGCATTACCTGTCCCTTTTTGAGCATAAATTTTTGAAGTTGATCCTATAATCTCATTTTTTTGCTTAGTTTTAGCTTTTCTACCCTTGTAATTTGCATTTGTTTTATAAAGAACATTACTAACAAGTTTTTCATTAATTTTCGCTGAGATTATTTTATCAGATATCTCTATAGAGTCTGCTTTGCCATCCAAATTTAATTTATCTATCTTCATAGTTTATTTTTTTTTATCTTTTGCTTTCTTTGATTTTTCTATAATTTCAATTTTTTCAGGAATAGTCATTTTAGTTATGTTTTTTACAGATTTCTTTAGTAGAACTTCTGAATTTTTAGATCCAGGTATTGAACCTTTTAAGTATATTAGTTCATTATCAAGGTCAGTTTTAATAATCTCAAGATTTTGCATTGTTCTCATTTTATCTCCCATGTGACCTGCCATTTTTTTTCCTTTAAATACTTTTCCTGGATCTTGATTTTGTCCTGTAGATCCATGGGCCCTGTGGGATATGGAAACACCGTGTGATGCTCTTAATCCACCAAAATTATGTCTTTTCATAGCTCCCGCAAAACCTTTTCCAATAGTTTTTGCTCTTACATCTAAAAACTTTATGTCTTTAAATATCTCAATTCCAAATTCATTACCTTCTTTGTAGTCTGATATTTCTTTTACTCTAAATTCCTTTAGTAATTTTTTTGCTTCTGTATTTTTTTTTGCAAAGTATCCTTTCATTGATTTAGATAGTTTTGAATTTTTAATTTTTCCAAAACCAACTTGAACAGCGTTATACCCTCTTTTCGCCTTTTCAATTAATTGTATTACTCTACCCCTTTCTACTTTTAGGACAGTAACAGGAATTGATTGTCCACTTTTGAAAAACTCTCTAGTCATACCAATTTTTTTTCCAATTAAGCTTATTTCACTCATTAAATTTTAATCTCCACGTCAACACCTGATGCTAAATCTAATTTCATTAGTGCTTCAACCGTTGCTGGTGTTGGTTCAATTATATCTATTAATCTTTTATGTGTTCTAGTTTCAAATTGTTCTCTACTTTTTTTATCAATATGTGGTGATCTTAATACAGTATATCTTTCTTTTTTTGTTGGGAGTGGTATTGGACCCTTAATGTTAGCACCTGTTCTCTTAACTGTATTAACAATCTCTTCTGTAGATTGATCTAATACTTTATTGTCGTATGCTCTTAGTTTAATTCTTATATTTTGTTTTTCCATAATTAACCTGTTTTTTTTGTAACTTCGTCTTGGACATTTTGTGGTACTTTGTCATAGTGATCGAAGAACATTGAATATTGGGCTCTTCCTTGTGACATAGATCTTAAATTATTTATATAACCAAACATATTTGCTAAAGGGACCATCGCAGTTATTACTGTTGCATTTCCTCTTTGTTCTTGTGTACTGATTTGTCCACGTCTACTATTTAAGTCTCCTATAACATCACCCATATAGTCTTCCGGTGTAACAACTTCTACTCTCATAATGGGTTCTAATAATTTTAGTGTTGCTTTTGTACAAGCTTCTTTAAAGCATTGTCTTGAAGCTAATTCAAAAGCTAAAACACTTGAGTCTACATCATGATGTAATCCATCAACTATTGTAACTTTATAATCTATTAGTGGAAATCCAGCTAAAATACCTCCATCTGCAACAGTTTCAACCCCCTTTTCAACACCTGGGATAAACTCTTTAGGTATTGCTCCACCTTTAATTTTGCTTTCAATTTCTCTACCTTTTCCAGGTTCTAAAGGTTCAACAGTAAGTTTAACTCTAGCAAATTGACCAGCACCACCACTTTGTTTTTTATGAGTGTAATCATTTTCTGCAGCAGAAAGTATTGTTTCTCTGTATGCAACTTGAGGAGCTCCAACGTTAGCCTCAACCTTAAATTCTCTTTTCATTCTATCAACAATTATGTCTAAGTGTAATTCACCCATTCCTTTTATAATTGTTTGTCCTGACTCTTCATCAGAAGTCACTCTAAATGATGGATCTTCTTTAGCCAATCTACCAAGAGCTTCACCCATTTTTTCTTGGTCTGCTTTTGTTTTTGGCTCTACTGCAATTTCTATAACCGGGTCTGGAAATTCCATTGGTTCAAGTAAAACAGGAGTGTCTTTATTTGCTAGCGTATGTCCGGTAATAGTATTTTTTAAACCTGCTAAGGCAACTATATCTCCAGCATTTGCCTCTTTAATGTCTTCTCTCGAGTTAGCATGCATTAAAAGCATACGCCCAACTCTTTCTTCTTTATCTTTTGAGGTATTATAAATTCCAGTTCCAGATTTTACTGTTCCTGAATAAATTCTTATAAATGTTAGACTTCCGACAAACGGATCATTTGCAACTTTAAACGCTAGCGCTGAAAAAGGAGCACTATCTTCAAATTTCATCTCTATCTCATCATCTGAACCTGGTTTAGTTCCTTTTATTGAACCAATATCATTTGGACTCGGTAAGTAGTTAACTACTGCATCTAGAAGTGGTTGGACACCTTTGTTTTTAAAAGCTGAACCAGTTAAAACTGGAACAAAATCAAAACCCAAACATCCTTTTCTAATACATCTAATTAAATTTTCTTCTGATATATCCTTGCCACTTAGATAATCTTCCATTAGTGCCTCATCTTGTTCAACAGCAGTCTCAACAAGTTCTTGACGATATTTAGAGCAAATTTCTTTCAATTCGTCTGGTATATCTGTTAGTTCCCAGGCTGCACCAAGATCTTCATTTTTCCATACAACAGCCTTCATTTTAACAAGATCAACAACACCCTTTAATGATGCTTCAATCCCAATTGGTATTTGCATAACTAGTGGTTTGGCACCTAAACGATCTTTTATCATTCCAACACACCTAAAAAAATCTGCTCCAGTTCTATCTAATTTATTAACAAAACATATTCTTGGAACTTTATATTTATCTGCTTGTCTCCAAACTGTTTCTGATTGAGGCTCTACTCCAGCAACACCATCAAATACTGCTACTGCACCATCAAGGACTTTTAAAGATCTTTCAACTTCAATTGTGAAATCAACATGACCTGGAGTGTCTATTATATTAATTCTATGGTCATTCCAAAAACAAGTAGTGGCAGCCGAAGTAATAGTAATACCTCTTTCTTGTTCTTGTTCCATCCAATCCATAGTTGCGGCACCATCATGCACCTCACCAATTTTGTGACTTTTTCCTGTGTAGTATAGGATTCTTTCAGTAGTTGTAGTTTTTCCAGCATCTATATGAGCCATGATACCAATGTTTCTATATTTGTCTAAAGTGTGAGTTCTTGACATATTTTATTACCATCTAAAATGAGCAAAAGCTTTATTTGACTCCGCCATTTTGTGTGTGTCTTCCTTTTTTTTAATTGCTGATCCCCTATTTTGATAGGCATCATAAATTTCATTAAATATTTTATCCGACATTTTTTTGTCTTTTCTTTTTCTTGAAGCATCAACTAACCATCTCAGAGCTAAAGCTTGTGATCTCTTTGACTTTACTTCAACTGGGACTTGATACGTTGCACCTCCTACTCTTCTTGATCTAACCTCAACAGTAGGTCTGATATTATTAATGGCATCATTAAAAACATTTAATGGTTCGTCCTTGGATTTACTTTTTATTTTATCTATTGCATCGTAAATTATCTTTTCAGCTATAGTTTTTTTTCCATCATACATTATGGAATTTATCAATTTTGGAATAATTGTAGATTTGTATTTAGGATCTATAACAGCTAATTTTTTTGGAGCTTTTCTTTTTCTAGACATTATTATTTACCTTTTTTTGTTCCATAAAGTGAACGTCTTTGTTTCCGATTAGCTACACCTTGAGTATCTAGGTTGCCTCTTAAAACATGATATCGAACACCCGGCAAATCTTTGACTCTACCACCTCTTATTAAAACAACAGAGTGTTCTTGAAGGTTGTGGCCCTCACCTGGAATATAAGCTGTAACTTCAAACCCGTTAGATAATCTTACACGAGCAACTTTCCTTAATGCAGAGTTTGGTTTTTTTGGTGTAGTTGTATAAACTTTGACGCAAACACCTCTTTTTAAAGGTTGCTTTTGTAAAGCTGGAACCTTATTCCTAGTTATCTGTTTAACTCTACTCTTTCTAACTAACTGATTTATAGTAGGCATATTTAATTTTATGTTAATTTATATTTTTGATGAAAATAACTGACATGTTATTTGTGGCAGCGTTTAGTGATCTAGTCACTACATTCCAACCAAAAACATGG
>MDTB01189008.1_pt1 | contig 12443 bp, 13 predicted proteins | sample 811161 | NCBI WGS metagenome assembly MDTB01 (sample SAMN05326650, study PRJNA326480) | marine metagenome | isolation source: seawater | place: Mediterranean Sea | collected 2009 | reverse complement strand
TAGGAGGTTGAGTTTCTTGATCCCTTATGGCAAGGAGAGCGGTGCCGCCAATGATCACTAAAGCGGCCAAAACTTTAGTAACAGATTTGGAAGTTTCATCTCTGGCACGATCATTTTCAAACATTAACCATTCTTAGCACGTAGATGACCGCGAATGGTGGCAGTAAGAATACTTAAAGTGAGAATCAAATGTATGTCTATCTTGATAGGAAAAGATGAGTACAAATTCATTTCGTTACATAAACTTTTTATGTGTCAACAAAATTAGAAATCGGTCAACGCTGCTCAGAAGCAACCAGAGAGTTAGAACTTGACTCAGGTGGAACTGGATTACGAGCCGATTTTTTTCTAGCGGTAGATATGCCTCTTCCTTGGCCCAAACCAGTATTCAATCATCAACTTTTCAGCGGCGTATCAGAACTATTGGAGAGCTATTCTTCGTCAATTCGTTTATTGGCTTCAGTTCCTGAAAACAATGACCATTTAACAGTTACGACTTATCAACGGAAGCAAACTGAACACCCAGATAAAAGTTTTCTACATCGCTCACAAATAATTTTTCAACCACGAGATCTTTTAGAGGTCTTAAAGGAAATTCTTGATGGCAAAAAAGTGGAAGAGGTCAGGGAAGAGAAAGCAAGAGAATTATGGGTTTGTACGCAAGGAAGCCATGATGTTTGTTGCGGGTCTGAAGGAACAGCCTTATCTCTTGAAGCTAATAAAAACTTACCGGACGTCAAAGTTCGAAGAGTAAGCCACTTAGGAGGTCATCGGTTCGCCCCAACTGCAGTTACTTTTCCTGATGGACGAATGTGGTCGCATTTAAGTATGGAAAATCTTTATAAAATTTTTGATGAAACACCTATTGAAGAAAATTTGTTAAAAAAATGTAGAGGATGGTCTGGATCAGAAACAGGCCCAGAGCAAATAGCTGAACGAGAAGGGTTGAATCTTTACGGCTGGAACTGGGATAGGTATGAGCGAAAAACCACTGTCATTTCAGAAGAAGAGTCAAAGATAAAAGTGTTAGTAACCGGTTTCGCTCCTGAACACCAAACAGAAACTAGGTTCGAAGTCGTCATAGAAGAATCAGGGAAAACACCGGCCTTTTCTTGCGATAAAGCCGGAGACATTCCAACTAAATGGCAGACACAATATGAGGTCAAAACAGTAGATGTCCAATAATTTTGATGCAGTTCTTCCGACAGAGGGTCTTTGGAGAGGATCTGAAACTCAGGGAATAGAAGAGTTCACGATCAACCTTGACCCATCAGCCACTTCAACATTAGAACAAGCAGCAGTTCATCTCGCATCAAAAGAAGGCGAAGTGACGGAAGCAATGAAAGAAGACCTTCCACTCGGCGAACTTGAAGAAACAATCAAAAAAGTTAGACACGAAATTCTAGAAGGTACCGGAATAGTCCTACTAAAAGGGTTCCCTGTTGAAAGGCTTTCGTCTCGAGAAATCGCATTTTTCTTCTGGGGAATCGGACTCAGACTAGGTAAAGCCGTTTCTCAAAGCGTTATGGGGGAGAGACTTGGACATGTCATAGATGCCACAGATACGGATCCTCACGCCCGTGCTTATCGGAACCGAACAGAACTCACTCCACACACTGACCCAACCGACATACTTGCCTTCTTATGCTTATACCCCGGAGCTACTGGAGGAGTAAGCCATTTCGTAAGCGCCCTTACCATTTACCAAGAAATCAAAAAGAATAATCCAGAGGTGCTGGAAGCTCTTCAACAAGGATTCCACTATCACCGTTTCGGAGAACAAGAACCAGACTGCCCGGAGATAACTCCTTGGCGGGTACCTGTCTTCAGCGAAAGTGAAAGAAAATTGAGTTGCCGGTATGTAAAAGAGTTCATAGAGATCGCTGCCGACGAAGACCCAAACTCTGCATTAAGTGATGAACAGAAAGAATCACTAAGGGTTTTTGAATCCACCGCTCAACGTGAAGACCTACGACTAACGTTCACCCTGCAACCCGGAGAAACAATATTCGCGAACAATTACACGGTCCTACATGCACGAACAGCCTTTACAAATCACCCCGAACGTAAACGCGAACTCTTACGAATCTGGCTCACCGCTACTCCCACCCGTCCAGTAGAGAAAGATATATTCCTTTACGAAAGGGCGCACAACGGAGGAGAACACGGAATAGTTCCACAACCCGGACAAATACCTTCTTTCGCCAGTCGATTTGATCAGAAAAACTAAATCAGCAAAATGTTAAATCGTTCAATTGTTGTTTTCACACGCGACCTAAGAACAATAGACAACCCCGCTCTTTATAAAGCAGCCCAGCAAGGAGAGGTGTTCCCGCTCTTTGTTTTCGATGAAGACATCCTTGAATCAAAAGATCTCAAAAGTAATCGCATGACTTTCCTGCTCGAATCCCTAGAAGACCTACAAGACGGACTAAGTGACCTCGGATCGGCCCTCTTCTTGAGAAACGGAAAATGGGTAGAAGAAGTTATAAATTTCGCAAAAGAAAAAAAAGCATCAACAATTCATATAGCAAAGGACTACAGCAGCCTGTCAAAGAAACGCCAAAACAACCTCAACGACAAAGCAAAAAAAATAGGTGCAACTTTAGAAATTCATGAAGGCATAGCTGTAGTTGAACCTGGAATACTTACTCCTCCTTCGAAAGAAGAATATAAAATTTTCTCCCCGTATTACCGTAAATGGAGTCAGAAAGAACGGAGAGACGTTCTTCCGAAGCCGAAGAATCTTTCGCCGATCAAAAGAGATAAGAAAAGTTGCGAAACTCATAAGAAATTCTTTTCAATAGAAAAACATTCCCGAATGAACGGAGGAGAAAGATTTGGTCAAGAACGTATGCAAAGTTGGATCACGAAAAATCTTGAAAACTATCCCTATCTCCACAATGACCTCGCAAGCGACCGAACCTCTCGGCTCTCTCCCTACCTACATTTCGGATGCATCTCCCCATTAGAAGTCGCTGCTCTATCAAAAGATGCCGAAGAAGAATCTTTTGTCCGCCAGGTGTGTTGGAGAGATTTTTTCTTACAAGTACTAAACAGCCGACCAGATAGCGCAAAACAAGATTACCGGCCACGAAACTTTAAATGGATAAGCAATGCCAATCAATACAAGGCTTGGGAAGAAGGCAGAACCGGTTACCCACTAGTGGATGCAGGGATGCGGCAATTATTAAACGAAGGATTCATGCATAACAGGGCTCGCATGGTAACTGCCTCCTTTTTCACGAAAAATTTACACATGGACTGGCGTCTAGGAGCAAAACATTTCATGGATCACTTAATCGATGGTGATGTGGCATCTAATCAACTCAATTGGCAATGGGTGGCAGGAACAGGAACCGATTTCAACCCGCATCGAATATTTAACCCAATACGACAAAGCGAAAGATTCGACAAAAATGGAGACTACATAAAACGTTGGATCCCAGAATTAAAAGCGTGCTCCGCCAGAGAAATTCATGACCCGGATCCGGCATTACGTAAAGAAGTGGGATACCCCGAACCTCTCGTTAACCATGTCGAAACGAAAGACAGATATAAAAAACTGTATGCCTCTTGAACCCTTAACTTAAGGTAAGACCGCCATCTACAACTACAACGTCACCGGTCTGGTAAGTATTTCTCAAAATTCCAAGCACGGCCTCAGCACAATCTTCCGCAGTGGCTGAACGTTTCATAGGAGAACGAGCGGCTACCGCCGCATGAAGAGTATCCCAAGACTCAGTCCAAGGAGTTTCAACTAAACCAGGAGCCACCGCATTGACTCGAATTTCTGGGCCAAGTACGTTCGCCATCAATCTTGTCATCTGGTTAACGCCTGCTTTAGAGATGGAATACGGAATTGAACTCCCTACTGGTCGAAGCCCAGCGATAGAGGAGATGTTCACAATGTTTCCAGACCCGCTCTCTTTTAATGCTGGGACGGCAGCTCGGCTCAAATACCAAGTACCAAAAATGTTTACATCAATAATTCTTCGAAACACTTCTTCGGTTACGCCATCTAAATCGGCATGAGGGATCACTGAAGTAAAACCTGCATTATTCACTAAAATATCCAGTCGACCAAAAGTTTCGATCGTGGCATCAACCAACTCTTTGCAATCGTCTTCACTGCTTATATCTGCTTGACGATAGGAAGCACCTTCTAGCTCTGAAGCCAGACTTTCTCCCTCACTAACACTGGTTGAGGAATTAAGCATCACCTTTGCTCCAAGTGCAACAAGACGCTTAGCTGTAGCCTCTCCGATTCCACTCGTGGATCCAGTAACAAGAGCAACCTGATCCGAAAATTCTTTCATATGCAACACATCTCCTCGGTTGTGTATCTAATGTTACTTCAACGCCCATGTTGTTTCTTCAGCGAGAAGAACATTGAAATGAGAGAAATGAAGAAAAACTTATTCAAAAAAAAGAACTTGCTCCTAGTTACACTGTCTTTTTTTATTGTCTTAAGTGCATGCGGAAGCAAAGACACCTCAGAATCCGACAACACGGTCAGAACATCATCAACAACCACTCAACAAGCTGAACTTGATACAGCTCAAGAACCCTCTCTTACGCCAGCAAACATTTACGACTCAATATCGTCTTCTGTTGTTTATATAGACACGCCGGATGGAACAGGAAGCGGCATCATCTTGTCAAACGGTTACGTACTAACAAACGCACACGTAGTTTCTCTACATTCGACAGTACGAATCTGGTCCGATAATGAAAATCATGCTTCGGTTCCTGTGTATGCCAGAGATTGGGTCAGAGATCTCGCTTTGGTGGGTCCCTTCCAGACCGACCTCCCTAGTCTTTCTTTAGTGTCTAAAAAAACGAATCCAGGAGACCAAGTATTCCTCATCGGATTTCCAGGAGAGAGCGAGTCTCAGCCAATTCCTTCTATAACGTCAGGAATCGTGAGTCGGACACGAAGCAACCGATGCTCCGGACTTGAATTTCTCCAAACGGATGCACTAATTGCCGGTGGCCAAAGCGGCGGAGCTCTGGTTGATAGCGAAGGAGACCTTATAGGCATATCTGGTCTCGGAGGATTCACCGAAGCAAACTTTGCTCTCGTACTCTCTGCCGCAGATGCATTAGAAGGCCTAAGAGAATTAGAGGCAGGAACTTTGCCGTTAATAGGGATTCCAGAAGGGTCATCTACCGATCAGAAAGCGATTATTGATATCAGCAAGCCAACCACACTGACAGCTACCCAATCAGTTCAATTCTTGCTCACGATAGAAGACCCCAACACTGCATTTGAAGCGACAGCGACTCCGACACAGAATGCAGACCTTTGGATTGAAATAAGCACTCTTTACGGTGAGGCACCGCTGACTGACAATGGAATAGATTCGTACGACTATTTAGAAGAATCAGAGAACTACTCAGAGTCAAACGAATTAAATTATTTCGTTGTTGACGATTATTACGATGGTCCTGAAACAGTGAAAACACAGTTAGACCCGGGAACGTACTTTGTGAATGTTGGAGTGAGTCCCGATTCAAATGGATCAGAAATACATGTGGTTTCGTCCTCACCACTTATCCCTATTTTAGACACTAAAGGATTCACAGAAATCAACTTAGGGGAGTCAACGACGGGAATATTTTCTTCTATAGACGTAGATTATTTCAAAGTCAATTTGACTGCCGGCTTAGATGTCCGCATTCGCGTGGATTCAATTTCTGATCCTTTGATGAGCGTCTATTATGACGACGCGTTAGTGGCTTCTAATGATGATTCGGGAAGTGGCCTTTATGGAATAGATTCTGAAGTCAATTTCACCCCTAACGAAACAGGCGATTATGTCATAGCGGTCACTTCCTGGGCGCCAGAGAAAGACGGTTACACTCTGACGACCGATCTCGCCTCCTCAGAATCTTTCTGTGGAAATGACTGGTGGCCACGCGAATAAAACCTTTAAAAATAAGGGTTTTTAGGGGCGAGTCGTCTTGAAGCACTTTCTCTGGCAGACTATTGATATGAAACGTCTTCTATTATCTCTGGCCATACTTCTCGCACTAGTTGTTTTGACGACAGGATGTGGTCTCTTCTCTTCAAACGACGGAGAGATAGAAACTCTGCGTTCTGAGGTCGCAATCCTTACCGAAGAAATCGTAGACCTTAAATCAGATGTCGCAGCTCTTGAGAGCTCCCCGGTAGTAGTGGAGACAACTACAACTACAACTACGACTTCTGAGGCTCCTTCTGAATCTGTGACTACACCACCAGAAAATCTAGAAGACGAAGTAGTTGACGAAGAAGCAATTCTTTTAGCCACCTATGCATGGGGCCCAAGTGACGAGACAGTGGCTTTGCAAGAAGTTCTTGGAATAACTGCAGATGGTTGGTACGGGGGTGGAACACAAGCTGCCCATACCGCCGAATTAGAAGCACGTGGATTAAGTACAGATAATGTGCCGACAGCTCCTCCAACTACAACCACAACCACTGAAGCGCCAACGGAAAGCACTACGACAGCTCCTCCAACTACAACCACGGCTGCCGAGTAAGTCTAAAGAGCAGGCAACCCTTCTACCATTTGATCAATCATTTGGTTGAGGACTTCTGAAGAAGTTCCAAAAGTTAGACGTAAATGTCCAGAACCCTCAGATCCAAAATTAAGACCATTCTGTCCTGCTACACCCGTTAGGCCACGCATCCAAGTAGCGGGGCGTTCTCCTGGTTCATAGTTTGATAAATCTAACCAAGCGACAAAAGTTGATTGCGGCAGGTGCATGTTAATCGCCGGCAACTCGTGATTTAATCGATCGAAAAGGAGATGACGATTTGAATCTAAAGTATTTTTCATCTGATCCACCCAAGCCTCTCCGGTATCCCACGCAGTAATTGAGGCTTCAGCACCCATACGGTTAGCACCACCTAAGAGAGCTGAGGGCACGGTACTCAATTGTTCAAAAATCTTTCTGCTGCCAGTTTGGGCTACTGCACACCGAATACCCCCAAAGGCGAAGGTTTTAATACCGGAAGTAACTGTCACTGTGCAATCATCTGCACCAGGAATAGAGAGCATAGGGATATGAGTGGATCCCGGATGAACAAGGTCTCCATGTATTTCGTCAGAAACAATAATCAAGTTATGACGGTGCGCTATATCAACAAGAAGAGAAAGCTCTTCCGCTGTTAAGACATTCCCGGTTGGGTTATGTGGATGACAGAGGACCATTAAACGAATACCAGAATCGGATTCAAGAAGATTTTCTAACTTCTCAAAGTCATAATGCCAGCCGTCTTCATCATGAGACATAGACCACTCAACAGGCCGCCGGTTTGTCGTAGGCCCAATATTGAAGAAAGGCGGATAAATAGGAGTAGAGAAAAGAACACCATCTTCTACTTCTGTGAAAGCTTCAACGCAAGCCCAGATGCCTTGAATCACATTTACGGTAATAATTCCTAATTCCGGATTCGGAACCCACTTATGACGAACTTCTGACCAACGGGCGAATGAATCAAGAACTCGCTCAAATTCATAGTGGTAACCAAAAGCCCCACCGTTCACAAGCTCTTGAAGTCTCGAATAAACAGCGGGCGGAGCTCCAAAATCGTGCTCAGCTACCCACGCCGCTAAAGCATCACCATAACGATTCCATTTAGCGAGACCCATTTGACGACGCCCTTCCGGCGACAGGTCTAAAGCAGAGGGAAAAGTTTCATGAACCACAATGTGATGCTATGCACATAGCGGAGAAAAGTGACATCTGACCGTCAGTAAGATAAAGACTCCGCTAATTAGAACAAGTATTATTTAATTTAATTAGAAAAGAAATCTTTTCTAATACAAAACAAATACTTAGTTTGAAGCTTCAGACTCAGGCTAAATATCTCGCACGTCCCGCCGACTCCCCCCCCAGGCGGGATGTGCCATTTTTCAGCCAAAATATCCTTTAAGATACTCATAACGAAGGGGGTATTATGAATAAAAATCTTCGAGAAAAAGTTCGTATGAGTGATGCAGAAATTGACGAGTTCGTAGAAGAACAAAAGAGTTTGCAAGTGGCGACACTAAACAGCGACGGCTCTATTCATTTATCTACGCTCTGGTTTGCCGTGGTTGATCAAAAAATTGCTTTTGAAACTTACACCTCTTCTCAAAAAATTGTTAACCTCAAGCGCGATTCGCGCATCACCGTACTTCTTGAAGACGGATTGGAATACAACAATTTACGAGGGGTAATGATTAAAGGAACCGCACTATTGACTGAGGAATCAGCAGAAGTTGAAAAAATAGCTCGAGAAGTAATAAAGCGAAATCAACCTGAAATTCCAGAAGAGATGCTTGATGATGCGGCGGCGAGTCTCGCTCGAAAACGAACGGTAGTGACGATAGTGCCAGAAAAAACTGTGTCCTGGGATCACGGGAAAATTTCTTAAAGAAAAGGTCTTCACTTTTTTGTGGTACTGGCTGCAGTCTTGACCTACGATGACAGAGTGGAGTCCATATTTACAGTTCAGGAAGAAGACACTGTCCTCAGACAGTTGCATCACCGCAAAGAAAATCTACCTGAAGGCCAGAAAGTAAATGAAATAGAAGCAGAGCTCGCAGAACTATCCAATATGAAGCAATTACTTTCCATGCAGCAACTTGAGATTGTACAGCGCCAAAAGAGAAGCGAACAAGAAGTAGGAGCGGTAGAGAGCCGAATTTCTGAACTGGATGGAAAGTTGTATGGAGGAATGATTACCTCCCCGAAGGAAGCAACAAGTCTCGAAACCGAAATACGACATCTCAAAGAGCGGCAAGATGAGTTGGAGGAAAAAATCCTTGAACTCATGGAAGAAGTCGAGCCTCAAGAAAAAGAAATTGTTTCACTAAGTGAACGAATAGAGAAAAGAGAAGCCGAGTTAATCACTGCGAGCGAAGAACTCTTGGTTGTACAATCTGAAATAGAAGAAACTTTGAAAGCTGCAGTAGAGCGAAGAGAACTGGCTGCTAGTGGGACAGATGCAGAATTATTGAAACGTTATGAAAGTCTTCGTGGAGCTTTTGGTTCTAGTGTGGTCGTGAAATTTGATGGAAATAATTGCAAAGGATGTCCTTCAACCATGCCAGCTATGGAATCCGATCGTTTGAAAAATACACCTGAAGGCGTTTTCTCTGATTGCACAGAGTGCGGTCGGATGGTTGTACGTTAAATACCGTTGTGTTTTTCTGGTTCCTCACACTTTCAATAGTTGGCGTTGCCCTAGTATTTGACAGCCCTAATCTTGATTATCGTCTAGTCGCCTTTGGCTCTCTCTTACCAATAATTGAAATATTCTTCGGAGGACCATGGATAGGGCATACTCTCATTTTCCCGGTGACAGTAATGACTTTCATCATGCTTCTAGCTCGCGGTAAACGTCTCATTCAAAGAAGGTGGTTGGGTTTACCCATAGGCTTATTCACCCATCTTGTTTTAGACGCGACCTGGACTAGAACGAAAGTCTTCTGGTGGCCACTCATGGGTTTTGATTCTTTAGGCGGGTCAAGAGTTCCGGAAGCAGAATGGTGGCCCATGAATTTAGTGCTGGAAATTATCGGGGTGATAGTGGGATGCTGGTTATGGAAGAAATTCAGATTCAAAGATAAAACCTACCGTGATGCTTTTTTTCGCGAGGGGAAATTAATCGAGTTGAGAAAATAATGCTTCACATTGTGCGTCATGGAAGAACGGAGATGAATTCTGCTGGAAAGCTTTTAGGCCGTCTAGACCCCTCCCTTGATGAGGTAGGAGTGCATCAAGCAGAACGGCTTGCAGCGACATTTGGAAAAATTGACCTTCTGATTTCTAGCCCATTGTTAAGAACCTGTGAGACAGCTGAAACTTTCGGGATGCCTGTTGAGATAGATGAACGTTGGATAGAAATGGATTACGGGGAACTAGACGGAGTTCCCATGAATGAGGTAGGTCCTGAAATTTGGGAGAGTTGGAGAAGCGATCTTGACTGGGCGCCAACCGGAGGAGAGTCTCATCGTCAAGTTGGGAAAAGAATCCGAGAAGCATGCGAAGAGTTATCTCCGCAAATAAAGAACAAAGAAATAGTTGTTGTGTCCCATGTGTCACCAATAAAAGCAGCGCTTGCTTGGACTCTTGATGTGGGAGATGAAGTCGCGTGGAGAAGTTATGTTTCTCCAGCTTCAATTATGACGATTGGATCTGGCCCCTCGTTGAGAAAATTCAACGATGTTAGTCATCTCGATAATTAAGGCATTAATTCGTCAGCATCAAGGTCTTCGATGGCGATACTGACACGATCGAACATGTCATTTACAAGTTGGACTGCTCTTTCATTAACTAACTCAATACCTCCAGCAGACTGGATTGGATAGCAGATGCAGAAGAGCACAGCCCGCCGGTAGTCCATCATCAACTCGTCTGTCGGATAGTCAATTCCAGATAATGCCAACGTCGATTGATAAAGGTCTATAAGAGATTTTTCGTGCGCACGTCGATCTTCAACCGTGAGGCTTTGACTAAGAAAATAACCAAGGTCGTAGGCACCACGAGTCCTGATGCAAATTTGCCAGTCAATAACAGTTAGTTCTGATCCGTTAAAAAAGAGATTATCTAGTCTGAAATCTCCGTGTGAGAGAGTAGTTCCAGCTTCGGGATACTGCATTAGTTCTGTAGTCACTGAAGGAAAACGTTCGCATACTTTCCTTATTCGGTCTGAAATTCTGTCACCAAACATCTCTTGACAGATCGGCCAAGCGTCTGCAACTCCCTGCTGAACTCCTTGGGGCATGGGTGGATCCCAACCACGAGGAACCCAGGCTAAATCTTCTGAGAAGCGTGAACTATCCCAAAATGCAGCATGATGCTCCGCCAAGGCTTTTACTGCATACTCGGCTTGCGGGATAGGACACCCATCAATTTGGCTATAAACCTCACCACCGGTTAAATCCTCAAGGACAAGAACAAAGTCATCACTTTCAGAATCATGAAAAGCGGCAAAACATTCTGGAGTGCCGAGAGGGCTACTTGTGGAAATATCGCGGTAGAACCCAACCTCCTTTTCATAAAACATAAAAGTTCGGGTTAGATGCCGAGTATGGTCATGTTGCACGGGAAGCTTAACCACAACAGTTTTAGGAGAATTCAAAGAGTCAGCAGAGTAATTGAGAGTTACTCGGTACAGAAGACCGAGAATACCTACTCCTTGACCGATGAGCTCTGAGTCAAAACTCGCTATCTGACCTTCAGAGAGTGCTCCCGAATTTTGGAGCATTAGAGTAAGCCATTCTGGAGTTACTTCTTCAATGGTTGACGGAAAATCTTTTGAACTCATTAGTTCTCCCTATATATAAATCGTAGTTCTAACGAAGGTACTGTTTCAAAAGAAACTCGTCCAGTTCAGTTATTCGTGATGAGTCACACCACTTGAAGGCGGTGGTTCAAAATTTACTGGCCACTGAGTAGATTCATCATGACGAGCACCCTCTAATTTGATGTCTTCAAAAAGAGTGTCAGACATATCTGCTCCTCCGAGATCCGCAAAAGAGAGATCTACACTCACCATCGAAGCTCCTCTAAAAATAGCACCGGTTAAATTTGCAGCGCGAAAAGAAGTTCCCGAACAGATAGAACTTCGAAAGTCTGCGCTCATAGCAAAGACTCCGGTAAAGTTTGTGTCCCTTAGGCATGTTCTAGATAAAGAAGCCCCAGCTAGAGTTGCACCCCCAAATTGAGCCTCAGTTAGATCTGCACCGGTCAACCAAGCGCCTCCCAACTCTGTGGATCGAAAGTCCGCTCCTGTCAAATTTGCATTACCGATCCAACTTCTACTCATGACAGCGCCAATAAATTGTGCACCGGAGAGATCAGAGGACCAAAAATTAACATGATGAAGGTCAGCATCGTTAAAGACAGTTGACCGACAAACCGTGTTACGTAAATCTGCACCAACTAGATGAGCTTCTGAGAGGTCTGAACCTGTTAGTAGTGCACCACCCATCCAAGAATCAGAGAGATCTACACCTGCTAAATTTGCATCGGTTAAATCAACTCCTGAAAGATCTTCTGGTAGAGATGCAAGTAGTTCCTTACCATCTCTCAACTTTTTTGGAGTCATATAGGAAGGGTAGCAGAGAGGAAGTAGGCAAGTATGAGTGATGGTGAGCCGACAGTAGGCGGGGTTCTGTCCCTCGGTTCCTCACGGAAATCCGACTGGGTGACCATCCATCTATGCAGCCCACCTTGGAGTTTCTACGGACGGACCGCCCTCTCCTAATTTGGCCTTGCTCCGGATGGGGTTTACCTAGCCAATTAAGTCTCCCTAACTGCTGGTGCGCTCTTACCGCACCTTTTCACCCTTACCTGTTCTACAACACACTAGGTGTCATAGTCATCGGCGGTTTATTTTCTGTGGCACTTTCCTTCGAGTCGCCCCGACTGGCAGTTAACCAGCATCCTGTCCTATGGAG
>MDTB01239580.1_pt1 | contig 12444 bp, 10 predicted proteins | sample 811161 | NCBI WGS metagenome assembly MDTB01 (sample SAMN05326650, study PRJNA326480) | marine metagenome | isolation source: seawater | place: Mediterranean Sea | collected 2009 | reverse complement strand
GAAACAAAATTTAATAGATTTTAATGATTTAATGATTAAGTTTGCAAAATTTTTAGATACAAAAAAGTCAGAGGAGTTTACAAAAGGTATTGAATATTTGTTTTTTGACGAATACCAAGATGTGAATCCAATTCAAAATCATATATTAACAAAATTTAAAAATTCAAAAAAAATGGTTGTTGGTGATGATGCGCAATCAATTTATAAATTTAGAGGGAGTGATGTTAGATTCATTAGGCAATTTTCTAAGAATTTTTTGTCGGAACAATTATATTATTTAGAAACAAATTATAGATCCACTAAACAAATAGTAGATTTTTGTCAAAATATTGTAACGAAAAATCATAGTCAATACAATAAAAAAGTTAAGTCATTGGATGATAAAAATGGTACAAGACCACATATATTACAATTTAATGATTCTACTGATGCTGAACAATATAAATGGATTTGTCATGATATTAAAAAAAGACATAAATCAGGAGTACCATATGGTGATATGGTTATTTTAGCAAGAAAAAATTCATTACTTGATAAAATAGAAATTCAGCTACTGTCAGCTAAAATTCCTGTTCTAAAACATTTGGGAATATCATTATTAGATAAGGCACATATAAAAGATTTTATGGCATTTTTAACAATTTTAGTCAATAATAGGAGTTCAATACATTGGAAGAGAGTTTTATCGTTACATCCTTCTATTGGAATTATAAAAGCAAATAATATTATTGAATTCAAGGATGATATTCTAGAAGGATTGAAAATTTTAGTAAAACAGCAAGAGTTTTATAAAAGACATTTAACAAGATTAATTATTTTACTAGATGATGTAAAAAAACAAGCATTTGTTATGGAGAAAATAAAACTGATAATATCTTATTTACAAGATTTATGGAAACTAAATAAACAAAATAATATCAAAGGAATGAAAAATTGGAATATAGAAGAAAAGATAGAAGATACTAAAACATTATTAAGTTTCATGAATAATCAAACATCGCTAGAAGAATTTGTAAATAATTTATATTTAAATCAAGAAGTCGATGCAAAATACGAGGATTCTTTATTTTTAACAACTGTTCATGGGGCAAAAGGTTTAGAGTGGAAATATGTTTATATTATCGACATGGATAGTAAAAACTTTCCTGCAATTATGCCTAAATTTTATTTAGATGAATTAGAAGAGATGGAAGAAGAAAGAAGATTATTTTATGTTGCTTCATCAAGAGCAAAAGATCAATTAACAATAACTTATCATACTGATTTTCATCCTGAAAAAATGATTGTACCATCACCTTTAATAAAAGAATTAAATAGTAATTTATACATACCACATGGAGTTGAAGACTCAATTCATACAAGTAATCCATCAATAAATAAATCTGGAGTTGTATCAAGGGATGTGGCTAATTATTTTAGATTTAATGGTTTTTATGAAATAAGATCAGTGATTGATACATTAGAAGACAAGTTTAGATTAGAGGGTGTGAATACTCCATTTGAAATTCCAAATATTATGAATTCAAAAGGATATAAAACAATAATGGGTAATTTTTTTGATTATACAATTAGTAAAATACTATTATGTAATTTTCCTGATAAAGTGGTAAAGTTTGATTTAAATTTAGTTAATAGATATCCAAATTTTAATAAAACAATTTATCATAATTATATTGATCCAATGAGTGATTGGAGAAATTCCTTAGAAGATATATTTTATATATCAAGTTACAAATACGAAAATACAGATTTGGTAGATTTATGGAAAGAATTTTTGTTAAGTGAAAATACTTATGCAAGTTTGGTATCTCTAGAAAAAGGATTAGTAAATTATTTTGGTAAAGCAAGTATTAAAAAAATATATACACATTATAATTTAAATTCACATCATAATGATCATTATATTAAGGGTGAGTTAGATATTTTGGTTGATGATCATTTAATAGAAATTAAATCTTCTGCATACGAAACATGTACATTAGGAAATTTAAGTCAAGCATTAGTATATGGTCATTTATTACAAACTAAAGTAGTTGAGGATCAAAAACATGATTTAATTGGTGATCTGGTAAAATCCACTACTCAAGAATTTACTAAAATAAAGAAAATTTCAATTTATAATCCATTAATGGGAATTATGAATACATTTGATACATCTAAATTTGATTTTAAGGGTTTAGTAGACAAATTTTATCCATTAGAAGAATAATTTATTTAACGAAAATGAGTAATCATATCTAAATTTTCATATAGTCTTCTTGATAGGTAAGGTATCATTTTATGATAAGGACCATAAGGTATATATACATGTACTTTATTGCCATTACTAATTTTTGATAAATAATAAGTTTCTCTCATACCTTGTAAGTGAGCAAATTCAAAAATATATTTACTTTTATTTAGTAGCAAACCTAGATCTATAGAAAATTTATTATGTGTTGCTAATACTACTTTACATTTATTAGAATAATCAGAATTATAGATAGCTAATATACCATTATTATATGAATTGTCTGTATCTATTTTTTTAGTAAATAAATTTCCTCCTTTGTATTCTGAATTCCAATATGCTCCTCTAACTAATTTACATGAAAATATTAAATTATTATTTTTACATACATTAATATCTTTTTTTAAAGTATCAAGTGAATCTCGTCTATACATTTGGTAAGTTTTAAAAATATTATTATTAGTAAATGCTATTTCATTTACCAAATCTTGGTATCTATTGTTATTAATACTATTTTCAGCATCAATAAATAACTTGGTTTTATTCTCTTTACAAATTTCAACAATATCATTTATAATTTTTTTATCAAAATTAACTGATGAAAATTTTAAAGCAACAGAAAATTTATTATTCGGAAGATTGGTTATTAAATTTTTATATTCATTATAAATTTCAATAGGTTTATCTGTTTTTTCAATTGAGAAGTTAATTATAGGATTTTTATTTTTTTTTAAATATTTATCTCCTACATTAATCGCCTTTTTAAAGCTATTACCGCCTAGGTATTTAAGCATCTATTTTAATTTACATAATAAAAATTGATTTTGGTATAGAATTTTTTTATAAGTTGAATCAATTTCATTGATTCTAAATATTCTATTCAACAAAATCAGAACAAATCTTCGATTTATTTCTTTACTTTGTAAAGAACTTGGTATTGCAAAGCAAATCCTGCAGAGACTTTGTAATAATAAAAATTAAAATTTATACTAATTCTTTTTTCCTTTTATTTTATTTGTTACAGATATAATCTCTTGTATTTCTTTATTATTCAAACTTTTATCTTTAATACCGTAATCAGCTAACATAAATATATATGGATTTCCAGGATAATCATGTATATTTATAACCATAAAGTTTGTTGTTTCTAATCCTAAATTTTTTAGAAATTCTTTGTTTTTATAATAATTTATCTCAAGGTAAACAGATATTCTAAAAAATAATGCTATTGAATATGCTGTATCGGGATCAACGTTTTTAATTATGTAATGATTACAAAATTGAAATTTCTTATCATAATCTGCTTTACAAAGAGCTTCCATAAAAAAGTTTTGTCTGTTTAGAAAATAAAATGTTTTTGTTTTTTCTTCATAAATTGCATATGGTAAACATTTTATTCTTTTATATTTATTATTTGTTAATGTAGCTAAATATATTCCATCTGATAAAGTTTTTTTATTTTTAGAAAAAAATTCTTCCTCCATATAAAAAGGGCCTATTACATTACTTTTTTCAAGTGATAAAAGATTTTCATCTTCATAAAATGGTTTGTATCCAAAGTTGTCAATTTCTCTTAATCTATCTTTTTCTATTGAGGTTAATTTATAAGGTTTTGGATTACTAAAATATTTAAGTTTAGGATCTTTAATAGCATGAAGCTCAAGATCATATCCTGGGTAACCTTTCTTTTTTCCTAAATCATTTTTAGTTTTCTCTATTAATAAATTTCTATCATTATTATTCATATATAAACATCAAGAAAAAAAATCCAATGAAAGAATTTTTTTAAATCAATTTTATCGATTTAAAAAAATTAATTAGAATAAAAAATGTTTGATTATTTATGATGCAATTCCGATTTCTTTTAGACCAGTAAATAAATCAAATATCATACACCCTTGTTGTAACATTACTGCAAACTTTGCTTTTGAATTTACTGGGCCTATATCTCCGTAACCAACAGAACTCTGAGTAGTCATAGAAAAATATAAACAGTCGAAATATGAACTATCAGATGTTAGTCCATAAAAAGCTCCTTCCTCATATCTTAGAATAAAATATATGAAAGAAAAAAGAACTACTTGAAGAACAATTAAGTATAATAATGGAATTTGTAAATTCAACATCTATTGATTATATAACTGTACTAGAATTAAAATAATCTATTATTAAGCTCCAAGCAGGATTCGAACCTGCGGCCTTACGCTTACTAAGCGTACGCTCTAACCAACTGAGCTATAAGAGCTGAAAAACCTTAATATAATAAATCTAAAAAATTTATTATTTTTTTATTTATTTTCCTTAACTGACGGAGATTTTATTTTTTAAACTTTATGATAGTTGATACTATAAGTATCAATATATTATTTCTTTAAATATTTTATAATGTTCAATACAGAAAAGAAATTTTAAAATCTATAATTTTTATCTACATTTTTAGCCCATTCAAACCTATTTATTTCTGTTTTACTAAAAAGTTTTTCTAAAGGTATTTCAAATTTCTTTGAAAATGATATCACGATTCTTGGATCAATATAATTAAGTTTAGATGTTCCTAGAGATACATTTTTAGATGCGCTCTTACTATTCTTTTTTAACTTCAAAAGTTTTATTTTATTATTAATTTTATTTATTTTATCTCCTTTTGTTTCTTTACCTGATGTTCTTCCTTTTTTATCTTGTATTTTTCTTTTTTTCTTTTGTAGTTCTTTTATTTTTTCATCAATTTGATTAATTTTTTTATCAATATCTGATGATACATTTTTTTGATGATTACAAAGTATAGCTACAGCAGAATTGGCTTGGTTGAACATTAATTGTAAATAATTAGTTTTTTCATTATCATTAACAAATGACATTTTTTCTAAATTTACTTTATCAAGTTCTTTTTGAAATAAATATGATGCATTAAATGTTCTCCATACTTTTGCAGTTAATCCTTTCATAAAAGTTTCCAAATATTGATTCAATGAATTTGCACTTATTAGATCAAATAATTTTTGTTTTTTATTATATCTATCATTTGATGATTCTGAGTCTGATTCAGTTTCACTTTCGCTCTCACTGTCGCTTTCACTTTGGCTATCAGTTTCTGTATCAGATTCTGAATCTGATTCGTAATTTTTTTTAGTAAACATTTCTAAATTATTATAAACTATAGGGATTACTCTTATTTTTTGACAATATCTAATTGAATCTTTTGCAAGAAAATCAAGTTTAACAACATTTTCAGGTAGTAAATTAATATGTTCAATTCTTAATGAAGTTACACCGACAGTATCTGCTTCTTCTTTTTTATCTTTTGCACCTCCAACTCTAAGAGCAAGTTTATCAATGAAATATAAAGCAGTTGCAAGTTGTTTTTTTCTTACATCTCTACTTTCAAGATCAGTTTCATAGCTTTTTCTAATTGAATTGACCTTTCTTTTTAATTTTTTAGCAAGATCAAATTTAGATAAATCTGATTTTGATTTAAATATTGAATCCATTGATGTAAAAATATATTTTCTTTTACCTGTTATTGTATCTTTCCAACTTGCCAACCAAATTACACTTCTATCATGAATTATTTTTCCCCATTTATTTAGTTTTTCATCAGTTGTAGAATGAAATGGTACTGGTGTTGGAGCTTGCTTATCTAAGTTTATTGTTACATCATTTGGATAGATTCTTCTTTTTATTTTTCCACTTTTTGGATGTTTACCTCTACCTAAATAGATACCAGGAGGTTCGATTTTAAAATTTCCAACTTTCTGTTGTCCTCCATCAATAATACAAGTTTTAAATGGTTCATCTAGTTCATCATTTTTAGCTTTAATTTTTTCTTTTTCCTCTTTTGATAAATTCTTTAATTTTTCCGATTTTTCTTTAATATGATTTTTAATTAATGTAAAATCAAATTCTTCTAATTTATAATTTTTTAGTTGAGGAGGTAAGATATTCTTAAAATCATTAGAGAAATTTTTTATAAATATTTGATTTTCCATATATGGTGAATCAATATATCTACTAAAAATTGTTACATATTCTTCCACTTCAGGAGATAAATTAATTTTAACACCATTTAGTAAAACAGGAATTCCATGTGGTTCATACGGAGGTGGAAACATAGGTCCATTATGTCTTAATACTGTCCATTGAGGTTTCCCTGATCCTATTAAATTATACATTATAATAAATCTAGAAAATTAATTTTTATTATAACAAAGATTTTTGCGTAGCAATATTATTGTAATTATAATTTTCGTGATCTTCGATCAATATCTTGCTATTTTTATTGCTAAGCAAATAAATGGCAAGATGCAAGGCAAAAACGCAAAAAATTTGTTTCAAATCAATTTTTTCTTTTTGTATAATTTCCTAAATTATTAATTATAAATTCATTAATATTTTTGCCTATAAAATTCATTGGTTTGATTATATCACAAAATAGAATAATCCGTGTTTTATCAGTATTATTAACTACCCAATGTTCAAAAGTATCATCTAGTAATATTCCTTCACCATCTTTCCAACTATATTTTATTTTATTTACTGAAATATAACAATCATCTGAATTTGGTGTAACTAAACCTAAATGATATCTTAAACATCCTTTATAAATTCCTCTGTGTGGTAGAATTTTAGCACCTGGTAATAATACTGAAAACATAGCTACTTTGATATCTTTTAATGAATTAATAATACGACATGATTCCGGACATTTTTCTAATGCTAATTTATCAATACCTGAATGCCATTTTATATACAATTTAGTCCAATCTTTATCTGATTCTATAATATTTTCAAAAAACTGATCTCCTTTTATTGTTTTAAATGATTTATAACATCTACTAACTTCATTTCTAAATACTTTCCAATTATTTGTTAATATCTTACTTGTTTTTAATATTGAATCTCTGTAAAATGGTTTGTTTCCGATAGTAGATGATTTTTCTAAAATAAAATTAATAGGAGGTAATGTTATCATAATAGCTACAGATGATAAATTTATCCTTTTTTTCAACAAGCTTAAAAAATATAAAAAGTATAATATAAAGATTATTTTAATAATATTTAGTTTCATTAATAAAATATTTAAAATATTTTATTATTGTCTATTTTCTTTTTCTATTTTGACGTTTTCTTCGTCTAATTCTTTTCTTTTTCCACTTATCTCTCATTATAAAGAGAAATAAAATAAATTTTAAATCAATTTATTTACCGTTTCCCATACAACTGAAACATTTAGTAGGACCCTCGTGATAAGGATCTCTTCCCATTTTAGCAGCTTCTTTTTCGCATGAAATACATTTTCCAGGGAAAGCTAAATTTACATATTTTCTTGCATATCTTTGTAACATTTCTTTTTCACAAGAAAAGCATTTATTAGGTCTACTAAATATTACATTTTTTTGTACTTGATCTTGTTGTTTTTGATTATTATCTCCGCATTGTTTACAGCTTCCATTTAAATTACAATCAGATGGTGGTCTATAAAACATATAATCTAAATTATCCAAGTTTGAAAAAGATTCCCTAGACTCAAAACATTTAAATAATACAATCACTGTAACAAAGAATAAGAAAACAAAAAACATTTGATTTTCTGTTATTTCCATTATATAGAATAAGTTAGAAAATATCTATAGAAATCAATAATTTAATGTTTATTTTTTTCCAAATTTTTTATTTCATCTTGAAAACGTTTGTCACTAATTTTATTAAATTTTATTTTATAGTAATCATTTTTGATCTTTTCAAATTGATTTAGATCTATATTAAAAGTTTTTAATTGACTAAGGTAATTTTTATTTAATATTCCAATAGGAATATATGTTCTTCTACACTTTTCACATTTAGAACAGTTATATTTTTGATCTTCGTTGTTATAACATACTTTCAAATATTCAAAAAATAAATTTTTATTAAGATTAATTATTTCTTTAATTTTATCAACTCTTGTACAATCACCATTATGAGAAATTTCTAAAAATGAAGATGAGTATAGGTGATCAATATAAAATGTAGATCCCCATAAAAAATTTGAATCATTTTTGGAGAGACTAGATGGTATATAGATTTTTTTATAATCGTTTGATAAATTATAAGCATTACTAAATAAACATGGCCCAAACAAAAAGTATCCCCATAAATCTTTATACTTAGTTTTTAAATTTTTTAAATAGTTAATGTCATTTTCTATAACATTCCTTTGGTTTGTTTTACATATTATAAATTTTTTATTAAGTTTATTAGCAATTTCTTTTACAGTTTTTAATTGTTGATCAAGTAATTCTTTTTGATTTTCTTGAACGTCATAGTTAATACAATATAAAATTGTATCAATATTCTTTATTTCTTTTAATAATGTATAAAAACTATCAACACCACCTGTAAATGTTGCTATATTTTTCCTATTCATTAAATTTTTAGTCTTCTTAAAATTACAATCAATATTAAAGAATATAGGACCAATATTTAAAGATTCATAATATGCTTTTAGTTTCAATAAATTATCATAAAATTTTTTACAGATTTTGCTCCTAACAATAATTTTATCATTTGTTAAAAACATATGTGGGACAAATAAAGATATAAATCCTTCAACACCATCGTATAAATTATCTATTCCATGATATTCATTTTTTAATTTAATTTTTTTTCCATTAAAATTAATTTTACAAGTTATAATATTATTGTTGATTTCAGGTCTATTGATAATAATTGTTTTTGGTGTATTAATAGTAAAGTTTTCATAATATTTAAAACTTGAAATTAATGTAAAAATTAATACTAAAATTAAACAAATAAACATATTATTTTTATTGCTTATTCGCATTATATAAATTAATAAGAAAAAATAATAAAAATGATATATATTTAAAAAAAATAATTTTTATTACACCATAAATTTTATATAGATCTAGTTATATGAAAAATATATCTAATTTTAATGATCTATCTGATTACTTGCCAATCTTAAATTCTGCAATTATATCTGATCTAATAATCATTGGTCTAATATACTATGGTGATATGTTTAGATCCAAAATGCTAATGGAATGGTATGAAAAATATAGATTAAGTGCTGTGATTGCTGATGTATTAATATTAGTAATTGGACTTGTTTTGGCTAGAGGATTTTACTATAAAATTTTTAAAGAATACAATCTTATGTATTTTTATTTTCTTGTACTTGCTATTCAAATTATTCATGATTTAGCATTTTACAAATTTTTTAAGTGCGTACCAAAAGGAAAAAACAAAATGTTAGATTTATTTAAATCATACGCTAAAGAGGTTGGAGTTAATGCAATTTTAGGAGATAGTTTTATGATTTCCATAACTGTATTTTTAGCTGCTTATTTAGCTGATAAGTCTCTGAATTATAATATTATAACTTTAATTTTTTCTTCATATCTAATTCCATATTTTATTTATTCTAATTAATAGAAATTTTTATTTTCTTATTCATTAATAAATGAACTGGTGGATTAAAGTTTTTTCTTTTTTGGAACTAAAAGTTTTTTTAGAATTAATGTCTCGCGATAAAAATTATTTTAAAAAAATTTGTGAAAAAATTATTTCTAATTTTTACAAAATTCAAAATAGAAATTTAAATAATGAAAATATTATAACAAACTTTTTAAATTTATATCCAAGAATATCTTGCTTTATAATAGATGATATTGACAGCAGAAATGAAATTTATTGTATAAAAGATGGTAAAACTTATGAAAAATATTTATTATTAGGTGATCCTCAAGATAGTTTTATTTTTTCTGATTATGTATTACCAAATTTTAGTAATAGTAATATACCATTTACTTATTCTTTTACAAATTATGAAAATGAAATTGAATTTGTAAGCTCAAATATTTATTATTTTGAATTTACAATTGATAAGATTAGATTCAGAGAATGTTTTTTAAATGAAAAATTAATAGTAGGTTTTGTATCTGCATTATTTAATTCTAGTGAATTTAGTTTTGGGGATCATTTTAGTTTTGGTGTTGACTGTTTAAATGGAATATTTAAATATGATGATCAATTATTTGAATTATCAAGACCTATTATACCTGGGGATACATTTGGTTTAGGATTGGAATATTTAAGTAAAAATACTTATAGGATTATTTTGACTCTGAATGGAAGCAGAATTCATTTTGAAAATAATCGTGATTTAATTATAAACAATCATATTCTTAAAATAGGTGTAAAATTAAATTTATCATATGGAGTATCATTTAATTTTGGAGAAAGGATTTTTATGTATAATATAAGAAAATTAATAAATAGTCCAAAAGTAATAAATTTGTGTAGTAGCAATTTTCTACATCTATGTTATAATGATGAATTTATAAATACAGGCAAAATTAGTTCTGCTAATCATTTTTGGAAAAAAAAAGTACTTATGCAGAAGAAAAGCTCAGAGTCAATTTACAACCTAAAATCAAAATATATTAGTATGATTTGAATTGAATCTATTTGTATTGATTCTATTCAATTCATAAGATGTCTTTTTTATTATTTACATTTTTTTGATTATTTTGAAGATTAATTAAATTTGAATTAATTTCACTTAACCAATTTTTGAATTCATTAAGTTTCTCTAAAATTAACTTATAATTATAACTTTTGTCTAATGATATCATTAATTCCTTGTTAATAAAATCAATTACTGATTTTATTGATTTATTATTAAGATTTACAAAGTAACAATCAATAATTGGATTAGTAGGATATTTTAATTCATAAACAAATTTTTGTTTTTTTGTATCGATAATTATTGAAAATGTTGACTCTAATGTATCTTTATTTAATGTGTAATTTAAAATTTTTAAATTTAAGTCAATGTTTTGCATATATTTTTAATGAGAAATTCTTTATAAATTTAACTTAGATAATAATAAAATTAGTAGAAAAATATTCAATAGAATCGTTGTTGTAAGTTTTAGATATTACAAAATCATAAAATGGCTTGATATCGCTATTTTTCATTTTATTAAAAATAAATTTACTTATATTTTTTTGAAAATTATAATTTTCTAATGAATTATGTTTTCCACCATTAATGAATTTATTTAATTTCTTAAACACGATATCATAGTAATATGTAATTATAAATGTTCTCAAAACTATATATTCAAAAACATGAGCATTTTGATAAAATTTTCTATTTGATGTATTATTGAAAAAACTATCATATGAATTAAATCCAAAAAATTTTAAAAGTTTACAACAGTTTATATAACAATGAATATATTCTATTATATAAAATAATATTATAACATTTTTAATTCTCTTCTGGTTTTTAATATCATTTGAAAATTTATCCTTTTTTGTATTTACTATTTTATCATGAAATTCTATTCCTGAATATATTGCCAACAAATATGAACTTGTTGTGTTACATATTGCTTCTGTAAATGAATAATATCCACAGTTTGATTTAATGGATTGAGTACATTCTAGCATATTACAGTTTTTTACCCAATCTTTTTTCCAATCAAATTTTGGAAAACCTTTTATATCAAAATCCCAAAAATGAAAATCTAAATCTAAAAGATGTATCAACTCATGAATAAGTAATCCTGTTAAACCAGATTTCCTTGACATAACCATTTCTTTAGTTTGCTTATTTGTATATCCAGATGAATTATTGAATATTCCATTTTCTCCTAGTTCTTTAAAATCAAATTTATTATTTAATCTCCTTGGAAAATCAATTATTAAAAATCGTATATTAAAATTATTTATTGTATTCATTATTTTTTGACCAAACGAATTGCAAAATACATAAATTATCTTTAGTAATCTTTCTATTTGATTATTTGTATAGTTCTCATCCTCAACAGAATAGTAAAAAAATATTTTTATTTTTATATTCTTGTTTAAAAATAACTCGAACTTTTTTTTATTATTAACTTTTTTTATCAGATTATAAATCGATGATTCATTTTTTGATTTGAAAGATGGAAAATTATTTAAATCAGATAATACACTATTTACATTTATTTTTATCTTTTCTTTTTCAATAATCATAGATGACTCAAATGTTATAAAGTTTTTAATTAATAAATTTATAATTTGATTTGAATCATCGAATAACTTTATTAAATTTTTTATACTTAGATTATCCATAGATTGTAAAGCAATCATGATGTCACTATATGATTTTATACTAACTTCATCTAAATTCAGATTAGTATGACCTAGTAATTTAATCATTT